>WNGD01000506.1_pt1 | contig 41376 bp, 45 predicted proteins | sample 5400671 | NCBI WGS metagenome assembly WNGD01 (sample SAMN13153369, study PRJNA577476) | soil metagenome | isolation source: 40 cm soil or saprolite under grassland replicate 2 | place: USA:California | collected 2016-06-15 | reverse complement strand
CGCCGGGCGGGAGCGGAAGGCGGTCAGTGGCGTGAGGGTCGCCTATTACTCCCCGCTGCCGCCAGAACGGTCAGGAATAGCCGACTACTCCGCGCTCCTTTTGCCAGCACTTGCAGAGCTCGTGGAGATCGCTGTCGTGCGGCGCGGACGCACGCGGCCCGTTGCCGCCGACGTTGCGCTCTACCACGTCGGCAACGATCCGGAAGCGCACGGCTGGATCGTCGACGCGCTTAAACGACGAGCGGGCGTGGTCGTCCTGCACGACTTCGTCCTTCACCACCTCGTCGCAGGGCTCACGATCGGCCGGAAGGACGGCCATGGCTATCTCGCTGCCATGGAGCGCGACGCCGGCATTCCCGGACGCCTGCTCGCGCACGGCGTTCTCGACGGGCGTGTGTCTCCCCCGTGGGAGACACGGCCCGACGAGTTCCCGCTCGCCGGCGAGGTGCTCGCCAACGCTACCGGCCTGATCGTTCACTCGCACTATGTGGAGGAACGCGTGCTCGAGGCCGGTTACCACGGTCCGATCTGGCGGATCGACCATCCCGCGTGGCCCGCGGCAGAGGTTCTCTCCGCGCAGATCGAGGGCCGGCCGTTGTTCGGCTGCTTCGGCCATCTCAATGCGAGCAAGCGCATTCCCCAGTTGGTCGAGGCGTTCGGCTTGGTGCGAAAGCGTCATCCGACCGCCAAGCTCCTGCTGGTCGGATCCGCATCGCCCAGCTACGACGCGGAGCGATTCGCAGTGGAGGGCGTCGAGCGCATCGGCTACGTCGAAGAGCAGCAGCTCTGGTCGCTCATGGCGGCGTGCGACGCGTGCATCTCGCTGCGCTCGCCCACGATGGGAGAGACCTCGGGAAGCGCCATCCGCGCGCTCTCGCTCGGACGGCCGCTCGTCGTCAGCGATCTCGGCTGGTTCTCCGAGTTGCCGGACGACCTCGCGCTGAAGGTGCCCGTGGACGAGGACGAGATCGCGTCGCTCGCGACCGCCCTGGAGTTGCTTGCCTCGAGCGAGGCCACGCAGCTCGCGATGAGCGATGCGGCGCGCGCATACGTGCGGAGTACGCACGATCTCGGACGTGTCGCAGAGAACTACGCGACCGCGCTCGAAGAAGGCGCAGGGGGAACCACTGTCGCGGACGCAGTCGTGGCCGAGGTTGCACAGGCGGCCGCCGAGATCGGCATCGAGCCCGGGACACCCTTCGCGGCGGAGCTCGCAGGCCGGCTCGACGACGTCGGGCTGGCCCGCAACGGCCGGCCGGAACCGGCGCCCCCGCCGACGCGCAGCCCTCTGGCCCGCGTTCCCGTCTGGGCCTGGCTCGCCGGGCTTATTGTCCTCTCCGCGGTCTTTCGCTACGGCCTGTCACGCCGCGTCGTCGCCCCGTGGATCATGGTCGACGAGCTCATCTATTCGGAGCTCGCCAAGAGCTTCGCGCAGACAGGCCACTTCCTCATCCGCGACGTGCACCACGGCGCATACGGCGTCGTGTATCCGGTGTTGATCGCGCCGGCCTGGCGTGTCTTCGGTTCCGTGCAGGACGCGTACGCCGCTGCGAAGGCGATCGGCTCGGTGCTGATGTCGCTGACCGCGATTCCGGTCTACTTTCTCGCGCGCCGCGTAATGACGTCGATTCCTTCGCTGCTCGCAGCGTTGCTGGCCGTCGCCGTGCCGTCGCTGATGTACACGGGCACCCTGATGACAGAGACCGTCTTCTATCCGCTGTTCGCGTGCGTGGCGCTGGCCCTCGTGCTCGCGCTCGAGCGCCCGACGATCCAGCGGCAGCTGGTGCTGCTCGGACTCTGCGCGCTCGCGTTCCTGACCCGCTCGCAGGCGATCGTTCTCCTTCCCGCAGTCGCGACGGCGCCGCTGCTTCTCGCGTGGCTGGACCGACGCCGCCTGCGGATGCTCGCCGACTTCCGCGTTCTCTACTCTGCGCTCGCCGCTGCCGTAGTGGCCGTGCTGGTCGTCCAACTCGCCCGTGGCCACTCCCCGTACGACGTGCTGGGCAGCTACAGCGTGACCGGCCACGCAACCTACCGGCCTGATGAGGTGCTCAAGTGGGTCGTCTTCCACGTGGCCGAGCTCGACCTCTACGTCGGCATCGCACCGTTTGCAGCGCTCGCGCTCCTGACCTTCGTCGGCCGCTCGCTCGACCGTCCGCTCCGCGTTTTTCTCGCCGCGGCGCTGCCGCTGACGGCCTGGTTGTTGCTCGAGGTCGGCGCGTTCGCATCGGCGCTTTCGCCTCGCATCCAGGAGCGCAACCTGTTCTACGTCGCACCCCTCTTCCTGATCGCTCTTCTGGCTTGGATCGAGCGCGGGATGCCGAGACCTCCTCGCGCCGCCGCGACTGCGGCCGTGCTCGCGGCCGCGCTGCCCGGAGCGATTCCGTATCACCGCCTCATCGACACCTCGGCAGAGTCGGACACCCTCGCCTTGCTGCCGCTCTGGTGGCTCCAGGAGACGATCGTCGGGCTCGACACGATCCCGGTCGTGGTCGTCGCAGCGGCTGCTGCGATCGGCCTCCTCGTTTTCTCCATCTCGGCGCGTTACGCGCTCGTCCTACCTGCGGTCGTGCTGCTCTGGTTCGCGTTGGCGACGGAGCGAATCGAGCGCTTCGATCACGGCTTCCCGAAGGCGTCAGTCGGTGCGCTCTACCAGGGGATTACCGCGCCGAAGCGCGACTGGATCGACGCGGCGGTGGGCCGAGATGCCGACGTGGCGTTCGTCTACTCCGGCAGGGATCGAACACACCACCCGGACACGCTGTGGGAGAACGAGTTCTTCAACCGCAGCATCGGACCGGTGTACGACCTCCGCCAGCCGTCGATGGGCGGCCTGCCCGAGACCCGGGTGACGCCACGGACCGACGGTGTGCTGGTGGCCGACGGGAAGCCGGTGCGCCACGTCTACGTCCTGAGTGAGGAGAGCCTCCCGCTCGCAGGCACCGTCGTCGCGCGTGACGAGGGCAGGGGAATGGCGTTACGGCGGACCGACGGGCTCGTGCGGATCGGCTACCGCGTGCGCGGCCTCTATCCGAACGACACCTGGTCCGGTAGACGCGTCACCTACACACGGCTTCGCTGCGCAGGCGGTGCGGTCACGGCGCAGTTGAGCCGCGACCCGAATCTCGTCAGCCGTCCGCAGACCGTGCGGGCAGACGGCAGGAGCGTGACGTTCCGTTCCAATGACGAGGCGACACTGACCGTCCCGCTGCACCCACACGGGGGGGTCTGCGTAGCGACCTTCACGGTGAGTCCCACAGCCGTCCCCGGGCCCACGGATCCGCGGGTGCTCGGCGTGCACTTCCTCGAGTTCCGCTACGCCGCTCCGTGAGGATCGCGTATGACGTCACGCCGCTCTCGCATCCGCGGACGGGCGTCGGCAACTACATCCTCGGCGCTCTGAGGGGGATGGTGAAGGCGGCGGACGGATCGCAGGAGCTGGTCGCCTTCGGTCCGGTCAGCATTCGCGGGCGGAAGCTGCTCGACGAGGCTCTGGCGGACCTTCCGGTCGAGCGGCACATCGCGACGGTGCCATTTGGACACGCGGTTCGCACAGCCTGGAGCCGGCTGGGGCGTCCACCGGCGGAGCGGTTCCTCGGTCACACGGACGTGCTGCATTTCACGGATTGGATGGTCCCGCCGGGACGCCCCCGCGTCCGCGCCACCATGATCCACGATCTGGGTCCGCTGCTCTACCCCGAACGGCTGCATCCGCGTACCGTGCGCATGCACACCGCGACCGCTCGTGCGGCAGCGAGCTGCGACGTCGTGTTCACGAACGCCGAGTACACGGCGAACGACGTCGTCGAACGGCTGCGGATTCCGCGCGAGCGCATCCGCGTCGCGTATCCCGGCGTTGACCCTCGCTACCGGCCCGACGGCGAACGACACGAAAGCGGCGGTCCGTACCTGTTCACGACCGCGACCGAGGACTGGCGCAAGAACCGCGGCGTCGTCGAGGCCGCGCTGAGGCTGCGCGGCGACGACCTCACGTTGGTGTCACTGGGTGACGGTGGTCACGGCTACGTCGCGGACAAGCAACTGCCTGCCCTCTATCGCGGCGCGGAGGTTTTCGCCTACCCGTCGCGGTTCGAGGGTTTCGGGATTCCGATCATCGAGGCGATGGCGTGCGGCATTCCCTGCGTGGTTTCTTCGCACCCCTCGCTGGACGAGGCCTGCGGGGATGCCGCAGTTCGCGCCGATCCGGAGAGCCCCGAGGCCTTCGCGGATGCGATCGGCCGCGCGCTCGCCGAGCGGGAAGAGCTCGCCGCACGGGGCCTGACCCACGCAAGTCGCTTCGATTGGCTCGAAACGGGCCGCATTCACCTCCGGGGCTACGCTGACGCGCTGTGATGCGTGTCGCGATCGACGTCTCCCCGCTCGCTCAGACCCGTGCGGGAACGGCGCGTTATCTGAAAGGGCTGATGCGCGAGCTCGAGCGGCGCGACGACATCGCGGTTTCCACTCGCTCGTTCGGAGGCAAGAGCCGTCTGTCGACGCTGGCGCGCGATGGGATCTGGTACCCGTTCCTGCTCGGTCGCGAACGCGCCGCCGACGTCCTGCATTGTCCGACGTATCGCGGCCCTCTGCGCTCGAGCGTTCCGCTGGTCGTAACCGTGCACGACCTCGCCGTGCTTCGGCACCCGGAGACGTTCAACCGCTGGACGCGGACGTACAGTCCGCGTGTGGTGCCGGGCGTCCTTCGTGCTGCGCGGCGGGTGGTCGCGGTGTCCCAGTTCACGCGGCGTGAGCTCGTCGAGTTGCTCGGAGTGCCGGACGAGAAGATTCGCGTCGTTCCGAACGCCGTCGGTGACGAGTTCACCCGCGAGGGCCCAGCCGAGGACGGGGACTACGTCCTTGCCGTCGGCACGCTCGAACCGCGCAAGAACCTCGACCGCCTCGTCGATGCCGTTCGCCGCACCGACCGTGAGCTTCGTGTCGTCGGCGCGCGCGGCTGGGGCGGGGTCGAAGTCCGCGGCAACGGCGTTCGCTGGCTCGGGGAGGTCGACGATGCAGAGCTCGCACGCCTCTACCGCGGCGCGACCTGTGTTGCGTACCCGTCACTCTACGAAGGCTTTGGGATTCCGGTTCTAGAGGCGATGGCATGTGGTACGCCCGTCGTCACTGCGCGCGGCACCGCCATGGAGGAGGTCGCGGACGGAGCCGCCGTCCTTGTCGATGCGCGCGATCCCGCTGAGATCGCTGCCGGCATCGAACGTGCCGCCGCGGAGCGTGACGCGCTCATTGCGCGCGGTCTCGAGCGCGCACGTGCGTTTCGTTGGGATGCCGTGGCCGCGGCGACGGTCGAGGTTTACCGCGAGGCTGCGGCGTGACCCATCGGCCGCTCGTGCTCGTCGACGCCGACGTGCTCGGACGCCGCCGAACCGGCGACGAGACCTACGTCACGCAGTTGCTGCGCGAGCTCCCCGGTGTTGCGGAAGATCTTCGTATCGCCGCCGTGACGCGAGACCCGGAGCTCGTCCCCGACGGGATCGAGGCCGTGCAGCTTCCCACTCGATCGCAGGAGTTCCGCATGGCGGTTGCGCTTCCACGTCTGCTGCAGCGGCTTCGGCCCGGCATCGCGCACTTCATCCATGCACTGCCGCTGCGGTGCCCCTCTCCTGCGGTCGTCACCGTGCAGGACCTCTCCTGGGAGAGAGATCCGAGCGTCTTCGGCTTCTGGGACCTCGCAACCTTCAAGGTCTTCGTGCGTCGCGCGGTGCGGAAGGCCGAGCGCGTGCTCGCGATCTCCGAGAGGACGAAGCGCGATCTGATCGAGCTGTACGGGACGCCTCCGGACAAGATCGTCGTCACGCCGCTCGCACCCGATCCGGCCTTCGTGCCGGCCGGCGAGCACGATTCGTTCCTCCTCTTCGTCAGCGCGATCGAACCGCGGAAGCAGCCGCTGGCTGCGATCGATGCAGCGAACGCCGTCGGGCGCAAGCTTGTCGTAGTCGGCCCGCCGAAGGATCCAGAGCTCGCCGCCGAGCTGACGCGACGAGGGGCGGACGTACGCGGGTACGTCCCGAAGGATGAGCTGGTTCGGCTGTACCAGCAGGCCGCGTGCCTGGTCTTCCCGTCGCGCTATGAAGGCTTCGGTCTGCCGGTGGTGGAGGCGATGGCCTGCGGGACGCCCGTTGTGGCGGCGCCCGAAAAGGCGATGCGGGAAGTCGCCGGCGACGCAGCGATCTTCACGGATGACCTCGCCGACGGCGTGCGCCGTGCGCTCGCGGACCGGGCGCGACTTTCCGCCGTAGGGCTCGAACGGGCCAAGACATTCTCCTGGCGCGAGACTGCGCGGATCACCGCCGACGTCTACCGAAGCGTGCTCGCAGGGTGAAGGTTTCGGGCGTCTTCGTGGCCACCGGCCCCGGTGAGGTCGAGTTGCTGCGCGCGTCGCTCCCTGCGTTGCGACCTCAGGTCGACGAGCTTGTCGTCGTTGCAAACGGCCCGGAGAGTCGTCCGGGCGACTTCGCCGCCGACGCACACGTAGTGGAGAACGACCGTACGCTCGGCTTCTCTGCCAACGTCAACAAGGGCATTGCGGCGACGAGCAGCGAGTACGTCGTGATCGCGAACCCGGATGCCGTGCCCGAGCAAGACTGCGTTTCCGAGCTCGTTGCGTTCGCCGATGCGCATCCGCGCTGCGGAATCGCCGGACCCAAGATGATCAATCCCGACGGCACCGTGCAGGCTTCGCGGCGAAGCTTCCCGACGGTCGGCGGAACAATCGTACGGCGCACCCCGCTGCGCTCGCTGTTCCCACCGTTGCGCTGGCAGCGGCGGCACTACCTCCTCGACGCGCCAGATGACGAGCCGCTTCAAGTGGACACGATGCTGGGCGCTTTCCTGCTCATGCGCCGATCGATGCTCGAAGAGATCGGCGGGTGGGACGCGGGCTACAAGCTCTACGTGGAGGACATCGACCTCAGCTACCGCGCGATGAAAGCCGGGTGGGAGCGGTGGTGGGTGCCGAAGGCCGTCGTCCACCACGAATACCAAGCCGTGATCGACAAGCACTTCCTCACGCGCCGGAACCTCTGGCACCTGCACGCGATGCTCCGCTTCCTGCGTAAGCATCCCGAACGGCTCTTCGCCCTGCGATGACCGGAGGGAAATACGACATCCAGGCGGAGCGCTGGTCCGAGACCGCGTATGCAGATACGGCGGCGTATCTGGCTCACCGCGGCCGGCTCGTGTTCTCCGTCGGTCCACCGCTCGAGCGAGGCGACGCGGTCCTGGATCTCGCCTGTGGCGACGGCGGCCTCGCGGATCACCTGCCGGCCGTGCGCTACTCAGGCGTGGATGCGAGCCCCGAGATGGTCAGGGCCGCCAACCGGCGCGGCCGCGACGTCGTCCTCGGCGACCTCAACGACTACGAGCCGTCGCATCCGGTTGCGGCTACCGCGTGCTTCCGGGCGATCTACTACGCGCGCGACCGTGCGGCCTTCTTCCGACGCGTCGCGCGGTACACGGAGCGGAAGTTCGTCTTCGATCTGAATCCGCGCCAGTACCGTCTCGAGGACGTCCAGGCGGACTTGCGCCTCGCAGGGTTCGATCAGCTCGAGCTACGACCGTTCTTCTCGCCACAGCGATTCGCGCTACCACGACCGGTGGCGGGCGCGCTCCATTCGCTCGAGCGGAGTGGGCCGCTGGCACGGCTCCTGCTCGCGGTGCGCTTCAGTTACTTTTGCGCGGCTTTCCGGGGCGGCAAGAACACGTAGTTCACCTGCGCTCCCAGGTGACGGTTGTCGCCCTGGTCCGGTGACAGCTCTTTCGGAACGAAGGTCGGTGTCATCGTCACTTCGACCCGGAAGCGGGGCCCGGGTGCGCGGAAGATGAGGACTCGTTGCTGCTTGCTGCGGATGTCGAACCGTCTGACCTCGGTCGGCTTACCGAGATGTGGCTGGTGGTCGTCGCCGATCACGATGGGGCCGATCGCGACTGTGGCGTGTCCAGTCATCTCGTTCGCCCCTTGGGGTGGCCCGGACAAGACGACGCGCATGCGTCCCGCGCGGTTGCGGTCGGTCGCGTAGCGCGTGTAGGAGCTGAACGACCCCATCCACCCGTCTGGGTAGACGTCGGTCACCGCCCCGCCCAACCTCAGCGGCGGAGCGATCTTGACAAGGCGCCACTTCTCGAGCCCACCACCTGCGCGGTGGAGATGCGTCGCGACCGTCTTCCCCACGACGTCGATGCCTTGCTCCTCGACCACGTAGGGATAGCCCCAGTCGCCGCAGCGATCGCGGCTGCAAAGTGCGCCGTCGGCTGGCCGAGGATCCGGCGTCAGGAACGGCCCCGGCCCCTGCGCCGTCCCATCGAGGCTCCAGACCGCCTTGATCGAGCGGTTCCAGAATTCGGTCAGCCACTCGCCGTTCTGATCAGCCATCTGCTGCCCGATGTACAGCGTCGATGCCCCGTGAGTTACATCGTCAACCCAGGTGAACGGCGCGCGGATGTTTTCCTCGAAGCGGTCGGACGCGCGATTCGACGCTGATGCGAAGGAGATCTCGGCGGTGAGATTCCAGGCGACGATACCCATCGCAACCGCGAGAACGAGCCAAGTCGCACCTCGGCCGATGAAGCGCGGCGCGAGCAGGAGGGCGATCGAAAACCCGAGCAGCGCGAGCAGTCCGATCTTCGCGCCCGTGGGATCGATCTGCAGGTAGCGATTCGCCTGCTGCAGGATCGCGAGCCCTGGCGCGTTGTAGGAGAGATCCTGACCCATGTCGTAGGGCGTGGTCAGGATCAAGACGAGGGCGAATGCCGCCGAGGCTGCGAGTGCGATCGGGTGGAGGCGGCGATGCTCGAGCCAGAGCGCAGTGCCAGTGAACAGGAGCGGTGCGAGATAGATGAGGTTGCGCTCGTAGGTATACGTGCCGAACGTGATCGACACGTATGCCGCCTTCACGGCGGTGTACATACCGAAGGTGATGATGGCGGCGAGCAAGAGGCTGCGGAAACTGCGCAACTCCTGACGCGCCGCCTCACCGGGTGCACGCCAGAGTGCAGCAAGCCCCGCGACCACGGGCAGCACGCCGAGGCCGATTGTCAGCGCTCCGGCCGCGTTCAAGGTGAGGTCGAGCATCCGACCTTTATAGAGGCGGGTCGTGTAGTTCCACTCGAGCGAGGTATGACCGAGCACAGCGCTGACCATCACGACGGCGCCGACGACAAGCGTCACGAAGCCCACCCAATCCCAGGCGCTCCAGCTCCCGCGCCACCGGTCGACGTACTCGGACCGCCAGAGCAGGAACGCTCCGGCAAGCAGGAAGACCACAGGGATCATGGCGAGCTCGCCGCGCACGAGCGGCGCGATCACAGACGCGACCACCGCGCCGCCGATCCACCAGCGCGATGGTGTGATCAGCGCACGCAGGATGAGGAAAAGCGCCAGAGTCGACCAGAAGTACGCGAACGGCTCCTCGACGATCATCGACGAGTACGCGACGGCGGGAATCGCCGCGGACGCTCCGGCGACGAAGAGCGCCGGTCTGCGGCCGACGAACAGGCGGGCGAGCCCGTACGCGGGAAACGCCGTCGCGGTCATCACGATCACCGTCAGGTACTTCACCGTCGCGTAGGCGGCGTGGAGGTTGTCGATCAGCCACGCCGGCGCGAGCACGTAAGTCCAGAGCGTCGTGAAGGAATACGGGTCGCCGCGCCGCGCCGCATGGCCGGTGTCGGCGATCGCGCGCGAGAGCTGAGTGAGCTCCAACTCGTCGCCGAAAAGCCAGGGCGTCTTGTGCGCCCAGGCCTGGATCACGTAGACGATCGCAAGCCAGAGGAAGATGCTGAGCAGCGGCACGGCCGCCAGCAGGCGATCTGCCAGCGTTCGTTCAGCCGGCGTCGTTCGCGCGGTCACGACAGCCATTCGCGAATCAGTCGGCTGTTGCGCCGAGGACGGCGCGAGGATCGAGGTCGGTTTCGCGACGGACGAAGCGGCAGGGAACCTGCGCAAGCGTGCAGGCGTCGATGACCAGCCCGAGGCGCTCGCGCGGCGCGTCGGGAATCGTGACGAGAACGGCGTCTGGATGTGCGCGCGAGAGAATTACTTCGATCTCTCCGGTGCCGCCCAGCACGGGCACGCCTTGTAGCCGTCGTCGCGACAGCCGCGGATCGTCGTCCACGAAGCCGACCACCTGTTCGCCGGCCGTCTCGCGCAGCTCGCGCAGCAGACTGCGGCCGCCGCGACCGGCGCCGACGATGAGCGTCCGGTGCCGGCCGCCGCGCCCTGTGAGCGCCGACATTCCCCGTACGAACGCGCGCTCCCAGAAGCGCGAGGCGCCAACCAGCACCGTGCAGACGAGTGCGTCGATGATGAACACACTTCGTGGGAATGGGCCCCAGGTCTGGGTCGCGTCGAGAATCAGGTACGCCACGACCTCCGACACCACGACCGCGGCGACGATGCTGGCCGCGTCACGTGCGCCGGCGTACCGCCAGACGCCGCGGTAGAGGCCGAACGGGATGAACGCCAGGTAGCGGACAGCAAGCACGACGGCGATCGAGACGAGGAAGATGTGCCGCTGGTAAGGGCTACCGCCTCCCTGGAGCCGCAGGTAGTACGCGACCGCGAAGGAGGCGATGATGAGTGCGAAGTCGACGATCGACTCGACGAGCCGGCGCGGATTCACGATGAAGGTGCGTAGCCAGCCACGGTCGGCGGCGAAGCTCGGCGAGCGTTCTGCGTCGGAGAGCCCGCTCGCAAACTGAACGAGCAGCGCGAACGTGAGTAGCACGCCGATCAGCGTCACCCAGGCGTTGTCCAGCACTGAATAGAAGAGGCTGGTCGTTCCGAGCGCGGCGGAGATTACTGCGAGCAGGACGACGGCGCGCTTCTCCGAGAGACCGTGATATACGAGCCGGTGGGAGGTGTGGTCGCGTCCTCCCTGGTAGACGGGGCGCCCGTCGAGCAGTCGCACGATCGTGACCAGCGTCGTGTCGAGAATCGGGACGGCGAGCACGAGGATCGGGAGCAGCAGGGTTGCAACGGTCGTGCCGGCCACCTTCCAGCTCGCGGTCAGCCCAAACGCGCCGAGCGCGAAGCCCAGCGGCTGGCTGCCCGAGTCGCCCATGAAGACCGCAGCCGACTTGCCCAGCCGCAGGTTGAAGGGGAGAAAGCCCGCGCAGGCAAGCGCGAGCGCGAGCGCCAGGACGAGCACCGCGTGGCTCTTGTGCACGGTGAGAGCGTCGACAGCGAAGAAGGTCGCCGCAATCCCGGCAAGCGTGGCTGCAAGCCCGTCCATGTTGTCGAGCAGATTGAAAGCGTTCGTCAGCCCGACGAGCCACACGAGCGCGACGATTCCGGCGAGGAGGTCGTTCGAGATCAGCCCGGAGATCGTCAGCCCGTTGAAGATCACCAGCAGGGCCGCCGCGACCTGAGCGGCGAGCTTCGGGATCGGCCCGAGCGAGAAGAGGTCGTCGAGCAGCCCGGCGACGAAGAGGATCGCGCAGCCCCCCAGGATTGCGAGGAGCTCCCTGCTGGCCGGGGCCGCCCCGACAGCGACCGCAACCCCAACGCCGGTGACGAGGCCGGCGAAGATCCCGATCCCGCCGAACATCGGAGTGGTCCGCTCGTGCCAGCGGTCCTCGCGCGGTGCCGCAGCGATGCGGGTTGCCAGCGGGGTGCGAAGGAGCAGCCAGATCGCCGCGGCCGCGGCGGGGAATGCAGCGATCGCCGCGAGCGCCTTCACGGAGCTGAAGCGTAACGAAGGGCTGTAAGCACCATGTGAGGCCGCCTCTAGACTAGGCCGCGCCCATGACGACGGTATACGGGGATCTCGTCCGCTACCGCGAGCTCTTCGGGAACCTCTTTCGCAGGGACGTGCAGGCGAAATACCGGGGCTCGCTCCTCGGCGTGGCCTGGACGCTCGCCAATCCTGTTCTCCTGATGGCCGTGTACCTACTCGTCTTCTCGGTGCTCTGGAAGACGCCGTTCGGGTCGGAGGGACATTACGCGCTCTTCCTACTGGTCGGGCTGTCCGCCTGGATCTTCTTCGCCACGTCGGTGCAGTCCGCGTCCAGGTCGATGCTGGACAACGCCAATCTCATTCGCAAGACGCGTTTTCCGCGCCAGCTGTTGCCGTTGTCGGTCGTCGCGACGCACCTGATCAGCTTCGGCGTCATGCTCGTGGTCCTGCTCGCGGTGAACTTTGCGCTGTTGCCGCGCGTTCGGGCGACCGAGTGGCTTGCGCTGCCGCTCGGCCTGGCGGTCGTTGCGGTCACGTGCGGCCTCGCGCTCGCCATCGCATCGCTCAACGTGTTGTTCCGAGACATCGAGTTCCTGGTGTCGGCGCTTCTGCTGCCGCTCTTCTTCCTGACCCCGGTGCTCTATCCGCTCAACGATCCGCAGATCGCCCGGCGCGACTGGGTCGTCGACATCATCCACTGGGGGAATCCGCTCTCGCCCCTTGTGGAGGCGCTGCGGGATCCGCTGTTCTACGGCCGCTTGCCCGGGCTCGGGGACACGATTTACACGGTCGTTGCCGCTGTCGTCGCTCTTGCGCTCGGCGCCTTCGTCTTCAGCCGCGTCGACGACCAGATCGCAGTCGAAGTCTGATCCTGGCGTCGTAGACCCACGGCTCGTCACCCTCGGGCAGCCAGGCCGGGAGGCCGGCGACCTCGATGTTGGGTTCGAGCGGCGGCAGCAAGGAAGGTAGGACGAGCGGATGCGCGAACGCCGGGTTGCGTCCTCCGCCAGGCGCGTACGGCTCGAGTTCGGCAGACGGGCGCCGCGCATCGATCGATCCGCCGACCGCCGCGTAGCCCTCCATGTGCGCGGCGTAGACGCGTTCCTCCCAGTCGGGGTCGAGGTCGGCGTTCGGCGGCAGGTGCGCGCGTGCCGCCGCAGCGTCGCGGGGCGCAACCTCGACGTCGAGGTGCGGGGAGTAGTTGCCGAGCTCGGCCAGCCAGAAGCGCTGCTCGTCGACGAGATCGAAGGCGAGGCGATACGGGCCGGGTGGGATCGGGCCGCGCAGGTCGAGCTCTCGTTCGACCCGCTCGCCTGGGGCCGCGCTCACTGCGAAGCGCAGCCCGTCCCAGAAGATCGGATTGTCGCGCTCGTCCAGCCAGTGATACGAGAGGTTGAGGCCGCGCCACGGAGCGGTGCCCGCGTTCTCGAGCTGAATGCGGGCGCGAGTCAGCGCCCCCGCCTGCGGCGGCTCGAGCTCGTAGGCGAGCCAGCGCACCGCGAGCGGGCCCGCCGGAATGGGATGGTCGCCGACTGGTTCCAGAGCCGGACTAGCCTACGTGGCGTGGAACCGCTTCTCGTGAGGGCGTGCCGGCGCGAGCCGGTCGAGCGCACGCCCGTCTGGTTCATGCGCCAGGCGGGCCGCTCGCTCCCCGAGTACCGCGAGCTGCGGAAGCGTTACGGGCTCTTCGACATCGTCGCGGAGCCCGAGCTCTGCGCCGAGGTGACGCTCCAGCCTGTTCGCCGTCACCACGTCGATGCCGCCGTGATGTTCACGGACATCATGTTCCCCGTCCTCGGCATGGGCGTCGAGGTAGAGCTCGTGGAGGACGTCGGTCCCGTCATCTCGTTGCCGATTCGCTCCCGTGCCGACGTGAGTCGTCTGGTCGTCCCGGAGGCGGGCGAGTCTGTGCCGACGATTCTCGAGGCAGTTCGGCTCGTCCGTGCAGCGTTGGGCGACGACCAGGCGGTCATCGGCTTTTGCGGCGGGCCGTTCACCGTCGCTGGATACCTGATCGAGGGCAAGCCGAGTCGGGAGTTCGCGACCGTCAAGGCGATGATGTATCGAGAGCCCGACACGTGGCACGCCCTGATGGAAAAGCTCGCTGACACCTTCGCGCGTTACATCGCTGCGAAGGCGCGAGCCGGCGCCGACGTCATCCAGGTCTTCGACTCGTGGGTCGGTGCGCTCTCACCGTCAGACTACGAGGAGTTCGTGGCGCCGTACTCGGCGCGCATCCTTGCTGCGGTCGACGTCCCGACAATTCATTTCGGGACGGGCACGGCTACTCTGCTGTCGTCGATGGCCGATGCAGGCGGTGACGTGATCGGGCTCGACTGGCGCGTCCCGCTCGATCGAGGGTGGGCTGAGGTGGGCGAGGACCGCGGCGTGCAGGGCAACCTCGATCCGGCGGTTCTGCTCGGCCCGTGGGAGCGAATCGAGTCCGAAACTCGCGCTATTCTCGCGCGTGCCGGAGGGCGGCCGGGTCATGTATTCAACCTCGGGCACGGAGTGCCACCCAATACAGACCCGGCTGTTCTCGGGCGTCTGACGGAGTTCGTGCACGAGGCGACAGTCGAAGCGCGCGTGTGAACGCGGCGGTTGTGCTGATGGCGTACGGCTCGCCGGAGCGCCTGGGCGATGTTCCTGCGTACTACGCCGACATCCGCGGCGGCCGTCCCATTCCTCAGGAGCTGATGGAGGACCTCGTCAAGCGCTACCGCAGGCTCGGGATCGAGGACTGGTCGCCGCTCAACGCGATCACCGAGGAGGCGCGCGCGGCGCTGGAGCGTGTGCTCGGCGACGTGCCTGTGTTCACCGGCATGAAGCACTGGACGCCGCGCATCGCGGAGGCAGCGGACGCCGCCGTCGCAGGCGGCGCTGAGACGGTGGCCGGCCTGGTTCTGGCGCCGCACTACTCGTCGATGTCCATTGCGGGCTACCGCCAACAGTTGGAACGCGGGCTCGGCGGCCGAGCCGAGCTCGCGTTTGTCGAGAGCTGGCACGACGAGCCCGGGTTCATCGACCTGCTGGCGAAGCGTGTGCGCGGCGCGGATGCGCACGTCGTCTTTACGGCCCACTCCCTTCCGGCGCGCATCCTCCAGTCGGGCGACCCCTACAAGGACCAACTCCTCGAGACAGCCCGGCTGGTCGCAGCGCGCGCAACGCTCGAGACATGGTCGTTCTCGTTCCAGAGCGAGTCCCAGACGGGCGAGCCGTGGCTCGGGCCCGACATCCTCGACCATCTCCGGGAGCTGCACGGTGGCGGGGTTCGCGACGTGCTGGTCTGCCCCGTCGGGTTCGTCGCCGACCATCTCGAGATCCGCTGGGATCTCGACCACGAGGCCGCGGAGCTGGCCGAGGAGCTCGGCCTCGGTTTTCGGAGGATCGAGATGCCGAATGCCGATCCGGCGTTCGTGCAGGTGCTCGCGGGGCTGGTGCGACGGGTGCTCGCGGTACCCTCGGAAGCGTGATCCGACCGGGCGAGATCGCCGCAGAGCATGCCTCGCGGCACTTCAAGGTCTATCCCCGCGAGACGAGGCGGTTGAAGGACGCGGTCGTCGCGCGCCGCCGGTCCCAGCCTGCGGAGGTCCGGGCGCTCCGTGACGTGTCCTTCCACGTCGATCCGGGCAGCGCGATCGGGCTCGTCGGACGGAACGGCTCCGGGAAGACGACGCTCCTGCGGCTGCTCTCCGGAATCATCAAGCCAACCTCCGGCAGTGTCGACGTCGGGGGGCGCGTCGGTTCGCTGCTCGAACTCGGCGCCGGCTTCCACCCGGACTTGAGCGGCCGGGAGAACGTCTTCCTCAACGGCTCGATCCACGGGCTCAAGCGCGCCTACATCCGCGAGCAGCTGGACGAGATCGTCGCCTTCGCCGGGCTCGAGGAGTTCATCGACCTCCCGGTGCGCACCTACTCGTCGGGGATGTACATGCGCCTCGGGTTTGCGATCGCGGCGCACATCGACGCGGACGTCCTGCTGCTGGACGAGGTCTTCGCGGTCGGCGACGAGCAGTTCCAGCGCAAGTGCTTCGGCAAGATCTTCGAGTTCAAGCAGCGCGGCGGGACGATCGTGTTCGTCTCGCACGATGCAGCCGCGGTCGAGCGTCTGTGCGACCGCGCCGTCCTCCTGCGTGACGGACGCGTCGAGTTCGACGGGCCGACGCACGATGCGATCGTGCGTTACCGGCAGCAGCTCGCCGGCGACCTGGATCCCGCGGAGCGCGGCGCCGGGCTGAACGAATGGGGGAGCGGCGAGGCACGGATCGAGAGTGTGGAGCTCGTCGGTTCGGACGGCGCGCCACGCACGCAGTTCCTCGCGGGCGAGTCGCTGACGCTGCGGCTCCGCATCGTTGCCGCGCAACCGCTCGCTCCGCCGAGGCTGTCGTTCGAGTTGCGAGACGCGTCCGGCGTGCTCGTCGCAGGCTCCGGGCGCTCGACCGCCGAGCTCGGCTGGGATCAGGAGACGACCGACCTCGCAGTCCGTTTCGAGGTCGACCAGCTGCCGCTCGCGGACGGACGCTTCCATCTGCGCCTGGGCCTCACGGACGAGACGGGTGAGCGGCTCTACCACTGGCTCGACAACGCGTTCGCGTTCGTCGTCTACCCCGCCGGCGAGGAGCGAGGCGTCGTCAGGCTCGAGGGCCGGTGGACGCGGGAGGAGATCGGCGTGCCGACCGAAAGAGTCGCGACATGAGCTCCCGCGCCTGTCCAGACTGGCCCAAGCTGATGGAGTACGCGCCGGACCTGCAGTTCAAGCACTACACGGTCGCCGAGGCGAAGCTGCCGGGCGAGGCGCTGATGATCATCCCTGACGTGAAGCTCGAGGCTGTCGCGATCTGCTGCGACCTGGAACGACACGTCTTCTATGCAGCACACACGGACCCGGAGGTCGCCGAAGCCCTCCGCGCGACGCACTGGTTCGAGCTCGCCGAGTGGACGTCGAACGGCCCAGGCGCCGCCCTCGGCTGAGTCGGCGAAAGTCGACACGGTTTCGTCGCGCCGGCGTCTTCCTTTGGGGTCAGACCCGAAAAGTGTGACGCGACAGTGACGAGAGTGCGACACAGCTCTCCTCGCTCGGGCGGCGTCCTGTCTTTCGGCACAGTTTCGGCACGCCGGCGTCTTCCTTTGGGGTCAGACCCTGAGACGGGTCCCCGTTGGACAGGGATTCTGTGTCTAAACCGTGACGGGAGTGAGTAGCGGGTCGCCTCGCTCGAAGGCGAGGACGTTGTCGACGACGATACGCGTCATCGCTTCGCGCGTCTGGCGCGTTGCGCTGCCGAGGTGCGGCGTGAGGACGACGTTCTGGAGCGGCAGAAGCTCCGCCGGAACGTTCGGCTCGTGCGCGAAGACGTCGAGCCCCGCACGCAGGCGTCCCGAGACGAGCTCTGCGACGAGCGCGGCCTCGTCCACGATCTCGCCGCGCGCCGTGTTGACGAAGCATGCGCCGTCACGCAGCAGTGCAAGGCGGCGCGCATCGATGAGGCCGCGCGTCTCGGGCGTCAGCGGCGTGTGGATGGTGACGATGTCCGATTCCCCGAGCAGCGCTTCGAGCTCGCGGTACTCGGCGAGGTCCGTCTCCGCCCGCGTGCGCTGCGCGTAGAGCACGCGCAGCTCGAAGCCCTGGGCCCGTCGGGCCACCGCCTGCCCGATGCGCCCGAGCCCGACGATGCCGAGCGTCGACCCCGTCAGCTCCTCCGCCAGGAAGCCGTCGGTCCACTGCGCCGTCCACCGACCGGAACGGACCTGCGCATCGCCTTCCACGATGCGTCGCCGCGTCGCCAGGATCAGCGCGAACGTCAGATCCGCGGTTGCAGCCGAGAGGACGCCGGGCGTGTTGCTCACCGCGACGCCCCGGCGGGCGAGCTCCTCGATGCCGAGCCGGTCGTACCCGACGCTGTAGTTCGCCACGAGCCGCAAGCCCGGCAGGAGCTCGAGCGGAACCGGCTCGTTCGCGACTACCAGCGCCTCGACCTCGGGACGGGGTGACTCCAGGTCGGCCAGCGCCTGCACCTCGACGTCCGCGAGCTCGTCGAAAGCGGGGCCGGGGTACCGGCGAGTGGCGAGAACCTTCAAGAGATGAGTCTCCCATGCCGAAACGAACAGCGATGAAGGTGAGACTTGCAGTGACCCTGGCCGTGACGCTCGTCGCGATCGCCATCCCTTCGTCCGCAGGCGCGTTTCGCCTCGAAGGCGGACGCTGGCCCACGTCGACGATCACCTACTACAACGAAATCCCGGCATACGCTTGGGCCGTCGACTCCGCCGCCTACGCGTGGAACGCCAGCGGCGCGCGCGCGCAGTTTCTGAAGAGCTCACGCCGCGACGCCAAGGTGCTGGTCGGCATTCGCTGGTTCAAGGCTGCCGGCGACGCCAACGTCCAGCGAGTGAACGGCCGCTTCGTCGCGGCCAAGGTCGGAATTCAGAACGGCCAGGACCGCTACACGATGGCACTCGTGGTCGCGCACGAGCTGGGACATGTGCTGGGCCTCGACCACGAGGACCGGGTCTGCGCGACGATGAACACCTATCTCATCGACCACCATCCTCAGTACTGCGATGCCGCTCCGGCGGGACAGTGGATCTGCCGTCTGTTGCGCGCGGACGACGTTCGCGGCGCCCTGCGGCTGTACGGCGGAACCGTCCGCCCGATCCGCGGCCCCGAGTTCTGCAACAAATAGTCAGCGCCGTCTGGCGAGCACCTCGTCGAGCGGCCGCGTGTTGACGACGTCCGCCGCAGTCGCCCAGCCGCGGCGCGCCGTGTGCACGGCGAGCTGCATATTGCCGAGCCCGCGCACGGAGTGCGCATCGGTCGACACGACGATCGGAACGCCGGCCTCGAGCGCGAGCCGGATCTCCGGCCCGGAGAGGTCGAGGCGGTCCGGTAGCCCGTTCGTCTCGAGCGCGACGCCCGTCTCGAGCGCGACCTCGAAGGTCCGCTCGAGATCGAGACCGTTCGGAGGACGGTGGTTGATGATCCGACCCTTCGGATGGCTCAGCGCGCGCACTGCGGGATGACGCATAGCCTCCGTGACCTTGTGCGTCAGCTCGTCGCGCTGCTGGCGCTGCCCTGCGTGCAGGCTGAGTTGCACCCACTCGAGCTCCTGGAGCACCTCGTCGGGAAGATCGAGCGTGCCGTCGGCGCGGATGTCCACCTCGGTGCCTCTGAGCACGCGGAAGGGAGTGAGCTCCTCGTTGACCGCGGCGATCTCCTCTGCCTGCCGTCGCAGGTCATCCGCGTCGAGACCGGGCACGACACGCACGTTCGGCGTGTGGTCGCAGATGGCGATGTACTCGTAGCCGAGCTCGCGCGCCGCCGTCGCCATCTCGAGGATGGACGCCTTCCCGTCCGACCAGGTCGAATGCATGTGGAGATCGCCGCGAATGTCGTCGCGTGTCAAGAGCGGCGGCGGTTCACCCCGAAACGGTTGCTCGCGCAGCTCCGGTGGACACCACGGCACGCCGAGCTGCGCGTACACGGCTTCCTCGTCCGGCCCAGGCGGTAATTGACCCAGGCCTGCGACGTATGCCTCGGCTCCCGTCGCAATCAGCAACTCGGTTCCGAACCGCGCCGGTTCCGCAACCACCAGCCCGACGGGCACGCCGTCGACCGTCACGCCGACCGCACGGCGTTCGGTCCGCTCTAGTACGGAAACGATCGACGGGAGAGCCTCGAAGGCGTCGAGCACCGGCGCGGGCCGAGTCGCCGAAGAGACGACTGCGAGGTCGAATGACACGTCGGCCCAGCGGCGGGGATCGCCGGCAACCTCGGCGCCGACCCCCGCCGCAATCTCCTCGAGGATTTCGCGTGCCCGATTCAAAGTCATCCCCTTCGGCGGCTTCGGCTTGCCTTCACGCTCCAGTGCGGCGAGCAGGCGCTGCTCCGTCTGCGGGCCGATCCCGGACACCGACGTCAGCCGCCCTTCGCGCGCCGCGATCCGAAACTCCTCGGCGGTGGTAACGCCGAGCGCCCTTCCGATCTCGACCATTCGTTTGGGCCCGACGCCGAGCAAGCGGCCGAGCCCGATCAGCTCCGGCCGCACTGCCTGCTGGAGCTCGTCGAGCTCGGCGATGTGCCCTGTCTCGACGAGCTCGCGTAGTCGCGTCGCGATTCCCGGGCCGATCCCCCGCAGCTCCTCTGCCCGGCCGCCGGCGACTAGCTCGACGATCGGCGCTTTCGTCTCGCGGATCGTCTCGGCCGCTCGGCGATAGGCACGTGAGGTATAGAAGCTCGCGCCGGAGAGGTCGAGGAGCGCGGCGAAGAGATCCAGCTGCTCGGCAATCTCCGCATTCGTAAGCCGTTTCACCCCCGATAGTCTGCGCACATGGCGGTAATCGTCGTGCCGTTCCGGGGGCTGGCGGGGAAGCAGCGCCTGCTCGGGCTGGGCGCGGAGACGCACCGAGCGGTCGTTCTCGCCATGCTCGCCGACGTGCTCGCAGCGACGACGATCGTCGGCGAGACCGTCGTCGTGACGAACGACGATGACGGTCGCCGGCTCGCGAAGGCCGTTGGCGCGCGACTGGTGGACGATCCGGGAGGCGGGCAGAGCCCTGCCGTTGCGGCCGCGCTCCAACTGCTCGAGACCGACGCCGTGATGATCGTCAACGCCGACGTCCCATGCGTGGTGCCTTACGACCTGCGATCGTTGCTCGCGGCGACGCCGCCCGGCGGGATCGCCCTCGTCGCATCGGCCGACGGTCGAACGAACGCGCTGAGCCTCCCTGCTCCGAATGTGTTCGACCCGCTCTACGGGCCACGCAGCGCGAGGCGCTTCCAGGGCGCCGCGCGCGACCTCGGGCTCGAGGCTGTCGCAGCCGCGATCCCGAATCTCGCCGACGACGTGGACACCCCCGAGGATCTCGACCGTTTGCAGCTCCGCGCGGGCCCGCACACGCAGGCCGCGCTCCAGGGGCTGAGGCTCGCTTCGTGAAGGTCGCGGTTCTCACCGGGGGCGTCGGCGGCGCGCGCTTTCTGCGTGGGATCGTCGATGCCGTCGATCCCGCTTCGGTCACCGCGATCGTCAACGTGGGCGACGATCTGGAAGTTCTTGGCCTGTCCGTCTCGCCTGACCTCGACAGCGTGCTCTATGCGCTTGCCGGCCTGGCGGACGAGGAGCGCGGGTGGGGCCGGGCTGACGAGACGTGGAACGCACTCGCGACCGTCGAGTCGCTCGGCGGCGAGTCATGGTTTCGCCTCGGTGACCGGGATCTCGGGCTGCACGTCGTACGCACGCAGGCGCTGAAGGAAGGCGTGCCGCTGTCTGCAGTGACAGCGCGACTTGCCGCCGTCCTCGGTGTGGAGGCCACGATTCTCGCCGCGACGGACGAAGAGCTGCGCACGTGGCTCGACACGACGAACGGGAGCTTCTCCTTCCAGGAGTGGTTCGTCGCCCGCGCGCATCGCGACCCAGTCGACCGCGTCCGCTTCGCAGGCGCGACGGATGCACAGCCCGCGCCCGGCGTGCTCGACGCGCTGCACGAGGCGGATCTGATCCTCGTCGCGCCGAGCAATCCGTTCGTCTCGATCGGTCCCATCCTGGCCGTCGAACGGATCAGGTCCGCCTTGGAGCGGCGACGCGTTCCGTGCGTCGCAGTCAGCCCGCTCATCGGCGGGCTCGCTGTCAAGGGCCCCGCCGCGGGAATGCTGCAGCGACTACAGGGTGGGACGACTGCCGCGCACGTGGCGAGCTGTTATCCCGGGCTGATCGACGCGCTCGTGATCGACGAGAAGGATGCGGCCGATGCCGACGCAGTCTCGAATGCGGGTGTTCGGCCGATCGTCACGCACACGCTCATGCGAGACGCAGGCGCGCGCAGGCGTCTCGCCGAAGCGGCACTCGATGCGGTTGCATTCGCGTGAAGGTTGCGATCATCGGCGGCACCGGCGCGTTCGGGCGCGCGCTCGCAGAGAGACTCCACGAGATTGGGCAGGACGAGATCGTCGTCGGTTCTCGGGACGCCGAGCGAGCGCAGGCGACGGCAGCGGAGCTCGGCCTCGCGGGCGGTGGTCGCAACGAGGACGTCGTCGCGGACGCCGACCTCGTCGTGCTGGCGGTCAAGTCGAATGCGACGCTCGAGACCGCGAAGGAGCTCGCGGCGGCGATCGCCGCGACTCCCATCCTCTGCGTCGCCAGCGACCTGCGGTTCACCAAGGAAGGCGTGCTTCCGGGGCGCCATCAGGGCTCGCTCGCGGAAGAGGTCGCGCGCATCGTACGGGCGCCGGTCGCCTCAGGGCTGCAGTCGTTCGCTGCCGCAAATCTCGTCGAGGGCGATCCCGGCGACGCGCTGATCTGCGGCGGTGACGATCGCGCGAAGGAGCTTTCCCTCGAGCTCGCCGGCCGCGTCGCCGAACGTGCCATCGACGTCGGCCCGCTGGAGAACTCACGCGCCCTCGAAGGGATGACCGCCGTGATTCTCAACGTGAACAAGCGCTACAAGGCGCACGCCGGAATTCGCCTCACTGGACTGCCCTGAGCGGCGAGCTTCGCATCATTCCGGTCACCGGCCTGCCGGAGATCGAGGAAGGCGACGACCTGGCCGAGCTCATCACCGCGAAGCTCGAGCTCGAGGACGGCGACGTGGTCGTGCTCGCGCAGAAGATCGTGTCGAAGTCGGAAGGCCGGGTCGTCAGTCTCGCGGGAATCGAGCCGTCTGAGCGAGCGCTGGAGATCGCGGGCGACGACGAGGATCCGCGCCGCATCGAGGTCATCCTTCGCGAGGCCGCACGCGTGGTGCGAGTCCGGCCGCCGCTCGTCATCGCAGAAACGACGCACGGGTTCATCTGCGCGTCTGCGGGCGTCGACGCCTCGAATGCGCCGGAGCCCGAGATGCTCGTCCTGCTCCCTCACGATCCGGATGCGTCGGCAAAAAACATCCGCGAGCGCATCCGCATGCTCACCGGCCGCGACGAGGTCGCCGTCCTCGTCACCGACTCGTTCGGCCGGCCGTGGCGCCAGGGAACGATCGACGTCGCCCTGGGTGCATCCGGGCTGGAGGTGATGCGCGACCTGCGCGGGACGCGTGACCGCGTCGGCTATGAGTTGCACTCGACGATGATCGCGGTCGCGGACGAGATCGCGAGTGCCGCGGAGCTCGTGATGGGAAAGACCGACGGCGTTCCTGTCGCGATCGTCCGCGGCCTCGAGGTCGCGGGCGACGGAAGAGCCCGCGACCTCGTCATTCCGGAGGAACGAGACCTCTTCCGTTAGGCCTCGGCAGCCTGCCGGTACTGCTCGAGCACGCCCGGCCAGCCTCTGGCGTAGCCTGCGCGGGCTTCGCGGCGCTCGCCGGTGAGGTTCTCCCACCCGCGATGCTCGAGGACGACGAGCGTGCCGTCCTTGTCGGCCGTGAACGTCACCTCGACCTCGGTCGGCTCGTCGTCGGAGTCACGCCCGGGATGCCACGTGAAGCGGATCCGGCTGGCCAACTCGTAGTCGAGTACCTCGCCCCACTCGGTCTCGCGACCGTCCTTCGCTTTCTCGACGAGGCGCCAGCCGTCGCGGTCCTCGAAGACCACGGCCTCAGCCTCGTCGAGGAAGATCCCGTACTTCTGCAGCGGCCACCAGGCTGTGGTCTGCTCGGTGAAGACGCGGAACGCGGTCTCCGGCGCAGCCTTGACGAAGATCTCCTTACGAATCGTCTCTGTTGCAGTCACCGTCACTTCTTCCTCCCTTCCTCTTGCTCGGCCGCCGCCTTGAAGTTTGCGAGCGCCTCTTCCCAGAAGCCTTCGAGGTACTCGCGCACTTCGGCGAGGCCGTCGGGGTCGACGCGGTACAGACGCCGCGTCCCGTTTTTTCGTTCCGTCACCAGACCCGCCTTCTTCAGGACCCGGAGGTGCTGCGACACCGCAGGCCGGCTGACAGGCAACCGAGCCGCTATCTCTCCGACCGCCCGTGGGCCGTCGCGGAGCTCTTCGAGAACGGACCTCCGCGTCGGATCGCCGAGCGCCTGCAATGCCTGTGCGTAAGCCATGACTTACCGTAAGTCTACACTTACTATCGGATCTGTCAAATAGGGTGGCCGCGGGTGCTCGAGCTGCGGAGATCCGACGTCGATCCCGACCCGCTGAAGCAGTTCCGCCGCTGGTACGCGGACGCGGAAGCGGCCGGCTTGAAGGTGCCGCAGGCGATGGCGCTGGCCACCTCCACGGCCGAGGGCGCGCCCTCTGTGCGAATGGTGCTGCTGAAGGACGCCGACGAGCGCGGCTTCGTCTTCTTCACCGGCTACGTCAGCCGCAAGGCAGGCGAGCTCGATGCCAACCCGCGCGCCGCTCTCCTCTTCTACTGGGACCAGCTCGGTCGCCAGGTGCGGATCGACGGTCGCGTCGAGCAAGTCGCCGGGCAGGAGTCCGACGCCTACTTCGCCACGCGTCCGCGTGGGGCCCAGCTCGCAGCAGCAGCGTCACGCCAGAGCTCGGTGCTCCGAGATCGCGCCGAGATCGACGAACGGTTCGCCGAGCTCGACCGCGAGCATGCGGGCAGCGACGTGCGACGGCCGGACCATTGGGGCGGCTATCGCCTCGTCCCGGAGGCCTACGAGTTCTGGCAGCATCGCGACGACCGCATGCACGACCGCCTGCGCTACCGCCGCGTGGACGGCGACTGGCTCATCGAGCGGCTCTCGCCCTAGATCGTCACTCGAAGAGCGCGGCCACTTCGTCGGCGTCCCCTCTCGTCAGGGGATTCTCGAGCGCGCGCAGCGCCGGCTCGAGGTGCTTCGGCCCGCGGGGACCGACGACGACCGCTGTGACCCACGGCTGCGCCAACAACCAGGAAATTGCGAGGGTCGCGGAGTCGACTCCGCGACGCTTCGCGAGGTCCGCGAGCCGATCGAGCGCGGCGAACGTCTCCGGCGTGCGCAGATGCTCGTACGGGCCCGGGCGCATCGCCATCCGTGATCCTTCAGGCGCGGACTCGTCATGCTTGTACTTCCCGGTCAGCCAGCCGCCGGCAAGCGGACTGTACGGCGTGTACGCGATTCCGAGGTCCGCGCACAGGTGCGCGACGCCGTCATCCGCGCGGTCGAGCAGCGAGTAGGAGTTCTGCACGACGGCGGGCTTGCCGATTCCCAGGATTGCCTCGAGCTGCTTCGCGTCGAAGTTGCTGACGCCGTACGCCTTGATCAGCTTGAGCTGGATCAGGCCATCGAAGGTCGCGACCGTCTCTTCGACTGGAACAGCCGGATCGAATTCGTGCGCCAGATAAAGATCGACGGCATCGACGCGGAGGCGGTCGAGGCTGGACTCGATCTGTCGGGTTATGCGCGCGCGCGCGAGCCCGTGATCCTCGCCTTCGGCCATGGGGTTGAACGTCTTGGTTGCGAGCTCAGGCCGGACGCCGCGGCTCGCCGTCCAGTTGCCGATCATCGTCTCGCTCCGTCCGCCGCCGTATGCGTCGGCGGTGTCGAAGGTCGTGATGCCGAGCTCCCAGGCGGCGTCCATGATGCGGAAGGCCTCTTCCTCGCCCTCGCCCTGTCCGAAAAACTCGGGTGCGGAGCCGATTCCGCCGAAGTTGCCGCAGCCGAGAATGATCCGCGAGACCTCGACATCAGTCCCGCCGAGCTGACGGCGTTCCATCGCGAGAGTCTACGAGCGGCGGTTCCTCAGGTGCTTTCGCAACGCCGCGAGGCGCGCGTCCCAGTCGGCGCCGACGTTTGCCATCCAGTCCATCGCGACTCCGAGTGGGGCAGGCGTGAGCTCATAGAGCGTCTCGCGTCCTTCGCGCCGGCTCTCGACCAGTCCCGCTTCGTTCAATGCGGCGAGATGCTTGGCGACCGCCTGCCGGGTGACCGGGAGCTCGGCGGCGAGCTCGGTCGCCGTCGCAGCCTCACGCGACGCCAGCGCCTCGAGGACGTAACGGCGGTTGGGGTCGGCGAGCGCATCGAAGATGCGTCCCGTCGGGTCGCTCACACGCAGGTGAGAGCCGACGCGCGGAGCTCGAGCGCAGTGGAGAACTCCGGCGTGGATTCGCGTACGAGCAGGCGGGTGCCCTGTTCGACCTCCTCGAGCGTGAACTCGACCTCGCCCTCTTCGTCCCAGTCGAGCACGAGTCGCTCGCTCGGCTCCGCGACGAGGACCTTGGCACGGCGCTCCTCGCCGTCGTCCCACCGGAAGACGCCGTTCCCACCTTCACGGGCATCGAACTCGACGTCGTTGGCGAACCACTCCTCGAGCTGCTCCGCTTCGGTCAGGGCCTTCCAGACCTCGTCGGGCGAGTCCGGGAAGACGATCTCACGGGTCACTTCCATCGTTCCTCCTAAACGGCCGCCCGGGCGAAGCCCGCGCGGCCTTCTCTGCGGCGCCGACGAGTCGGCGCCTTGGAATCCGCAACCGCTGGGTTGCGTATACTACGTGCAACCAACAGGTTGCAGATTACCAGGGAGGCGTGATGCCCTTGATTCCGATGGTCGTCGAGCAAGACGGGCGCTACGAGCGCTCCTTCGACATCTACTCGCGCCTGCTGCGCGAGCGGATCGTCTTTCTCGGCCAGGAGGTCGAGGACGGCATTGCGAACGTGATCACCGCGCAGCTTCTCTTCCTCGAAGCGGAGGACCCCGACCAGGAGATCTCGCTCTACATCAACTCTCCCGGCGGCTCGGCCTACGCCGGGATGGCGATCTACGACGCGATGCAGTACGTGAAGCCCGACGTGCGCACGATCTGCACGGGCATGGGGATGTCGGCCGCGGCGATGATCCTCTGCGGCGGCGCGGCTGGAAAGAGATTCGTGCTTCCGAACGCCAAGGTGATGATCCACCAGGGCTCCGCCGGCTATCGCGGCTCGCCCGCTGACATCCAGATCGCCGCGAAGGAGATCCTCGAGATGACCGAGCGGATGGCGGAGATCATCGCGCGCCATACGCGACACCCACTCGAGCAGGTGCTGAAGGACATCGACCGCGATCACTTCATGACACCGGAAGAGGCGGTTGCGTACGGGCTTGTTGACGAAGTCATCAAGCCGGCCGATGCGCGGCTCGCAACAAAGGCACTCCGATGAACATCGGCCAGGGAGTTCGGGCCGGTCGTAGCCCCGTCGCGGGCTGGCGCGCCTGGACCGTGATCGAGACGCATGCCGGGGTACGGCTGGCTTCGGTCATCTACGACACCGTGTGGCAACCAGGCGGCGCAGCGGTCGCCGCGTGCCAGTGCGGGGAACCGCACGACGCACCCGCGCTTGCCTGCGCGTGCGGCTTCCATGCGGCGCGGGATCCCGTTGACGCGCTCACCTATCTGCAGGGCCGCGACGAGCCGAGGACGCTTTGCCGGATGCTCGGTGAGGTGCTGCTGTCCGGTGTGGTGGTCGAGACGGAGGCCGGGTATCGAGGTGCTGCAGCGAATCCGCTCCGTCTCTACGCGAACGATTTGGAGGTGGCCGCCGAGCTCGAGACGACCTATCGCGTACCCGTACTCTCTCCCGGATGCGAGTCCGCTTCTGCGACGAGTTCGAGGGGGGCTTCGGCTGGGTCGTCGACGAGTTCATGGAGCGGTGCTCGCACGCCCTCGTCGTGGACGGCCGCGTCTGGGTGATCGACCCGGTCGACGGCGAGGGCGTCGAGCAACGCGTCCGGGCGGCCGGCGCCCCCGCGGGCGTTGTCCAGTTGCTCGACCGGCACAACCGCTCCTGCGCCACGCTCGCCGCTCGGCTCGGCGTCCGGCACCACGTCGTCCCGCAAGGCTCGCTCGGTCCGTTCGCCTGCATCGCCGTCAAGGACAGCCGTTCCTGGAAGGAAGTCGCGCTCTGGTGGCCCGACCGCCGCGTGCTCGTCTGCGCGGACGTGCTCGGCACCGCGCCGTACTTCCGCGCCGGGAACGAGCGGTTGGCAGTCCATGCCCTACTGAGGTTGCGACCTCCTCGACGGCAACTGGGGGAGCTTCACTCGGACGTCGTCCTCTGCGGTCATGGCGAAGGCGTCCTCGAAGACGCCGACGCCGCGCTCCGCGAGGCGCTCAGCACGTCGCGACGGCGGATCCCCGGTCAGGCTGCCAGCGCCTTGCGCGCTTGGCGGGCGAGTCGACCCAGCTAGCGGCCACATATCCGATCCCGATTGCGAGCGCGCCGCCTGCTGCGTCGAAGAAGAAGTGGTTACCGGTTGCGACGATGACGAGCAGCATCACGGCCGGATAGCTCCAGCCGATCGCGCGGGCGACGCGGCCCTTGGCGAGCACGGCGACGGTCACGCCGACGAGCAGCGCGTAGCCGAAGTGCAGGCTCGGCACGGCGGCGAACGGGTTGTAGAGACCGCCGAGGAGGTCGGAGCTCAGGTTCACCTTCGCGTTGCGCGTGACGGTGTCCACGAAGCCGAGCCCCGCGAGTCGCGGCGGCGCGACGGGGTACAGGATGTAGATCGAGAGCGCGACGCCTGTTGCGGCGATCAGCGTGTTCCGGACGATGGGAAAGCGCTCCGGATGCGTCCGGTGCAGCCAGATCAGGAAGGCGGCCGTGCCGAGGAAGTGCAGCGCGATGTACGCGATTCCGAGGATGGTCGGCAGCGTTGGAACCCAATGCGCCGCGCGTTGAACCGTGCGCTCGCCGAAGAGGTGCAGGTGGCGCTCGAGCGCGACGATCCCGTCGGTGTGCTCACGGGCGACGGTCAGGGACGCGTTTCCCTGGCCGCGTACGACCTCGTAGAAGCCGTAGAGGCCGAAGATCGTGGCGACCTCCACCAGGCCTCGGTGAGGCGTGGACGCGAGGCTCCGGGGAGAGGGAAGGCGGTGGAAGGTCGCCACGTTCATGGCGTCAAGCTACGCTCGGCCGTCCCGAAGGTCAGTGCGGCTAGCCCTACCTGGAGTTGCGGCTCGCTGGTGTCTTTCCGCGGCGGACTTCTGAGTTAGGCTCGCGCAGCAGTGTGCTTCGAGCTCGATTCCGTTCCGCCCATCCCGGTGATCCGCGGGGCCGCGGTCTCGCACGAAGATCTCGTCCTCGAGGCGGGCGACGGCAACAGCTTCGCCGCTTTCGCAGCGACTCCGGAAGCGCCAGGCGACGTGGGCGTCGTGATCCTGCCGGACGTGCGTGGCCTCTACCGGTTCTACGAGGAACTGGGATTGCGCTTCGCCGAGCGTGGGATCGCGGCCGTTGCACTCGACTACTTCGGTCGCACCGCAGGGGTGTCAAAGCGCGGCGACGACTTCGAGTACATGGAACACGTCGAGCAGACGACGGCCGCGGGCATTCAGGCCGATGTCGCCGGCGCCGTCGAGTATCTCCGCTCGCACGGCGCCCGAGCCATCTTCACCGTGGGCTTCTGCTTCGGCGGCCGCAACTCCTGGCTGGCGGCCGCCGGCGGGCACGGTCTAGCGGGCGCGATCGGCTTCTACGGGCGCCCCGGCGAAGGACGGGACGGCACGCCCGGGCCGGCTCAGCGCGTCTCCGAGCTCGAGGCTCCGATCCTGGCCCTCCAGGCAGGAGCCGACCAGAACATCAGCGCGGAGGACAACGCCGCGTTCGACGCGGCGCTCACGACGGCGGGTGTCGAGCACGAGCTCGTCACCTACGACGGTGCGCCGCACAGCTTCTTCGACCGCAGTCAAGAGCAGTTCGCGGCAGCCTCCGAAGATGCGTGGGGAAGGGTTCTCGCGTTCATCGAGCACCACAGCAGCCGTCGGGCTTCGGTCTAGCTCAGCGCGGCAACCGCATGCCGATGCGTCGTGCGCGCGGCCTCGCCCGTCGTGAGGCGGTAGACGAGTGACAAGCTCGCGAGGCCCGGTTTAGCCGCGCGCCCGATCCGCAACCTCAAGAGATGCGGGCCGGCCTTGGCGGTGAACAGCCGCTTGGCAACATCGGCAGATAACAACTGCAACAAGCTCTGCTCGAAGAGTAAGTCCGAGAGGAGCAGCTTCAGGCCGGAAACCTGCGCAAGCTGTTCGAGGCTCTCCGGGGGCCCCCTGCTCGCCTGCCGCCCTCTTACGAAGCTCTTACGCGGCTCTCAGGCCGTTCTCAGGGTCGAGTGGTTCTCTGCAGACCATGAACGAAGCGGGCTACGCCCTGGAATCGCCACGCCGGACGACCCTCGCCCGCCCGCGCTCGGGACAGAGGCTGGCGACGTCGACCGCCGTGTGGGTGTTCGTGGCCGGGAACGCCGCGGTGCTGGTCTGGCTCTGGGTGCACGGGGGCAACGTCTCGGAAAACCCCAACACCGGCGAGTTTCTGACCAGTCTCGCCCGGATCACGGGGCTGCTCGGCGCCTACTCGGCCCTGCTGCAGGTTCTGCTGCTGGCACGCCTGCCTCCGGTCGAGCGCCTCTTCGGCTTCGACCGCCTCACCGTCTGGCATCGCTGGAACGGGCACGCGTGCCTGGATCTCATCCTCGCACACGTCGTCCTGTCGGTCTGGGGCTATTCGCTCATGGACAAGATCTCGCTGCCGAAGGAGGTCTCGACGATGCTCGGCGGCGGCATCTACCCGGGCATGATCACCGCGACGGTCGGGACCGCTCTGCTCATCGGCGTCGTCGTGACTTCGGTCGTGATCGTCCGACGCCGGCTTCGCTACGAAGCCTGGTACGCGGTGCACCTGCTCGCATATGCGGGCATCGCGCTCGCGTGGTTCCACCAGATTCCGACCGGTAACGAGCTAGTGCTGGATCGAGTCGCTGCCGACTACTGGCGCGCGTTGATCCTAGGCACCCTCGCTCTGCTCGTCGCCTTCCGGATCATTGGCCCGGCCGTGAATGCCCTGCGGTACCGCCTACGCGTTGCCGAAGTCGTCGCCGAGGGCCCGGGCATCGTCTCGCTGCGAATCACGGGACGCCGCCTCGACCGGCTCGAAGCGCGGCCCGGTCAGTTCTTCCTCTGGAGGTTCCTCGACCGGAAGCGCTGGTGGGCGGCACACCCCTTCTCGCTTTCGGAGGCACCGGACGGACGCTCGCTCCGGATCACGGTCAAAGCCCTGGGCGATTTCTCGAGCCGGCTCGCGGAGGTCGCTCCGGGCACGCCCGTCGTCGCGGAGGGGCCGTTCGGCGTCTTCACGGCTGCGGCCCGCCGTCGTAGCAAGATCGTCCTGATTGCAGGCGGCATCGGGATCACGCCGATTCGCGCGCTGATGGAGGACATGTCCGGAGACGTGGTCGTGATCTACCGGGTCGTCCGGGACGAAGATGTGATCTTCCGCGACGAGCTCGAGGAGCTCGCGCGCGAGCGAGGGGTCACCCTCTTCTTCGTCGTCGGCGATCACGCCACCGAAGACGGCGCGCGCCTGCTGTCCCCGGTTCACCTGCGAGAGCTCGTGCCTGACATCGCCGAGCGGCAGGTCTACGTCTGCGGCCCGCCCGCGATGACGAAGCTCCTCGGCCGCAACGTCAGGCGTGCGAACGTGCCCCCCCGTTTCATCCATACCGAGAAGTTCGCCCTCTAACGAAAGGAACCAATGCGCAAGTCCATCACCGTCCTCCTCACCGTCGCCGCACTTGCTTTGCCGATCGCCGACGCGACCGCGGCCACTCGGGCGACGACGAAGAAGATCGTCGTCAGCAAACTCTTCTCCGGCTCGGTCGCCTCGGTGGATCGCTGGGGCAGCCTTCAGGTGACAATCGTGGTTCGCAAGACGACCACGATCACCGACACGAAGAAGAAGGTGACCCGAAAGATCACCACGGTCTCCGTCCCGACCTATCCGAATCACACCGACCGCTCCGTCTACATCAACCAGACCGCCCTCCCGATTCTGAAAGCAGAGGCGCTGCGCGCACAGAGCGCGAACATCAACATGGTCTCGGGCGCGACTGATTCGAGCGACGCGTTCGCGCAGTCGCTTCAATCCGCGATCCTGAAGGCGAAGCGCGCATGAGCGTCGCTCGCCTGCGGCTCGCTCCCGTGAGGGAAACCATGTTTCCCTCACGAGCTCCCTTCTTCAGGGATCGCCTCAGCCCCCGCGCCGCTGAGATCGCCGCGTGGGCCGAGGAGAACGAAAGGGGAAACCTCCCGGTTTCCCCCGACGCCCCTTCCCTCGCTCATTGGGCAGAACCCGCCCAATGAGCGTCGCTGTCCACGAACTGCCGGGCATACGCCGCGTCGAGCAGATCATGGGCCTGCCGATAGTCGTGGACGTCCGTGACGACTGCGAAGCCGGCCATGCGCTCGACGAGTTGTTCGACTGGCTGCGCTGGGTCGACGCGACCTTCAGCACCTTCAAGGAGGAGAGTGAGATCAGCCGCATCAACCGCGGCGAGTTGCGTCGCGAGGATGCTCATCGCGACGTGCACCAAGTCCTCGACCGCTGCGAGCGGCTGCGGGACGAGACGGATGGGTACTTCGACATGCGCACTCCGGACGGCTCGATCGATCCATCCGGGCTCGTGAAGGGCTGGGCGGTCGACCGAGCCGCCGCGATTCTCGACGGTGCCGGCCTGCGCAACTACGCCGTCAGCGCCGGTGGCGACATGCGGGTCCTCGGCCGTGCGATCCCGGACCTCGCCTGGCTCGTCGGCATCCAGCATCCGCTGCAACGGCATGAGGTCGCCGCCGTGGTCGAGACCACCGATCTCGCAATCGCCACCTCCGGCGCGTACGCTCGTGGAGATCACGTGTGGAATCCGCACTCTGGACGCGCTCCGCGCGGCATCCTGTCGGTGACCATCGTCGGCCCTGAGCTCGGAACTGCCGACGCGTACGCGACGGCGGCGTTCGCCATGGGCCCCGAGCGTGCCCCGCACTGGACAGCGCGGTTGGTCGGCTACGAGGCGATGACGGTACTCGCCGACGAAACGTTGTTCAAAACGGGAGGTTTTCCCGATGACTGACCCCCGACTCACCCGGCGCGGCTCCCTCGTGCGCCTCGGTGGATTCCTGGCCACCGCAGTCGGGGCGGCGGGGCTCAAGATCGAGACCTCCGAGGGCGCCGGGCCTGCGGCCGTTGCCTCCGGCGCGGTGTCGTGCGTCTTGACGCCCGAGCAGACCGAGGGCCCGTACTACATCGCGAACGAAGCCGTGCGCCGCAACATCACGGAGGGTCGTCCAGGCTTGCCGCTGCTGCTCCGCGCTTTCGTCGTCAACGCCTCGACGTGCAAGCCGATCAAGGCCGCGGCAGTCGACATCTGGCACGCGGACGCGGGCGGCATCTACTCAGGCTTCGGCTCGGGCGCGGGCAACCGCACGTTCATGCGCGGCCTCCAACGAACGAATGCGAAGGGCCTCGCGCTGTTTCGCACCGTCTATCCCGGGTGGTACCAGGGCCGCACCGTGCACATCCACGTGAAGGTCCACCTCGGTGGCAACGTCGTGCACACCGGCCAGATCTATTTTCCGGATGCGGTGACCGACGCCGTCTATCGCAACCAGCCGTACAGCAGCCGGCCGAACCGGGACGTCCGCAACGCGGCCGACTCGATCTTCCGCAACGGAGGGAGCAAGTCGCTCGTGACCGTGAAGAAGAACGGTGCCGGCGTGTATGTCGCGACGATCATGATGGGCGTCCACAGGTCTTAACACCGACTCGCTAAGTTCGGTCGCATGGAGCAAATCACGCGCCGGGAGCTCCTCGTCCGGGGCGGTCGGGTTGCGTTGGTTGCCGGCGGCCTGTCGCTCGGGCGACCGGTGCTCGAGCTCGCCCGGGCCGGCGCGGTCGGTATCTACGACGAGCTCGCCAACGGGCTGCGTGGCGAGGTCGTCCTGCCCGGCGCCTCCGGCTACGAACAGGCTCGGCTCCTGTTCAACACCCGCTTCGATGTGGTCAAGCCGCGCGCGGTCGTCTTCTGCGAGTCGACCGCCGACGTCCAGCGCACTGTGCGGTGGGCGCGCAAGCATACCGTGCGAATCGTTCCGCGCTCCGGCGGACACAGTTACGGCGGCTACTCCACGACGGCCGGAGTCATCGTGGACGTTTCGCGCCTGAACGGCGTCGCTCTCGATCCGAGCCACCGGGCAGTCGTGGGAGCGGGAGCAAGGCTGATCGACGTATACGAGGGGCTCGCGCAACACGGGCGCGCCGTGCCGGCTGGGTCTTGCCCGACTGTCGGCATCGCAGGACTTGCTCTCGGTGGCGGCGTCGGCTTCGCCTCGCGGAAGTACGGGCTGACGTGCGACAACCTGGTCGAGGCGACGGTCGTGCTGGCGGACGGCAGTGCCGTGGTGGCCAACGCGCATGCACATCCCGATCTCTACTGGGCGCTGCGCGGCGGCGGTGGCGGCAACTTCGGAATCGTCACGCGCTTGGTGTTCCGCACGCACCCGGTCGGCCGGGTGGCCACGTACGCAATCGAGTGGCCGTGGTCCGATGCAGCGAAGGTCGTGCAGGCCTGGCAGAAGCTCGCCCCGCACGCGCCTGACGGGCTCTTCTCCGTGGTGAACCTGAACGCGGCTGTCGGCGGCCGCGCCCGCATCACCTCGGCCGGGCAGCTCTTCGGTAGCGCCGACCGGTTACGCGAGCTCGTCAAGCCGCTTGCGAACGCCGGCACGCCGATTCGCTTCACCGTGGCCTCACGGAGCTACATAGATGCGCAGGAGATGTGGGCGGGCTGCTCCGGCACGATCGCCGAATGCCACCTGCCCCCACAGGGCCATCTCGGCCGCTCGACGTTCAAGGGCAAGTCGAGCTTCGCGAACAAGCCGCTGACCCTCAGCGGGATCAACGCCATGATCCGGCAGATCGAAGCACGCATCACCACGGGCAGCGGCTCGGGAATCATCCTGCTCGACTCCTACGGCGGCGCGATCAACCGCGTGAAGAAGGACGCGACCGCGTTCGTGCACCGAGACGCGCTCTTCTCGATGCAGTATCTCGCGTACTGGGACCCCTCGGCTGCGGCGGAGCCGAACCTCCGTTGGCTGCGAAACTTCTACGCGGCGATGCGCCCGTACGTTTCACCGTACGCGTACCAGAACTACATCGATCCCGACCTCGGAACGTGGGGACATGCGTACTACGGCACGAACCTCCGCCGCCTCGTCGCCGTCAAGCGGCGCTACGACCCGAAGAACGTCTTTCGCTTCAGGCAGAGCATTCCCGTCAAGCTTGGCTGAGCGGGATCTGCGCCGTCACAACCGTGCCCTTGCCCGGCGGGCTGATGACGAACAGCGTGCCGCCGACAGCTTCGGCACGGTCGCGTAGGCCGAGGATGCCGGAGCCCGCGGAAGGATCGGCGCCGCCGCGGCCGTCGTCCGTGATCTCGAACTTCAACACGTCTCCCGCCAGGGTCATATCGACCTTGGCCTTGGTCGCCTTTGCGTGCTTGGCGACGTTGGTCAGCGCTTCCGAGACGATGTAGTACGCCGTTGCCTCGATGTTCTCGGGCAACCGCTCAGTCGGCACGTTCATCTCGACGTCGATCGGCAGCCGCTCTGCAACACCCGCCAGTGCGGGGCCGAGCCCCTGCTCGGTGAGCGCCGCCGGATGCAAGCCGCGCGCCAGTTCCCGCAGCTCCTGAAGCGCGAGGTCCAGCTCTTTGGCCGCGCCCCCCAGCGAGGCAGCGGCGGCCTCCGCGTTCGATTCCAACTGACGCCGTGCGAGCCGGATCGTCAGCGCCAGCGAGACGAGCCGTTGCTGGGCGCCGTCGTGCAGGTTGCGCTCCAGCTTCCTGCGCTGCTCGTCGCCCGCCTTGACAAGGCGCGCGCGTGAAGCGCTCAGGTCCTCGCGCGCCTGCGCGCTCGCAACCGCCAGCGACACGAGCTCGCAGAACGCACCCAGCCGGGCCTCCGTGTCGGCCGGCAGAGGCTCGGCGCTCGCGATCCCGACGGCGCCCCAGATGATGCCCGCAACGACGATCGGGGCGGAGACCGACGAGCGGTAGTTCATCAGTCTCATGTTGTCCGCGATCTCCCCGGACCGTTCGCTGTAGTCGTGGATCCGCGCGGGCGCTCGGGTTCGCAGAACCTGGCCGATGCCGGTGTCCTCGTCGGCCGGGAGGCGCAAGCCGAGTGTGAAGGCATCGCCGGTTTCCTGTCGGCTGTGACGGCCGACGATGGTCGCCGTGTCGTCGCCTTCGAAGCGGAAGACTGCGGATGCGTTCACCTCGAGCACACGCGCGCACTCCTCTGAGACGGCCGTGAACACACGCTCGGGACTTGCCTCGGACGCGACGAGTGTCGCGACGCGCCGGAGCGCACGTTGCTCCTGGGCCAGGCGGCCGATCTCTGCGAGCCTCGCTTCTGGGTCGCCCCCAAATGCCTCCTCATCGGCGATGCTCGATCTGCTTGCGCTGAGGTCGATGCCCGCGGTCACCAGCAACGCCGCGCCGCCGTCTGCACTCGGCATCAACCGGTTCGACCACGCGATCAATTTGCGCCCTCCGTCCTTTGCCAGCCAGTGACCGACCTGGGGGCTCGAAAGGCCGGTGGCCCAGACGTAGGCGAGCACCTCGCCGAACGCGTCCGCCTCCTCGGGAGGAATGACGAAGTCGCGGGCGTCGCCGCCGATCACCTCGTCGCGAGTGAAGCCGGTCACCCGCTCGCAGGCGTCGTTGAAGAACAGGATTCGTCCGTCCTGATCGAGGACGCAGACGAGCGACATGGTCGTTTCCGTCAGAACCTTGGCGAACTCGTCGCCGAGGATGAAGTCAGGCGTCTGTGACATCGAAGAGGCTCACCTCGTAGTTCTCGAGTGCGAGCCTGGTCGTTCCGACCGTCTCCGCTGCGAGCTCGCCGAGCTGGTTGCCTGCCCCCGCGCTCGCCAGGAGGGATTCCTCGTCGGCCCACAGCGTGATCACCAGCGTCTTTGCCTCGTCGGGATTCCAGAGTCGGATCAGCCCGCGGAAGCCGGAGCTGTCCCGCAGCCAGGGCAGGAGCTGGTCACGGACGATCTGGAGGCCGAGGTCGTGCTGCTCCTGGGTCGTCTGGAGGGCGTGCAAGCGCGCGAACACGTTGTCGTTTTACACTGTCGCCATGTCCTTCGCGCCCCGTCTGGCGATCGCCTGGGCCATCAACCTCGCGGCCCTCTGGGCTGCAAACGCGCTCTGGGATGGCGTCCAGATCCACGGCTGGGCCGCCTATCTGATCGGCTCCGCCGTCCTCGGGATCGCGAACGCGGTGCTGAAGCCACTGCTCACCGTCCTGACGCTGCCCCTGATCATCATCACGCTCGGCTTCTTCTACCTCCTGATCAACATCGCGATGATCGTGCTGGCGGAGTGGATCGCTCCTAACTTCTCGATCGACGGCTTCTGGACGTACGTCGGCACCGTCCTCGTCGTCTGGGCGGTCAACTGGATTGGCGACCAGGTGCTCGGCGACCTGCAGCAACGCGCCCGGCCGCGCCTGATCTGACGAGCGCTAGGAGGGTCCGGCGAAACGACTAGCGAAACGAAGCTAGGCGGGCGCGTGCGGCTATCCAGAACGTCGCCGCCGAAGGTAGCCAACAGCTGCTGCAGCTTCGACGAGTACGGACTATGAGGAGCTGCACCCATACGACGGCTCGATTTCGAGGTTCAAAGGGCCTCTCACCTTTTCCATCCGCGAACCGTGGATAGGCGGTCCTAAGATTCGCGGCTTGGAGTGAGGGTGGGTAGAACCGGGCCCACGGCTTAAACTCCGGGCCGATGGCGTTTCAGCCGGAGGACTTCGAGGTTGCCGCCCGCGGAGTAGGTGCCGATGTCGAACCCCGGCAAGTCAAGACGTCGTCCTGGGGCAAGGGGATTCGCTGCGAAGGACTGCTGTAGGCTTCCGATGTAATCACGGGGGAGGGGAGAAGAAGAATCATGAAGAAACTCGTGGGTCTCATGGCCGCGATTTCGCTAGCAGTTGCGATGCTCCTGTCGCAACCGGCCGCTGCCGAGACCGCCACGGTGGTGGCGACCATCAACGGGGGTGGCACGGCCGAGATGCAGGACCCGCTTCCTGCAGGGACCAGCCACTGGGGGGCGGGGATCAAGCTCTATTCCGACGGCACGGCCAGTGGATCCTTCGACTGCGTTGACCAGCACGGCGACACGCCGGGCTTTCCGGGCAACATCTGGGGCCACGTTACGAGCTGGTTCATCGACGGAAACGGCTTCGTGAGCCTGAACGTCGTCGGTAAGTTCGTCGCCTTTCCAGGTGGCCATCCTCAGGACGCGGCGTTCATCGTGAGGATTCAGCAGTTCGGGGGCGCAGGGGTGGGTCGCTGGACGTTGGAGGTGAATGGGTTCATCTTCTGCTACGAGCTTCTGACCAGCGGGCAGATCGTCGTTCGCTGGAACTAGGCCGCGTACGAGCGAAAGACCTTCTCGTTTCCGGAACGAGTAGATCCGACGCGACCATTCTTGCCGCCTGAGCGAGCCGGACTCGATGGGTAAAAGCCGCCGGATACGTGTGTGAGCCACGCGCCTCGCTACTCTGAACCCCGCATGGCCAGTGGCCTACGGCGTTTCGCTAGACCCTCCTAGTCCGAGTCGCGCGCCGCGTTGAGCGCGAGCAGCTCGCGCACTTCCTCGTCGGTCGTCTGCGAGAAGTCCTCGTACCAATTCCCGACCGCGTAGAACGGCGCGGGCGTTACCGCGCACACGACCTCGTCGACCTCGTCTCTGAACTTGTCGCACGTCGCGCGTGACGCGACGGGAACGGCGATCACGATCCGGGCGGGCTCGTGGCGGCGGACTGCGCGCGCCGCCGCCTGCATCGAAGCGCCGGTGGCCACACCGTCGTCGACGAGGATCACCGTCTTTCCCCTCAGGTCTGGCAGAGGCCGGCCGTCGCGATAAGCAGCTTCCCGCCGTCGGAGCTCGTCGAGCTCCCGTGCGAGGACTTTTTGGATCTGGTGTTCGCTGATACCGAGCCAGCGCAGTACGCCCTCGTCGAGAACGAGGACACCGCCACTCGCGATCGCGCCCATTGCGAGCTCCTCGTGTCCGGGCACGCCGAGTTTCCGGACGAGGAAGACGTCCAGGGGCGCTCCGAGCTCCTTCGCTACCTCGTAGCCGACGGGAACGCCGCCGCGCGGCAGCGCGAGCACGACGACGTCGTCGTGCTCGCGGTAGTGGGAGAGGGGGCGCGCGAGGGTGCGCCCCGCCTCGGCGCGGTCAATGAACCGAACTCGCTCGGTCTGATCGACCATGTCCGACACGGGTCAGCCGCGTAGCTCGCCGAGCGTCAGCGTGACAGTGAGCTCCTTCCCGCGTCGAAGGAGCTTCACGGCACCTTTTGAGCCGGATGGAGGTTGGCGAGGACGGAAACGAGCACGTCCGCCGTCGGACAACGCCGTTTGGAAGACAAGTCTTAGGACGCTTTCATTCGAGGAGACGCCGACGACGTGGTGGTCTCCCTATCTTGTACCCCGCGTGTGGCGGCCTCGAACGTCCCAGGTGTGGTCCAGGTGCCCTGCGGGTCAATCCCAGAAGCCGTCGTGGACGGCGCTCGACTCCCTCGGCAGGTGGGGGCCGCTGACCTCGACGGGGTGATCGCCACGCTCGAGGATCTCGCGCGACGTGATCGCGAGCTGCATGTTCTCCGGGTTGTGGTTGCTGATGGACTGAATCTGTTGCTGACTCAGGCCGAAGACGACGTGCCTCACGTTTCCCCAGTAGATCGCCCCCGCGCACATGGCGCACGGCTCGGTGCTCGCGTAGAGCGTGCAGCGCTCGAGGAACTCGGGCGCGAAGCGGGCGCTCGCCATGCGCATCAGGTTCGTCTCCGCGTGGGCGGTGAAGTCGTTGTCGGTGCGGACCGTGTTCTCCGCTTCGAGGACGACGTTCCCGCGTTCGTCGACGAGCAGCGCGCCGAACGGATGATTGCCGTGGTCGCGTGCCTGCTGCGCGAGCTCGATCGCGCGCCGCAGGTGTTGACGGAACCCATTACTCATCCGCGCCGAAGATATCGCCGCAGAAGGGAGGGGCGCCGAGGCTGTGTCTCGCGCCAGTCGTCGTAGGTTTTGAGGGTCCCCGCCTTTCGAGCCGCGAGCACGCAGTCGGTGTGCGCGTGTCGCCGTCGGCCCGCGTCGCCTTCCGGTGCGATCAGCACGTGGTCGCTCATGGCGTGCAGCTGTCGTCCGCACAGCGGACACGTATAGGTCGCGGGCTTCTGGCTGTGCGCGCGGCGCACTGACCACCACTGGGTCACGCGCGCAGCGTACGAAAGGTCAGTTGGCGCGGGGCGGGAGCGGGCAAGAGACGAACGGCCGCCCGAGCAGGAAGGAACCCAGCTTGTAGGCCTCGCAGCCCGTGCAGAAGCCGGTGGATGCGGCGAGCAACGCCAGCGCCGCGACGATCCCGCCGAGCACGGCGCCGACGGTTGCGAGACCGGCTGCGTACGCGACGGTCGCAGAGGTGAGGAACACGGCTCCGACGAGATTCGCGAAGCGCGGCGGGCGGGCGTCCTCCAGCGGCCCCTCGCCGACGCGCGGCTGCACGAGTTCGAAGTAGGCGAGGCATGGCAGGCAAAAGCGCCGGCCGAGCGTCAACCCGAGGAGCAATTGTGCTGCGAGCAGGCCGAGCAGCCACCACCAGCCGGTCGCGACCGCGAGGACAGCCAGGAGACCGATCGTGGCCTGGTTGAACCGCGGGGCCCGCGGGTCGATCACGTCGAGATCGCGATATGGGTCGGCGCTTCGCTTCACTTCCGAAAGTATTACGAAGAAGACTGGGTCAAGGTTTGTCCGAGAGCGGCAGCGGTGAGGCGAAACCTGGACGGAATACTGCTTTCAACTGGGGCGGGAAGGAGTGACCATGGCCACATTCCGGGAAGACCAGATGCGAACCGGCTGGAGCCGAACACGCTGGCTTCTGGTAATCGGTGTGCTCGTGGCGGTCGCCGTTGCAGTCGTGCTCGTAATCGTCTACTCCGGCGGAGGTGGTTCCGGAGGCGGTGGCGGAGGCTACTAACCGCCGGCTGGCCTAATCGGCGGCTGGAGGCCCGCGCGTGCATGCGGGCCTCTTCATTCCTCCACAAGTGCGGGCTGCAGCGTCTTTGCGCCGACAGGCCGCGTTGGCTAGGGATAGAGGATGCAATCCGGCATCGATGTCTTCGTCCTGCTCAGCGGCAGCTTCAGCATCGTCGCGACCGTGCCGCTCATCTACCTCGCGACCCGCAGCGTCCGGGATGCGCGCGAGTTGAAGCGCGTGCAGCTCGAGGTCGCCGGGCTCGTGGAAGAGGTGCACGAGATCCAGCGCGAGATCCATCAGGACTCGCGGACCGCCAAGACCGAGATCCTCGAGACGAAGGAGAACGTCGAGCGTGTCGTCCGGGCGACGGAGCGTCGCCGCCTGCCGCGAGTTCGAGTGGAGTTCAGCCGCACCGGCGCCGAACGCTGATCAGGCGAAGTCGATCACGCTCCGGATCCCGTCCTGTGCCTCCATCAACTCGAAGCCGCGGTTGACCTCGTCCAGCGTGAGCTTGTGCGAGACGAAGGCGTCCACGTCGATATCCCCGGCGAGATACATGTCGACGAACTGCGGCACCTGGTCGCGGCCCTTGACGCCGCCGAACGACGAGCCCGCGACCCGGCGGCCGGTGATCAGGAAACGCGGGATGACGGCCAAGGTCTCACCCTTGCCCGCTACTCCGCACATCGTCGCCAGGCCCCAGCCCATGCGCGCCGACTCCACCGCCTGACGCATGACGTTCACGTTGCCGGTCGCCTCGAACGTGAAGTCGGCGCCGAAGCCGTCCGTCATGTCTACGATCCGCTGCACGGCGTCGGCGCCGCCGACGAAGGTGTCGGTCGCGCCCTGCCCGCGCGCGAGCGCGAGCCGGTCCTCCGACAGGTCGACGCACACGATCCGGTCGGCGCCCTGCAGCCGGCAGCCTGCGACGGCGCCGAGCCCGACCATGCCCGCGCCGAAGACGACG
>WNGD01001704.1_pt1 | contig 41432 bp, 27 predicted proteins | sample 5400671 | NCBI WGS metagenome assembly WNGD01 (sample SAMN13153369, study PRJNA577476) | soil metagenome | isolation source: 40 cm soil or saprolite under grassland replicate 2 | place: USA:California | collected 2016-06-15 | reverse complement strand
ACACGACGATGTTCGTGACGTGGGGTCTGAGCAGGTCATACAACCAGGCCGCCCAGGTGCCTTCTTCAAACGTGACGTATAGGTCCCCGCGCAATCCTTGGATGAACTGCAGAATCGTACTGGACTTGGTCTCAATGACGGATTCCATGATCAACTTTCCGGCGGCATCCCGCACTGCGACGGAAATCGTTGCCGTGTGCACATCCATGGCGAGGTATTTGCTACTATTCACCGTGAGCGCTCCTTTCTGAGTGGAGAAAGATTGAAACAGCACTCAAAATTTACTCCACAAAGGGGCGCTCCTTTATCCTTGCCAAAAAATTTCGCGCTACGGGGCTCGCAGAGCGATTTTTTTGAGGCAGCATGACCTTCCGGGACCAGGGAAAATTCATAAAATAGGAATTGAGCGCAACGAAGAAGCGGGGAGCGCCAGCTCCCCGATGAAAGAACCGTAGCCGGAGCGAGGACGCAGTCAAGGACGCGGAGTGAGGCACGAGCGGAGCGCCGCGAAGCGGGCTTCGATCCTTGACGGCGGTCCGAGCGGAGGCTACAAGCGTCAACACCGACTCCAAAGGGGCGCCCCTCTATATTGCGTCAAAGGGACCGGAGAAACTCGAGAAGGGCTTCCTTTTCGTTCGATTTGAGCTTTTCGAATTTCTCGGTGACCTGCTCGGCCTCGCCTTTGTGGCGAACGATGGCGTCGAGAAGCGTGACCGAGGCGCCGTCGTGCATCAGGCGCGAGTGCAAACGCACACCCCATAGCGGTGCCGTACGGATTTTGTTGGCAGAGCCTTCGAATGCCGGAATGGATAGGTTTTTCCAGGTGATCGAATACATTTTCTTGCCGTAGTGCTCGGTCATGGACTGGACAATTCCATCGCCCGTGCCGACATCGTGAAGCAAGAAATCAGCGTAGGGATGAAACTGTTTGTCCGCCAGGGCGGCAGAAACGGTGAGAGTGCCGCCGTTCAGCGGCGTGCCCGCGGAGGCGGTGGTCAGCGTCTCGACGTGACACTGCTCGCAGCCCACTTTTGCGAACAGCTGGGCGCCTTCCCTGGCCTTGGGGGTCGCAGCAAGTTGCGCGTCGCGTGCGGGAGCCTTAGTGGCACGGATGAAGCGGGCGAAATGATCGATGTCGGAGAGGCCGTCGGACCCAGGCTGGTCATTGGGTTCCCTAACCGTGTTGCAAAGATTGGTGACTTCATCGGGTTGCAGGCGGCTGGTAATGCCCATTTCGTTGAGGTACGCGTCGGCGGCAAAGGAGAGCAGGCTGGCTTGCTGGTCCTTCCAGCCGAAGCGCCCGACGGCGGTCTGGCCAGGCGCTTCGATGATAGGAACGTAGAGGGCCTGGCCGCAAATCTTGTGGTGGCCTTTGTTGCACTGCTCTTTCGCAAGGTTCACAAAAGTCTGATCGGGTGTAGCTTCGACAAATCCGTCCCCTAAAAGATTAAGGGAAACGCGGAAGGTGCGGATCTGCCCTGAATCGGGGACGCGCTCCTCGATCTCGGTGGCGGGGAAGGCGGCGCTCGGACAGATGGCGCGGTCGTTCACGAGCGAGCGGCCCTTGATGATCTCGGTGCCGTGAGCGATGGGGATTTCCGGATTTTCAAACCTGCCATGGGGACCGCGATGGCCCACGCGCAACTCCGAGATCTGGGTGGAACCGCCCGAAGTCGGGTTCTGATGGCACTCGCGGCAGGACTGCGCGTTATACAGCGGTCCAAGTCCATCGGGAACCTGTTCGACCTCGTCGAACTTGGCCTGATCCACGGCGTGCGTGGCGTCGTCCACTATTCCGTTGCTTTTGTTGTCAAAGCCTGTAGGTGCTTCGGGAAAGGTCGCAGCAAGAGCACAGACGGCGAGAGCCAAAACGGGCACACCAAAGACGAGTTTCATGAGCACCTCGAGGCGGGCCAGGGTACGCCGAATGTAACCTACCCTTCGAAGAAAACAAAGCGCAAAACTCGGGCAGGGCCAGCAGGGAAACCCGGGCAGGTTCAGAGCGAAACGACAGAATCGAAAGACGCCCCTCTCTCGGACCGTCTTGGCAGCGCCCACAGCCCAGCCGTGCGAAGAGTCGCTGTTTTGTCTAGAGCGCGCGCAGGAAATCGATGATTCCCTGTTGCTCCTCAGTGCTCACCTTATTGAACTGATGGATGACCCGATTGGCCTCGCTGCCTCTGCTCTTGTGCGCCCGGATGGCTTCCACCAAGTTGGACGTGCGTCCATCGTGGAGGAAGAAGATGCGTTGCCCGACGCCCCAAAGCGGAGCGGTCCGGAACTCGTCCGGGCCGGCGGCGCCTTGCGTGATGCCGTCGGCCAGGCCTTTGCCCATGTGGTGAACCAGCAGGTCGGAGAAAAGGTGCACGGTTTGGTTCGACAGGGCGGCGCTTGGAACCGTCGCGGAGCCGCTCGCAATCATCTTACCCGTGGTCAACGAAGGCGTGTGGCAATGGGCGCAACCAATTTTTATGAAGGTCGCTCGTCCGTTCGCTATGGTGGGCGTGTCGGGCGCGGGCGTGGGCGGAGCCAGCATGCGCATGAAGTTGGCAAAGCCCTCTATGTCGGAGATGACAGCGGGATTGGAAGTGGCGGAAGTCGCAGGCGTCGTAAAGTTGAGCACGTTGTTCGGCGTCGCTGTGAAAATGCAGGACGGAGTCTCGTCGCGCTCCTGAGGAAACAGTTCGCTCGTGATGCCCATTTCCACGTTGTAGGCCTCGGCGGCAAACAGCAGCAGGGATTTGTTCTGCGCTTTCCACCCGAAACGAGTGATGGTGCCGTCGTTGGCGCTGCGGTTTACGTTGCCGCTCAAGATCGCGTTCGGGTGGCCGGAAATGCCGAGCGAAGCCTTCAAGGTCGCATTGGCTTGCAGGTTGGCGAGGATGGCCGAATCCGGGATCGCTTCGATCAGGCCGGTTCCAAAAAGCGGCGTCGGTATTCGGAAGATGATGTTGGCATTCCCGCCTTGGCCAGTGAGCGGATTTCCCGCAGGCAGGAAGTCAAATTGACGGATATTGCAGCCGGCGGCGTCTTGCCGACCGGTGATGACGAACAGCGCGTGAACATTGCCGTCGGGAACGCCGTTACTTTTCTTGAAGCGCGTTTCACGGACCGGGCCATTCGGCGCGATGAACCATGGCACGGTGTTCTTGGCCCCATCGAGCGTCGCGACGGAGATCAAAGGGTTCTGCGCCGGGCTCGATCCGCCCCCATTGGGCTGCGCGTGGCAAGAGAGGCACTGGTTGGAGTTGAAGCGCGGCCCGAGCCCGTCGTTCGAGTCTCCCTGGACCGTCTCGATTTCGCCAAACCTGGACTGACCGTCCTGGAAGAAAACTGTTTCATCCGCCGTGAGACCCGGCAGCGGTCCGCCAGCGCCCGGCGGGCCACCGCGCACGCCGGGGTCAACGGCACCGGATTTGGCTTGACTCGAACGGGAAGGCGTTGAAGCGAGAACACAGATAGCGAGAGACAGCACGGCCACACCCTGAAACGGTTTCATCGGCACCTCGAGGTGGGCCAGGTCACAGTGAATGTAACTTACACTCGGGAAAAAACAAAGCAGAAAATCAGTGGCTCTTTTTTCTCCAGTCAGCTAACCCGGAGTTAGAACACCTCACTCCTCGCCTAGTCCTTCTCGACAGCCTGGCGCGACTCGCGGCGGCGAGCGCCCGCGGATTCCTGCGGCGCGGCCCAAGACGCCAGGAGTTCCTCGGCACGCGCAATGACGCGATCAACCAATCCCTGCGAAGGCAGGCCTGCGGCGAGCGGGACTTGCAGCGGCTGGGCTTGTGAGGCCGCGTTCTTGCGAGCCGAGCGCGGTTTCGCTTCGACCGGGATGTCGAGCGACTGCAGCTTTTCGATGACCGGCTTCATGGTGCGCTCGGGATTGCGGAAAAACTCCGTGCTACGAATGCGCGTGAAGATCCAGCCCATGCGCTCGAGAATGGACTGACGGTCCATGTCTTCCTGGAGCCTTTCGAGCGGATGATAGCGGTCGCCGTCGCACTCGATGGCAAGACGCTTGCCGTTGCCTTCGACGACGAGGTCGATGCGGAAGGAGCCCACCTTCCACTGTGCCGCGACGTTGTAGCCGGCGGCCTCGAGACGCTTCATGACTTCGCGTTCCAACGAAGATTGGCTGCGCTTTTCCTTTTCATCGAGCGCGCGCATCAGGCGGCTGGGATCCTGAGCGTGCTCGATCAATAGGCGGCGAAGATCCTCGGCTTTCAAGTCGTTATGCGCGTTGAGCGAATGGACCACCCACATCTGGTCGCGGGCGCGGCTGGCGGCGACGTTGAAGCGCTGCTTGAAAAGCTCCTGGTCGCGCATGGACAGGGGGCCGCGCTCGGCAGTGTCCACAAGAGAGATAAAGATTACGTCGCGCTCATCGCCCTGGAACTGCGCGGCGTTGCCGCAGAGCAGGCGATGGAACTCGTAGCGACCGGGCGAGATATGCGCACGCAACAGGTTATCGATTTCGAGCGCTTGTTCATCGCCGACAAGAGACACGACGCCAAAGCTGAGCGGCTGACCTGCGCCATTGTGCTGATACTCGCGCTGTTCCATCGCCGAGGCGATGAGCGCGGCCGTGGCCAGTGCCTCCTGGCGATTGACCTTGCCGTCGCGGCTGGAGCCCGAAACGCGATAGGCCACCGTGTGCGGAAGCAGATGCACACGGCTGGCGTCGCGCAGCGGCTTGATGCGCCAATCGTAGGAAATCATGTTGCTGAACTGAATGATTTCCGGGACGCAACGGAAATGCTCGACAAGGCAAGTCGTGCCGCCGAAGGATTGCCGCGCCAGGTCGTAGATGGAGATTTGGCCGTCATACAGATCGGAGTTCGGGATGCCCTGCAGGTACTGAAAGATGAGGTTTTGAATGATGCCGAGATCCTGGCCGACCGCGGACGGGCTGACCTGTTCGTGGTCGCCGACGACCAGCACGGTTTTGCCGAGATAAAGCGCGGCCAGCGCCATTACATCGCTCTGGCTGGCCTCGTCGATGATCACGACGTCGAACCGTGTCAAACGGGGATCGAAGTTCTCGACGACTCGCGAGAGCGGCATGACCCAGACGGGAACGGCGCTGCGACACTCGGACATCTTTCGGGCGGCTTCCGCGCGCAGCAAAGAGACGCGAATGCCGTGGCCCTTGCCGATTCTGCGAATGGTATCGAGCCAGCCGACCAGCGCCTGACGCTGGCGTGGAGAAGTGCGGCGAGCCTGCCAAGACCAGGCACGACCGTCGATCAGCTCGACGGTCACGCGGCGAAGATGTTCGCGGAGCTTTTCGATTTTCGATTGCAGCGCTTCGAGGGAAACCTCGGCGCGGCGATCGAGTTCATCGTTGAGCTGGCGCCAAATCCAGGCAGCGGCCGGATCGCGAGGCGGCTCGCCACGGCCATGCACACCGGTGCGATTGCGAATCGCCGCGGCCCACGCCGGTGCCGCGCTCTCCAGTTTGCCGAGGAGCGCGCGGCGAAGATCGAGGTCCGCCTGGCGGCTCTTCAGTTCGAGAAGAAGATCATAAGCTTCGCGATATGCGCGGCAATCCTCTTCGTGAATGGCTTTCTGCAAATGGACGAGAATCTTGGCTGCGCGGGAGTTGCGCGAGGCGACCTTGTGGCGGCTCTTCAAGTCGCGAAATTGTTCTTCGAGCTCGAGCACCCGCAATTTTTTGCGGCGCGAGTCCAGAATGGGCAGGAGTGCATCGGAAACGGCTTGGCCCAAGCGCAGCAATTCGCCTTCCGCTCCCAGGACCGCAGGCTGTTCGGCCAGAAATTTTTCCCAGCGAAACGCGAGGTCGGCAAGCTGCTGTTGGAGCGGAAGCCATGTCGATCTATGCCAACCGAGGCAATCCTCGACGGAATCGCAGTATTGCATGAGTGTTTTTTCCGCTTGTGCGCCCATCTGCGAGGACGGAGGTGCGCCAAGCGGGGCCATCTGGCGGTCCCACCGCGCCGAAAGCTCGCGGCGCAGATTTTCGAGCTGGGCCAGCGTGTGCAGGGTGCGAAAATGCTCGAGAGAGCGCGGGCGACCGCGGTTCACCTTTGCTGAATCGATGAATTGGTTCCAGGCTTTGTGGGTGAGCAGCGTGAAGGAGCCGATTTTGCCGCCCTGCTCGAGGTGACCAAGGATTTCCGTGGCCACACGCAGCTGCTCTTCGAGGTCGGGAGCGTCGGGGAGCTGCGGGCCATATTTCACGACAGACTCTTCGGCGTTGGCCGCCTCCTGATGAACTCGGCGCACAAGATTGACCAATTGCTCCCAAGGCTGGCGGTGTGCGCCGCCGTACTTTCCCGCGTAAACCGCCGCGAGCTTCCACTTGTCGTTGCCGCAGAGTGGCGCGACGGCTTGCGTCAAATTCGCGATAAGCGCTTCGAACTCTTCGGTTGTACCTTCGGGAGCGCCGGATTCCCACAGTTCGGAGCGAAAATCCAGATCCTCCATGCCCAGCCGGTTGCGTTCGCTGACGAAAGCGTCGAAATCTTCGGGCCGCGGCAGGTCCTGCATCTCAGGAAGCGGGCCGGAAAGCGCGGCTTCGTCTTCGGCAGACAGCGAGACATTGGTGCGGTAGAGGTCGCTCAGTTCGCCCGAAGCAAGAGGCAGGGGAGCGACCGCGGCGACCGGCCCGGGAACCCAGCCGTAGAACTCTTTCTCTTGCGCAATTTTGCGCGCAGCGTCGGCCGGCGGCCAATGTTTTTCCCCGAGGGTGACTTCCCGATATTCATCGGCGCGGGCCTCCGAGAGTTGATTTCGAAGCTCTTGCAACTTCCTCATGAGATCGTGGCGCTGGGATTCAGACTTCTTGGCCTCCACTTCCAATGCTCGCGCATCGGCGCGGGAGAGCCTTTCGGCGATCGCGCCAACGGCGCTTTCCAATTGTTTGCGGCTATCCAGGTCGCTTTCGAGGACGCTGACGCAGAGCGGGCGCAATTCCGGAACAATGTGATGGCGAACCATGCGCAACGCTTTGGTCGTGTGGCTGGTAACCAGAACGCTTTTTCCCTGCGCCAGCAAGTGGCCGATCAAATTACCGATGGTATGTGTCTTGCCCGTGCCGGGAGGACCTTGAACCAGCACGCCGCCGTGCTCTTCAAGTTGCCGCGCGATCCGAATCTGTTCGGGATTGGCGGGCTTGCTAAGCAGAACGTCCACGCCGTTCTCCGCCGCTGCGTTTTCAGAGGTTTCCGCATCTGCCGGCTCAGCATCGGGGATGGGCGACTCTTCCCCAACGATATTTAGGAGAGACCAAGGGAGATCCTCGCGCGTGCGAACGTCGGCAAGAATCCCTTCGATGGCTGCGGCAAAACCTAGCGTGCGAGGCCGCAAAAAGATAACCGGGTCGCGGCCGATGCGCGGATCGGGTTGTTCGCTCCGGGGCGCGGAGTCTTCGAGGAATTCCCCGCGCGGGGACAGCTGCACGACCATGCGCTTGAGAAAATTGGAAGTCGTGCCGTTATACAAAGGATGAAAACCGCCCTGCTCCAGCTCCTCGCGGCAACGGCCGATGACCCGTCCGTCCACATCGGCCATGGATTGGAAAAGGGCGGAGTAAAGTTCGACGGGATGTTCCGCTTCCGAGAGGGTGAATTCCGGAACCGCGGCGTCAAATTGAAGTTGCAGGCGCTGTAAGAGGATGGGGTGGAAGATGCCGCCCTCGGCGCGCTGCCAGCTCAGGATGCCGTCTCCGAGGACCAGCTCGACGCGTTCCGCCTCGCGGTCGATCCGACCATAAAGGGAGTAAAGGGTCTCGAAGAGCTGCATCGCCTGGCGCGCCGGCTTCTCGGTGCGCGCCCACTCGTCACGAAGCACTGCCCAGCGCCGAAGCGCGCCGGTACGCGCCGGATCCGCGGCGAAATGTATGGTCAGGATCGCGCCATTCCCTTGCGGTTCCTCGCGAGACTCGGCCACCAACGCGAAATGGAAGGGATCATCCCACCCGGGTTCCAGCCAGGAGGCAATCTCGTTGGGGGGCTCGGGAGGCCGGGTTAACAGCGGCCGCTGCACGCGCAAAGAAAAAATGGCGCTAGCCGGAGCCGCTTCGTTCTGACCATCGCCACCCTTTGTTTTGGTTGAGCCTGGGCTGGACCTTGCCGCGCTATGCCGGATGGCGGAATGCGTGGGCAAATCGTGCAGCCAGAGATGCCAGGGCTGTTCGCGAATCTGTCGCTTCGGGGGATTGCGATGCTGGTTCAGCGCCTCGAGATAACGGAAAACACGGGTGATTTTTTCCCGAGCGACACGCAGTTTCTCAGCTTCCATGAGTCTCCACCCCAGGAGTGTCCCGGCTGGGATGGGCTATAGCAGGGCCCAGAATAACAGCGTCCAGCAGACCTCCTCAAAGTTTCTCGTTACTCTAACCCCGAAGACCTGATTTAGTTGCGGGAAAAGTCCGGCTGCAGAAAATGAATTTGGCGGCTCAGGGACGAAAAAAAGGTGAAAGTCGGGGTCGTGCTTGTTACAAAAAGTGCCCCGAAAGCAGTACTGCAAATCAGACCATTTTTGATTGCCAAATATCTCACCAAGGTAGAGAATACAGGATCTGCTATGTGAGCCCGACTTTGCCCGGGCTTACTAGCTCGGAACATCTTTATTTCCCCAGCTCTCTGAAGAACAGGTCCGAGAAGATTTCCAGGGTTCCTGAGGAAACTTATGGAACAAAATCGCCGTCGATTTTTGCGGAAAGTGCCGACCGATCCCGCTTTCATCCAGATTGAGCGCGATGAAGTTGGGAAAGTCCTGAATGTTTCCGAAGGGGGACTGAGCTTCAGCTCGGTCACACCCGTTCCTCGAAACTTGCCGGTCTATTTCTGGTTTTCCTTCAACCTCAAGGACCGGATTGAAGCCATGGGCGAAGTGGCGTGGACAGATCTCTCGAGAACCGTCGGGGGCTTAAGGTTCACGCAACTCTCCCAGGGAAGCCGCGAGCAAATCCAGAAATGGTTGTCGCGGCTGCGTACCGAAGAAGCCGCGCGCGAGGTTCCGAAAGAGGTCGAAGTGGCGGAGGGGATTCCGGAAGAAGAGCAAGCCCTCGTTCCCCAGCTGGTGGCCGCCATGCCAAATCGAGCGAACGAGGCCATCCCGCAGCCGATCCCCATCAAGACGCGCGAGAGGAAGGCCGGGGAACCCGACCGAGTGGCCAGATTCGTGTCCAAGGTTCGCGGCTACCGCCCGCACCTGCCGTTCCAAGGACGGACCGCTGAAGGGGCAAAAGGCGCGCAGCCTCCCGCACTGGCCATGGCACCGCCAGCGCCACCGCCGCCCGCGCTGACAAACGAACCAGTCGAGCCGCCGAAGACGCGCCCCGGCCGCTCGATGTTCTCCCTCGAAACCGTAGCCACGCAGGGCCCCGAGCCGGGAGATTCCAAGTCTTCCTCGCTCTCTTTTAAGGGAATCGAGTCCCTGGTGGAACTGGTTCCTGTGCAGCGGTATCTCTCGGCCAAGAAGCGCCAGCTTCTTTGCGGAGTCATTCTGGGCATTTGCATGTCCGCTGCGGTGATGCTGCTGGTCCTAAAGTTTTGGAGCTACCGCACGCATGCCGCGATGATAAAGCCCGCGGGTACCGAGTCTTCCGGTTTGCGAAATAACGTGCCAAGCGAGCCTGCTGACCCTTCCTCATCGACGCTACCCGCCGCCAAACCAAGCTATCCGGTTGCGGGAGTCTTCTCCGATCCGGCTCCCATTCCGTTCAAGAACAAGAAAGCAGCGACGCCCAACCTGGTCGCGAAAAGTCAGGCGGCAGATCCCTTTTGGGATAAGCCTCGGACGGTTGCGGCCAAGGGAACCAAGCAATCTGCAGGAGCGTCCGCTCCATCGGCATCGAACACCGCCTCGACCGGAAGCAAGAAGTCGGGCATGACGCCGAACGAGTTGTGGGGCGAGGTCCAGGCAGGAAACAGCAAAGCTGCAGTGGAGTTGGCGGAACTTTATATCAAGGGCGACGGCGTGCCCCAGAACTGCAAGCAGGCGCGCGTCTTGTTGCTGGTGGCCTCCGAAAAACGCAACACCGCTGCCATCAAGAGGTTGCAGCAGCTGGACAAGGGAGCGGCCTGCCAGTAACTTGCCCTCCGAGCCGCGCGGGTTCTAGCTGGTTCGATGAATGTGCCGAGGATGACCCGGCAGGCTCGGTTCTCGCGTCTGCGGGATTCGTCCGCCGCTCGCCCTAAACCCCCTAACGATTACGAAGGAAGCTCGCCGAACGCGGGACTAGGCTACACCGGCCGGCGGATGCCCAGTTTGCGCATGCGGGCCTGGAGCGTGGTGCGCTTCATGCCCAGCAGAGTGGCGGCTCCTTTGGGCCCGGCGATGCGCCACTGCGTTTGCTTGAGCGCGCGCAAAATGTGCTGGCGCTCGGCCTCTTCGAGAGTGGAAATCGAGGAGGTTAAGGAGGAAGAGGCGGCATAGGAAGTAAAGGGGGAAGAAGCTTCGGCACCGGGAGCTGCGGCGGAGCCCGAGGCGTCTTTGAGTTCAGAGAGCGGGATGCACAGCTCTTTGCCGGGAGAGAGAAGCACCGCGCGTTCAATGAGATTCTCGAGTTCGCGGACGTTGCCGGGCCAGGAGTAGCGCTCGAGGGCCTCCATGGCGTCGGCGGGAATGTACTGCACCTCTTTATTGAGGCTGCGGCTGAATCTTTGCACGAAGTAACGTACGAGCAAGGGAATGTCTTCGTGGCGCTCGCGCAGCGCAGGAATTTGGATGGGGAAAACGTTCAGGCGGTAATAGAGGTCGTTGCGGAAGGCCCGCTGCGCGACCAGTTTCGAGAGATCTAGATTGGTGGCGGCGACGACCCGGACATCCACGCGCTGCGTCCGGGTGCCGCCGAGGCGCTCGAATTCCTGCTCCTGGAGGACGCGAAGCAATTTGGGCTGAAGCTCGAGCGGAATGTCTCCAACTTCGTCGAGGAAAAGCGTGCCACGGTCGGCCAGCTCGAAACGGCCGATTTTCTGGTTGATGGCGCCGGTGAACGCTCCCTTCTCGTGGCCGAAAAGCTCCGACTCCAGCAGACCGGACGGAATAGCCGCACAATTGATTTTCACGAACGTGCGGTCGCGGCGCGGACTGAGATTGTGGATGGCGCGCGCGAAAAGCTCCTTGCCCGTGCCGGTTTCGCCGAGCAGCAGAACGGTGGTGGCAGCGGGAGCGGCGAGCTCCACCTGGCCGAGAGCGCGCTTGAGCACCGCGCTTTCGCCGACAATCTCCTCAAAGTTGAGCTCGCTGCGGATTTCTTCCTCGAGGTAGAGTTTCTCGACGGCCAGCTTGTCCTTCAGCGCGTCGATTTCCTTGAACGCGAGTGCGTTTTCGACGGCGATGGCGATTTGCGCTCCGACCGGCTGAAGCAGTTCCACGTCCGCCTGAGTGAAAGCATCGAGGCGGCGGCTGGCAAGGTTCAAAGTGCCAATGGTGCGGTCGCGATGGATGAGCGGCACGGAGCAAACGGCCTGCAAGCCTTCGGCGCGAAGAATGCTGACGACTTCACTGGAGTAAGTGTCGAGCTCAGCGCCGCGCGCAAGGCACGGCTGTCCGGTGACAATGGCGCGGCCGGCGGGCGTGTTTTCCAAGGGTACAACGGTGTCCGGCTTGAAGATGTTCTGGTTGGAAGGGAAATAGAAGGCGTAAATTCTCAGCGTTTTCGAAGCAGGATCAAAAAGTGCCAGGCTGGTGTAGTCGTGGTGGATGACGCGTTCGAGCGTCGAAACAATGCCCGGGAAGAGCTCTGGGAGTTCGCGGCTGCTGATGAGCACGTTGTTGACTTCGAGAAGCACGCGGAAGCGGTCGCGCTCGCGCGCAAGCTGCTTCTGGTAGGCCTGGGAAGTTTCCAAGTTGAGCGCGTTATCTACCGCCACCGCCACCTGGCTGGCCACGCGTTGCATGAATTGAAGCTCGGTATCCGCGATGCGCTGCGCTACCGTGTGCCCGAAGCATAGGGCTCCGAGGCGATGTTGCGCGGTGGTCAGGGGAATAATGGCCATGGAACGGACGTTATGTCCGCGCAGCCGTTCGATGAACTGGGGAAAACGGGTTTCCTGGTCCAAATCGTCGATCAAGTACGGCTGCTGATTCTGCCAGGCCCACCCCGAAGGAGAGTCCCCGAGGGGCACTTCACTGCCGGTTTGCTTCTCGACGGGGATGCGGCTTTCGAGAATGTGCAGACGCATGACGTTCTTCGCGGCGTCGTGAAGAACCAGCGTGAGGAAGTCGAAATCAATGACGGAATGAAGCCGCGCGGCAAGATCATGAAACAGCGCAGGAAGATCGCGCTGCTGCGCGATGGCCTCGCTCACCTCGAGCAGGGCTTCGAGCTGGCGCCGGGAGTGCTCCCCCGAGGAGGTCTGCGGCACTTCCGGCGGAGAAACCACGTGTTCCGCCATAACAGGCAGGATACAACGAAAAACAGCTTTCAAAAAATGCTTACGGTTTCGGTGTGGGCTTTGTAGCGGGCCGCGCGGTTGGTGCTGGCGCCTGACTCGCCGCCGGTTGAGCGGTGGGCGGAGTCGCCGGTGCAGGCGAAGCAGTAGGTTTCGCTTGGATGGAGAGCAACTCAACCTCGAACACGAGAGTGGAATTCGGACCGATCGCGGGGCTCGCTTGGCGCGGACCGTAAGCCAGGTCCGAAGGAATAAAGAGCTGCCACTTGGATCCCACGGGCATCAACAGCAGCGCTTCGGTCCAACCCTTGATGATTCCGCCAACCGGAAAACTCGACGGCTGGCCGCGCTTGTAAGAGCTGTCGAACTCCGTGCCGTTGATGAGCGTGCCGCGATAGTTGACGGTGACGGTGTCAGCTGCTGTCGGCTTTGCTCCCGTGCCCTCCTGGAGAATTTTGTATTGCAGGCCGCTCGGGAGGGCGACTATGCCATCTTTGGATTTGTTGGCGGCGAGGAAGGCGTCGCCTTCTTTCTTGTTGGTCTCGGCAGCCTGCTGCATCCCTTGTTCCTGCTTCTTGCGCAGGTCGGCTTGCAGGTTGGTCAGAATCGACTGCGCTTCCTGATCGGTCATGAGTAGATTGCCCCCGCCGAGCACATCCTGGATGGCGCGGAGCAGGACGGCGGTATCCACGTCCACGTCATCTCGCTTAAGGCTTTTGGCGATGTTCATGCCGATGCTGTAGCTCAATTTGTCCTTGGGGGTGTTGAGCGTGAGAGCAGCGGGAGTTTGCCTCGAAGAAGCTTGCCCGGACTTGGCGGTCCCGGGTCCCTTGGCGGGCGCCTGCGAACTGGCTTTAGCAGGGGGATTTTGCGCTCCCGGAGCCGGCGCTTGTTGCGCTTGTGCGGAAGACCAGAAGAGCGCGCCGGTTGCCACTATAGACAGTACAAAGATTGATAGCTTTTGCATCAGAATATTCTCGCATTGGTTGATACCTTTAGCAAGCGAAACGGGGAGCTCTGTATCTTCAAAATCGGAAGGCCGCGGGATATCGAAGGCTCGTGTCCATCAAGGATGCGATCTTCGCAAGGGAATGGATGCCGCCGCGTGCGCCGACGCCCGTGCAGTTGAGCGCGGCGGCAGCGCAAGCGAAGTCGAGCCGCTTCTGCAAGGGCCAGCCTTGCAAAAGCGCGTAGATAAAGCCGGCGTGGAAGAGGTCGCCGGCGCCGGTGGTGTCGACGGTGTCCACATGAAACGCGGGAGCGTAGTGGAATTGCGCGCCGTCCCAGGCGAGTACGCCGTCGATGCCGAGTGTGGCGGCGGTGAGGCGGCAGCCGAAGCGACGATGGACGGCGGGGAGGGACTGTTGCAAATCGTCGGTCGACACAAGCTTGCCGGGAATATCACGGCTGCTGATCAGATAGTCGACATTTTCAAGCAGCGCTTCGACGCCGGGATAGAGTTCATCCAGGTCGGCGATGACCGGAACTTCGGCGGCGCGCGCCCAAGCGGCGGCTTGGGTGGCAGCCGCGGTGTCGTGGCCGTCAAGGTGAAGTGCGCGCGAGTTGACGATCCAATCGCGTTGCAGTTCTTGAGGGCGAAGGGCGAGGCGGTGGTCGCGCCGCCACAAGACGGTGCGCTCGCCAGAATCGTCCACAAGGATGAGGGCTTGCTGACTGGGGCAATCCGGCGCGGTGAGCAGATGCGCTTCAACGCCGAGGCGCGAGAATTCCGCAGCGTGCAGCGCAGCCGCGCTGTCCCCGCCCACCTTGCCGACGTAGCGCGTACGGAGTCCCCACTGCTGGCAGGCGACGACAGCAGTGGCGGTTTGGCCGCCGGGTAGAACGGTAGTGGGGCGAATCTCGACTTTGGTGCCGCGCGCGGGATAGTGCGCGACGGGAATCAGCGTGTCCGTGGCGTTGAGGCCCACGCCGGCGAGATCGACTTTTTCCACCTTCGAGAGGGCGGTCATCTGACTCCAGGCCACTCTAAAACGAAGCGAGCAGGATTGCAAAGCGGAACCGTTGCGAAGACGCAGGAGAAAAGCGTTTCGTCGTGACCCTTGCCACTGCTTAGGTCGAGCCACCAGCCTCGGGCCTGAAGGCGCGAGTTCGAGCGCCCGGGATGACACACTCACAAACCGCGAAGCGAGGAGGATTCCGGAGGCCGCAGGCAATTTTAATTGAAGCGGGTGGTGCGCCAGAGGGCAAAGGCAGAGATAGCTAGCACCAAGAGCAGCGCTATAGCCAACAGCGCAGCGGGGCCCGCATGCAAGCCCATTCGCGGGACGCGAGCCATCCCGGCAAAAACAACAAAGATACCGCTGGCGGCAGCGACGAGAAGCCAGTCCCAGACGCTACGGGAATACACCGACTCATCCGCAGCCCAGCGGCCGTCCAGGCGGGCTTCAACGTAGTCTCGAGCAACGCCGTAGCGGCGGGCTTCGGCGCGGCCGCTTCTTTCCAGCGCGCCTGCTCCTCGCCGGAAGCCGAAGAAAATGCAACGGCGGCGACTCCGAGCATCATGAGCAAGGAGCCGCCAACCACTTGTAAATAGGTGCAAGAAGGGCGGCCGTGCAGTTCGCCAAAGACAAAAATACCCCAGAGCAGACCCCAGAGTTGATTGGAATTGGAAAGCGGAATGCCGCGGCTGATCCCGACATATTTTGCGGCGTACTGCTGGAAGAGATCGCCGATCACCCAGATAAAGCCGCCGAGCATCAGCCAGAAGATCACGCCGCGAGCGCCGAGCAATTCCTGCCAAAGCGGGGTCAAGCCGGTATAGTCAACGGCCAGCGCGGACATCATGCCCACTTCGCCGAAGGTGAAGAAAGTTACGAAGGAGAGCGGATTCATTCCGGTCAGATAGGCCTTGCGATAAGGAATGTACATCGTTCCCCAGAGAACGCCGGCGCCGAGCGCAGCCCAAACGCCCCGCAAAGAATGTCCCGCCGGGCCTTGCGTGGAAGAAGCGATGGCGAGAAGCGTGGCGCCCGCGCACATCACGAGCGCGCCGCCGAGCACGCCGGTCCAGCGACGCCAGCCGGCCTGGCGAAGTTCGTTGAAGAAAAGAAAGCCCCAGAAAATGCCAAGCAGACTGTTGGAATTCCAGAGCGGGAAAGCGATGCTAAGTCCGATATCGCGAATGGCAAGGATGGTCAGCGTGTTGGCAACTGCCCAGAGGCAGCCCGCGAGAACGGCCCAGATCATCAAATGCGGCGCACGGCGGACGTCCGCGCGAACGGACGAGGTCCCGAGTATCAACGCAGGAAGACTCCAGAGCGCGAGGAAAACGCCGATGACCATGATGAGGGAAATCGCCATAGGGGAAATGCCGATGGAAACAAGTTTGGTGGGTGCCTCGGCGGCACCAAGCCATGCGCCCGCCGTGAAGCCGGAAAGGATGCCGAGGAGCTGAAGTGTTTTGGGTGTGGCTACTTTTTGGCAACGAGAAAAGCCGCGAAAAATCAGGTGATTTTGGGCGTTGCCGCCGCGGAGATGGCCGGAAACTCCCGCGAAAAATCAGGTGATTTTGGGCGTTGCCGCCGCGGAGATGGCCGGAAACTCCCGGGTTATCGAGGTGAGGGAGGAATATCCCCTGGTTTAGCACTGCCTTTTTTGGTTTTTTCAGCCGGCAGCAGGTGGCGGTGGGCCTTTTGTGAAACTCCGTGCATCTGCTGAATGATCGACTGGAGGCGCTGACGGTTGGCGATCCATTGCCGGTAGAGCGTAGCGTGCTCGGCCGGTAGCCGCCGCGACACGGTTTTGCCTTTTTCCTTCCAGGAGAGTTGATAATAGGGGCCGTGCTGGCTGGCACGGTCGGTGGCGCAAGCGCAGTTGGGCTTACCGCACTGCATCCAGCGCTCCACCAAAGTTCCTTCGCAGATAAAGCCGATTTCACGCAGGCGGGTTTTGAGCCGGACATATTCGCGCCGGTAGTGACGAAGCCGCTCTCGTCGTCGTTGATCCCCTGTTTTTTCCCTAGCCATACCGCCTCTCTATCAGTATTATACGTGTAGACAACTATGCTGACAAGCTCAGGTTCCTAAAACTCCGGACCTTGGCGATGCGTACGGCCAGCAACCTGACGGCCCTGGAACACATCGGCTCCGCCAGAAACGCCTTCGCCGACTTGGAGCACTGGCTCTATTCCCATACTTCGACCACCCACAAGCTGCATACCATTGAAGTCGAACAAGAGCGCCGGGGACGCGAAGTCTTACGTCTGATGCTTCAGGCCCATATCGATAGCCGGGGCGACGGCTGTGTTGGCGATGGGCTGGTCGTCAACCCACAAGGCTCTTCTGAGGAGATCGTCTACCGCCACAAGCGGCTCCGTTCTCGTCGTCTGATCACCGTCTTTGGACCCGTTTCCATCAGGCGCATGGAATATAGTTCCCGGGGGCAGCACAGCCTCTATCCACTGGACGCCGTCCTGGGCTTGCCGGCTCGATCCTATAGCTACGAGATCCAGCGGCGCCTGGTCAAAGCCGCCGTCAAGGGACCCTTTGATGAAGCGATCGAAGAACTTGCCGATGCCCTCGGCGTAAACCTTTCGAAACGCACGGCAGAGCAGATCGTCGCCGACGCCAGCGTAGATTTTGACAGCTTCTACAGGGAGCGTAGCCTTCGGCTCGCCCCGGACAGCGGCCCGCTCTTGATCGCTTCGGTCGATGGCAAGGGCGTGCCGATGGTCAAGTCCGCCGGTGGGGAACGCAAAGTCCGACTCGCTCGGGGAGAAAAGCGAAACAAGAAACGCATGTCCACCGTGGGTGCGGTGTTTACCCAAAAACCGAATATCCGGACACCCGAGGCGGTGGTCGAGAGTTTGTTTGCCGAGTCCTCTAAACCTCACCCAACCAAACGCTATCACCGGCCGGAGCAGAAGCGGGTGTGGGCCAGCCTGCTTTTGAGCAAGGATGCCTTCATCGCCCAAGTGCAAGCCGAGATGCGGCGGCGAGATCCGCAGCACCAGAAAACCTGGATCGTGGTAACCGACGGCGAGCGCGCCTTACAGCGCAAAGTGGCCGCCACCTTCCAAAGAATCGAACTGGTTCTGGATCTGTTGCATGTTCTGGAGAAGCTCTGGGCCGTCAGTTACGTGTTCCATCCGGAGGGCAGCCCGGAGGCTCGTGAATTCGTGAAGGAGCGGATCCTGCGTATCCTCCGCGGTGAGGTGAGCCAAGTAGTCAAAGGCCTGCGCCAAATGGCGACCAAACGTAAGCTAAAAGGACAAAGACGAGCCACTGTGCTGGCCGTTGCAGCTTATTACTACCGAAACCGCGCCCGAATGCGCTACGACTCTTATCTCCGTGAAGGCTACCCCATCGCCAGCGGCTCGGTCGAAGGAGCCTGCAAAAACCTAGTCAAAGACAGGATGGAACGTTCCGGAATGCGCTGGACCCTACCCATGGCCGAGGCAGTGTTACGGCTGCGGGCAGTTTACCTCTCGGAGCATTTCGAGCAGTACTGGCCCTTCCATGTTGATCAAGACCAGAAGCGCCTCTTTCAGTCTGTGAAGTGGCGGAAGCTCGTAGTGTTACGGCTGCGGGCAGTTTACCTCTCGGAGCATTTCGAGCAGTACTGGCCCTTCCATGTTGATCAAGACCAGAAGCGCCTCTTTCAGTCTGTGAAGTGGCGGAAGCTCGTTGCCAAAAAGTAGCCACACCCAAGTGTTTTGGAACGCGATCGCCCTTGCGCTTCGGCCGAGCTGGGAGGTTGCGCCGCAGATGTCATCCTTATCTGATCCGCTTCCTAATGCATGAAGCTCAACAGCAGTAATCCTGCAAGGAGCACGGCAACCGGCACCCAAAAGTGGACATCGGTGAGCACACGGTCCAGCCGGCTCGAGTTTGCTTTCGGATTGTCCATCGTTGCCATCCCGACTCCCGGCAGGCGATCAGCTCAGGCCATGCCTTGGCCGCCTCAAGAAGGCGGCTAGTAGTTTTCGCGCGCGGACTGCGCGGCGGTATGTTCGCCCTTGTAGGCTTTCCAGGCTTGCTCGATGACGTAAGCGTGAATGGCGTCGGCTTGCTGGACCGTCAAGTGGGCGTCGGGAAAGGCGAATTTTGGCGGATCGGCGAGGCCGGGCATGCCCTTCGACCAATGCGAGCCGCCCATCACGATTTGATACCAGTCTTTATGGACTTCCGGCGGCGCGTAGCGCAAATCCGGAACGGCGCCGTCTTCCACCCAGGCCCCGCTGCCGTCGATGCCCGGCGAGTGACAGCCCTCACAATAAAACGAGACGTAGAGTTTTTCGCCATTGCGAATCGTCTCCAAGCGGGCTTTTTGTCGCGGCGGTTTCGGCACAGGCGGAACTTCGATTTGCGGATAGGGGAATGGTACGCTGCCGCCAAGCTTGAACGCATAGAGACGCGTGGGACCCCGCTTCGATTCGGGCGTGGCCATGGTGCGCGCGGGCGCGAACAAGCGCGAGCCGGAGCCCCAACCCACCGAAGTAATGACGTATTGCTCACCCTTCGCCGAAAAAGTCACGGGAATAGAGTCGATCGCGGACTTCGTCTGGATGGACCAGAGTTTTTTCCCGGTGTCGGCGGCATAGGCGGCAAATTCGCCGGTTCCTTGCCCCTGAAAAACCAGGTTCCCGGCGGTCGACAGTACGCCGCCATTCACGGAGATGGCTTCTTCGGCCGACCAGCGCGCGGCCTCGGCAATAGGATCCCATGCGACAAGACGGCCAAAGAGGCCTTCACCACCTTCACCCGCCTCAGCGGGAGCCTTGGTGTCCGGGCGGTGATCGGTGGTGGGAATGTAAACAAGACCGGTGAGGGTGTCATAGCTCATGGGCCACCAGTTGTGCACGGTCCACTGGCGACCGCCGCCTTGCGAAGCGGGAATGAGGATGGGCTTTTGTGTTTGCACGTCGTAAGCGGAAGCCCAAGTCGTTTGCACCAGCGGCTTGGCGGAAAGCACCTTTCCGGTTTTCGCGTCGAGAATGTAGAAGAATCCGTTCTTGGGGGCGGTCATCGCCACGTGGTGCCGTTCGCCGTTGATCGTCAAGTCGGCCATGACTATTTGATTGTTCTCGTTGTGCACGCCTTCGGTGCCGGTCGGAAAATGCCAGACGTATTTTCCCGTTTCCGCGTCGACGGCAATGATACATTGGGAGAAAAGCTTTTCGCCGGTGATTTGCGTGCCTGCCAATTCTCCGTAACCGACGTCCGCGCCCGCAGTACCAAAAATCACCAAGCCCGTGGCGTCGTCATAGGTGATGGCGTGCCAGACATCGCCGCCGCCAATCTTCCATGCGCCTTCACCGTGCCAGGTTTTCGCGGCCATCTCGAGCTCTTTCGTTTCATACGGTTTGGAGGGATCGCCGGGGACGGTCCAGAAACGCCAAACTTCTTTGCCAGTCTCGGCGTCGTAAGCAGCGAGCGCGCCACGGACAGCATCGTCCGAACCGTTGTAGCCCATAAGGATTTTTCCTTTGGCGACACGAGGTGCTCCGGTGATCCCCGTTTGCGTGGGCTCGCAAACCGTGGCTTCCCAGATTTTGGCGGCCGTAGCGGCATCGATCGCGATGAGGCGGCAATCGCCCGTACCCACGTAAACTTTCCCGTTCCAGACGGCCACGCCACCATTGGTTCGCGCGGAATAGGAGCCGTTCAAGGCCTGATCCAGCCGGATTTGCGGATCGTATTTCCAGATGAGCCCGCCCGTGGCAGCGTCCACGGCGTAAACCTTCGAGAGGGGCGCGCTGACGTAGATGACGCCATCCACGACGATGGGTTCGGAAACCACGCCCATTTGACCGTCGTAATCCAGATACCAGGCCAGGCCCAGATTGGCGACGTTCGACGAGTTGATTTGCTTGAGCGGGCTGAAGTGCTTGGAATCGTTGGTGCGGCCGTTTACGAGCCAGTTGACTCCCGTCGTGGCGTCGGCGGCAACGCGTTCGTCATTCACGTCTCCGGGCTTGATCGCGGCGGGAGCTGCGGCGGAGGGCGAAAAACGCAGCGCCAGCGCAGCCCCAATCGCCACAAGAACCACCGTAAGACCCAAGATTCGCCGTGCTTCCATGCTGAAGCCTCTCTGTTGAACTGCGCCGCTTGCTCTCGAAGAGGGAAAGCCGGCGCGTTCCGGCTTCGCGCGGGATTACCGGATGTCATGTTAGGTGCGCGGCGGAAGGAAAGTCAAACAGGTACCAACGGCGCGGGCTAGCTACCTGGGAGAAACCGGAAAAAAGTGGAAAATGGCAGGCACTTGCTTGAACCGCAGACCTCATCCGTGTCAACCTGCCACCGATCGGAAAGAGAACAACTTAGACCGTATCGAGCATGGTCTCCACTCGGGCCATACCGCTATCACAGCTACGGATCGCAGGTAGCGGCCACGCTCGCTACATTCCCCTGACTCGACAAGCCCTTGCCTTCTCTTGCCATTTCTCCGCGTTCACGCCTTTCACAAGAAGCCAAAGACACAATGATGCCTCCCCAACAAAGGCAGGGACAACATCGGCGGGGAATAACCGATTGGCCCACGCCGGGGCTAGAACCAGCGCGAAGCTATTCGTCAGATAGCTCAAACCGGCGATCTGCATCAGGACGCCGACCGTCTTCGGAAGGTATTCCGACTTGAAGATGAGGTACCCGATAACGAGACAAAAACAGCCGAAGAAGATGAGGCTCACGCCAAACCCGTAGCTATGCGATTTGAGCGATAGGCTGGCCATGGCATGGAGCTGCTCGGGCGCAAATGCTGTGAGGTATCCGGCATTTCCGAGCGGGAACAAGGCCTCAAGGAGATACATCGTAATCGCGGCTTCCAGGCCGATCGATACCAAATTGAAGAATGCTGCCAGCAAAGCGAGGTCTCGATGGACGGGTTTTAGCAAGACGAACAAGATCATGAGCAGAGCAACCGCGCAAATCAGCAGGAACAATTCGGCAGCAATATGGAAGCGCCACAGCGACTCCATTGATCTGATGTTGGTGGCGGTGGCCGCTGCATCGCCCGGTACGACCAGCCTGTCCCGGACGAATGCCTCGCCGAAGAGTCCGACGACAATGATGATGAGGTACAGCACGCCGCCAACCCTCGCGAAAAGTTGTGGCGAGGTTTCGACAGTACGGTCGGTCAACGCGTATTTCATGACGTGACACCTTTCATGTAGGTCAAATTGCGGGTCCACCTCGACTAACAGATGGACCTGGTCGGGCAGAATCTCCAAGGCTATGACCAAGTACCGCCGCAAAGTTCTCGCCGGCGGCGTGGAGAAACAGCTATCGCTCGGAACAACCTATCGCTTTGGCTACGTGCCCCAGGAGCGACGCTGCCGGCCGGCACCGACCGCTTGCCTCTCCTTCGCCGCATCCTTGTCCTCCCCTGGCGAGCCCCAATGGTAACCATACGGTTTCCATTAATGTAACCGAATGGTTTCCATGTGTCAGGCGTGCGGCTGTTTTTTTTGAGGGCGCTTGATCCGCGGAAGCTCATGCCGTGCGAGGGACCGGGAAAGCGCAAGCCGCAAGGGTGTTGCAGGACTCGCCGAGATCAAAGCCAATTGGAGCTCTTTTTGCACCAGGGAATCGTCTTTACCGGCGTTTAACGACTCGCGCTTTAGCGTGCCGTGACCTGCCCGTACGCAAATCACGAACATCTTCAACAAGGAAGGAAGGGAGTCTGTATGAATCGCTCAAAAGAACGTCTGCTCGTGCGCTTCGTGAGCGGTGTGGTGGCGGCCTGTTTGACCCTTGTCGCATCCGGCCCGTCGCTCGACGCGCAATCGTTCCCGCAATATGACCACGTTTTCCTGCTCATCATGGAAAACGAGAACTACAACCAAGTCATCGGCAACCGATACGCACCGATCCTGAATGCCCTGGCGCAGGATTACGGTCTGGCCACGAACTACAGGGGCGTTGCCGACCCGAGCGAACCGAATTACGTCGCCATGCTCGGAGGCGACTTCTTTGGCATCAACAGCGACGACCCGTACTGGTTTCCGGGGCACACGGTCAACGCCAACAATCTGATGTCCCAACTCGAGGGAGCGGGGAAAACCTGGAAAGGGTATTTCCAGAGCATGCCCTACGCCGGGTATCGCGGCTATTGCTATCCGGACAAATGCAACGGCATCCCTGATGCCGACACCCAGTACGTCACCAAGCACAACGGGATCGTGAACTTCGCCAACCTGCAGACGCCGACCGAGCTGGGAAAGATGTTTCCGTTCACGCAATTGTCAGCCGACCTGGCGGCGGCTACCGTTCCGAATCTCAGCTACATCGTTCCGAACGAGTGCAACGACATGCACGGCGCTCCACCCTGGTGCGTGGACTCAGACAACACGGGGACGGTGCAGCAGAGCTGGCTGATCGCGCAAGGCGACAGGTTTGTGGGCAGTGTTGTCAGCCTGATCATTTCGTCTTCGATGTGGGAGAGGGGAAACAACGCCATCGTCATCACTTTCGATGAGGGCAACACGGCTACCAGCCAGATCGCAACGATCGTCGTCACGAATCACGGGCCACGCGGTGTGACGGACAGCGCGAGCTACGATCATTACTCCCTGCTCGCTTCGCTGCAGCAGACCTTTGGGCTCGCTTGCCTGGTCAACAGCTGTTCCACGAGTCCGATGGCGAAGCTCTTTGCGATTACCGGCTCGACAGATATTCCAACTCTGCCTCCGCCGTTCAACTTCCCAACGAGCTCCGACATGATTTCGGCACAGGGGCCGGGAAAACCAGCTGCCGCAGCGTCGCGCAACGGCACCGGCTGGACGGTCGTACCGAGCTACAGCTTCGGGCCGCTCGACAACGTCCTCGCGGGCGTTTCGGCAGCCTCTTTCAATGATGCCTGGGCCGTGGGAGCGTATTATCCGTCTTCCTCGAACGTGCTGGCGACGCTGACACACCATTTTGACGGGACCCGCTGGACGGCGTACCCCTTGCCAAATGTCGGCGTCCAGGAGAACGCGCTTTACGCCGTATCCATGCCCACGACGGGAAAAGCCTGGGCGGTGGGTTATTACGTGAGTGGCAGGTTCGTGCAGCAAACGCTCATCGAGCACTTCGACGGCACGGTCTGGTCGGTTGTTCCGAGCCCGAGCCCTGGTGCGCTCCAGAATATTCTGTTTGGGGTGGGCGCGATCACAGATTCCGATGTGTGGGCCGTGGGTGGCGAGCAAGATGCGAACGGCCTCTGGCACACACTCACGGAGCACTGGGATGGGTCGGCTTGGTCGGTCGTTAGTGCCGTTGACGCAGGATCGAGCGGCAATCAACTCTATGCGGTCAAGGCCCTCGCCACCGACGATGTTTATGCCGTCGGGCAACAGGCTGGCGCCGGATTCCCCAACCAAGCGCTTATCGAACACTGGAACGGAAAAAGCTGGAGCGTTGTCTCCAGCCCCGCCGATGCCTCAGCTTCGGTACTCCCTCTCGGTGTCACGGCGACGTCTTCGACCCTGACCCTGGTGGGCGAGCAAGAGACGGACATGGCGCCTTACACGAGCTATGTGGCTGCGGGAGTGGCCGGGTGCCGAATCCATACAGACAACTCCTAACGCGGGCACGGGCGAAAACGACCTGTTTGCCGCTGCGACCGCGGCGGATGGCTCGACCTGGGCAGTCGGTTGGGACATCAATACTTCGACGGGCAATCACGATCCGCTCGTCCTGCAAGGTAAGAACGGCATGTGGTCTCTGGTTTCGAGCCCGAGCCTCGGGACGGGGTCGGACACCGGCTTCGCAGCAATTGCAGCTATTCCCGGCGGTGCCATGTGGGCGGTCGGCGAAACGGCGTCCGCGAAAGGCGGGGGCAACTACTCGACGCTCATTGAATATCATCCGTAACTGTTTGCTTGCTGGCTCGTCGTGGCGTAGTGGGGGGCTCGGGCGGGTGACTGCCCGAGCCTTTCTTGTTGGTGGTTTCAGCTTGTCGCGAGGTCGCATAGTTTAGGGCCGCGCCTTCGAGGTGGCCTCCGCGCGCACGCGAGCGCGATGCCGTCGCGGCCGAGCGGCGCCAGCTGCCCTGGGTCAAAGTCGAAAAGAACTACGTTTTCGATTCCACCAGCGGCAAGAAAGCGCTCGCCGATCTGTTCGGCGGCAAAAGCCTCTTCCGGTTCAACCTACCACGCAGGCAAAATACAGCAACTTAGACCGTATCGAACGACGTCTCCACAATCGTTATGCCTGTTTCACAGGTAGAGATCCCAGGTAGGAATCGCAGGTTGCGCCCGGCTTCGTTCCATGCTGGCGAATCAGTTCTTCTCGTCCAACTCTTCTGAGGCCTTTCCGCGCGGACCATACTCCAGTTGATATGCACCGATTTATTCGCCTATGATCCGCATCGGGAGGTATGGCGATGGCGGGACGGCCCAAGCAATCTCCAGACGCTGCTAGGTCGCGCACGCGCCCAGTCGCAGGAAGGAAACCACTCACTGGCCTGGTAGCGGTCGTAGCTGGCGCGACGCGCGGCGCAGGGCGAGGCATTGCGCGAGCGCTCGGAGAGGCGGGTGCTACGGTTTATTGCACTGGACGAAGTGTGCGTGGTAACCGCTCTCCGTACAATCGGCCTGAAACCGTAGACGAGACAGCCGAGATGATCAGTTCCGTCGGTGGTTCCGCCATCGCGCTTCGCGTCGATCACACCGTGGAAAGAGAAGTGGAGGAGGTCTTCGGACGCGTGGTTCGCGAGCGTGGCCGCCTCGATATACTCGTGAACAGCATCGCCGGTGAAGACCCACTGATGGCGCAGTGGTGCTCATTTTGGAAGACCGATCTGAAGAACGCTGAGACGGCCCTCCGGCAGTCACTCGTCTCCCACATCATCACAGCCAAGCATGCGGCTCCCTATATGATTCGCAACCGCAGCGGTCTCATAGTGGAGGTCACGGAGAACGACGTCCTTAGCGCTGGAGGCAATCCAGTAACTCAGGCGGTGAAGCTGGCCCTCAAAGGATTAGCTCTGAACATGGCGGCGGAATTACGCCCATACGGTGTTTCAGCCGTTGCGATAACGCCCGGTTTTCTGCGATCAGAAACGATGCTGGAGCGGTTCGGCGTTACCGAGGAGACTTGGCGTGAGGGCACAAAGAAAGACAAGAACTTTCTGGAATCAGAATCCCCACTATTTGTCGGACGAGCGGTTGCCGCGCTCGCGGGAGATCCTGCGATATTAGAGCGGTCTGGACAGCTTTTGAGCTCCTGGGAGCTAGGCCGCGAGTATCGATTCACAGACGCCGACGGACGTCGGCCGGACTGGGGTGCAATCAAGATCGATTTCTCGAGGCACCCGGCGGAGTTGCTGCAGCTTCTGAGAACCGGTTCGGAGATCCAGCTTCGATGGTTGAGCCAACTGACGCGGAAGACGAAGCACTTCTTAGGCCAGTTACCACGTTAGGAGCCGTCTACGTACGCGGGCCCGGCTAGTTCGTGATCGAACGCCGTAGTGTCTACCCATCTTTCCGACCGGATCGTCGGCTAACCGGACATCTGCCGCACCATTACCCCCGTTCCCGATAAGCGCGGTAGGCTGCTTTTTGATGCCCGTTCGCGGCGGGTTTCTTACCTCTGAACCGAGATGGAGTCTGAGGACCGAGAGTCCTAGAACTTTTTCGAGAGTTCAAAGCCAAGAAAATTTGTTCTTGAAGCGCAACTCTCTTGGAAAAGCAGGGTTGCCAACGGACAACCGTGGGGATGTCCGTGTGTTCCCATGCGCATTAGGAACTCCCCAGCGGTGGGACGGCTCACTCCGCAGGCCGTTAAAGAGAACTACGAATAGGAGGAAGCCATGAAGCGACTCATCGTTAGTTTAGTAAGTGCCGCAGCGTCACTGGTGTTTGCAGCTCAGGTCCGGGCACAGGAACTCCTGGTTCCTGCCGGTACGCTATTGCAATGCACGATGAACGAACCGAAATTCTCCGCGGCTACGGCAGCGGTGGGGGATCCGGTGCTATGCCATCTGAAGAGCTTTCAAGAGTTCGGCCGGACCGTGTTTCCACGGGGGAGCATGCTGGCGGGGCACCTGGAGGCGGACAAGGAGCCCGGGCACTTCTTCGGGAAAGGAGATCTAAAGATTACTTTCGACAGAGTGATCCTCCCGACAGGCGATCTGCCGCTGCCGGCGAAAATCATTGCGGCGAAGGGCTACAAAGTAGACAAACAAGGGGACATCAAGGGCAACGGACATGCTACCCGCGACGCGGTGGAGTGGATGATTCCACCATTGTGGCCATGGAAGGTGGCGATGCTCCCCGCGCGCGGGCCACGTCCCACTTTGAAGGGAGAAGAGCCGATGCAGTTGCGGCTCATGGATGACATAGTGGTTCCGAAGACTCTGGCCGCACGGTTCGACCATTCGGACCGGCCACCCTACGCGTCCTCTTCAACGAGGCCGAGTAGCTTCTCCGACGTGCGGCCGCCGAATGCCATACAACAAGCGGTTGCGGAAGAGACGTCGAAAGGAACGCTCGTGGCCGCTGCGCTGAATGGAAGAGATACAGGGAACGAACCAGCAGCGCGGGTGACCGTGCTGGCCTTGACGTCAAACCAAGTGCTGGAAGTAACGAAGTTCCGGATTGACGGTGGAGTCGTGAGCTACCGGGCGTTGAGCGGGATGGAAGGCTCAGTGGATGAAGCACAGGTAGACTGGCGCAAGACCACGGAGATGACATCGCAGGTGCGGTCCGCGGATCGGCCAATGATGTCGAGCCAGACAAACTGAACGAGCGGCTATTTGGGATTAAAGAAGCCTGACGACACCGGTGGACATGGGCCACAGGGCGGTGACGGTGTCTCCAGACTGAGGCCTCGATGCCCGAGGCTCTCGCCCAGGAGAGTTAGCGGCTAAGTCTGATATCGAGTCAGACCCCCCGCGGAGCGGGTGGCTTGATGAGTGGGGCCGCCTCAAAGGCGGTTGACCGAGTAGTTTAGGCGTCGCGCTGAAGCGCGCCTTGGTGCACAACTTTAAGACTGGCCACCGTGGGCATCCGCGTCTTGTTGTTCGCGGATGTACTGGTGGACTTGCTCCAGTTCAAAACCCACCGTGGACACGGCATAACCACGCGCCCAGAAATGCTCGCCCGTAAAGTTCCGTTCTTTGCCGCACAGACGGGCCATGGCAAGGGCACTCTTCCCCTTGAGGAACCCGATCACCGAGGCCATGGTTCTCACCAAGCCGTGGGGAGGATGTTATGCCGGAACGGTCAAACCTCTTCGAGTCTCACTGGTCGAACCAGTGGCTTACCTAAAGTCTGAGTTACCGGACATCTGGCGTCCAGGCTAGTACGTCATTTGTCCGATAAGCGCGTTCTATCGTTACCTACCCGGTGGTCAATAACCAGCGTCAGCAATACCCATCGGGTTGACGGACTAGGGGACTAGGGGATCTCCGACCCTTAAATCTGGTACGCGATTTATCGCATCTCAATTACATGACTTTTGTTGGCCTTATGATCTTCCGCCGGAGCCCCCATGGGCTCAAGCCCTGCCCACCTAGTACGGAGTTACTTGGCTTGGGAAACCAGGCCGCTCGGTGAATGTGAGTTGCGGGAAGAGCGTATCTGGCGAGACGGGGGACATGGGCAAGTCGTCGCAGCTGTCGTCATTCTGAGTAGAGTGACGGTGGCGCAGGGAACGAATGGTCATAAGTGACAGGTCGAATGCGCCGTAAATGATATTTCCGCGAATGACGTCGCTCTTGTAGAGGAGAACTTGGGTGCGGAGATAGCGCACGAAGCGATTGCGCGGGCGTACGGGGATGAGGGGGGCATTCCGCGGGTACTGCATCACGGGCCTGGCACAACTCTTCAAGTGAACGACGGTAAGGTTGCCATCTGTGTGCATTTCGTCGCCGGTGGAGTTGAGCATGGTCTGCGGCAAGTTGGGGCGAGGGAGCTGGCGCACGGATTCCACACAACCCGTCAGCGCAAGGTCGCGCACGAGCATGTTGATGCCGTCATCGAGGTTGCGGTCGATGTGGTGGATGAACTTGTGATACTTCACGGAAAGAGCCGCGCCAGCTTCACGAGTATAGGCACTCAACCAGGCTTGTTCTCCCTGAACCGTTTTTGACTGGGACCACAAACGAAGATGTTCACGCTTGCCGTAACTATTGAAACTCTTCTGCCAAGCCATGTCCTGCAGCTGGCCGGAGAGCAACTGGCGCGAGACAGGCATGTTGGGATAATTGGAAAACGTCAAAAAGGCCCCGAACTCCTTGAAGAAAGCGTTTTTGGAGTTGGCATCGGCGGTACGCCAGCCTGCGGCCGTAAACGCGTCCTCGACCTGTTCTTGAGAGCCGACGAAAAGCAAGTTAACTACGTCCGAATCTTTACCGCTTCGGGTGGTGGTGCGGTCTGATTGACCTTGCAGAAGCATTTCCACGTCGCCGCGTTCGTGTTCATCCATAGCAAACGAAACGCTGGGTAGCTCCGGCTGATCGCCAACGTAAAGAGGCAGATTCAAGCGAAGGCGCAGGTCAGTGCCCGGTGGCAGGTAAATTTCGGGTTCTGGAAGCACCGTGACGGCGCGATAGACAATCAGACCCGCGTCAGTATACGGATTGAACCTGGGCAGGTGAATCAGGCCGCTGGTGATGCGGCCTTGCGGCGCGTTGGTAGCGCGAATACCGCGGAAAACGCCGTGACGCACAGCTTCGCGTGCGTTGTCCACTTCCACGACTTCCGCGGTGAACGGAAGCGCCTGGCCAGCAGCGGTAAAAAGATGATTGAACTGGATTTCCACGTACGCAGAATCGTGGATGAAGCCGAGGCCGACTTTGCGAATTTTGGAGATTGTTCCGAGGACCTCGAGGCCGGCCGGGAAGACCGGACGGGAATCACACTCCGGCGACTGAATCAGGACGGCGCGTACGGTCGTGCCGAGTTTGGAACTGTAGGAAGCGACCGGATCGATCAGACGAATCCAAAACGATTTGCCAGCGATCACATACTCGCAGCTAGCGAAGGCCGGACTGGAGAACGCGGGAGAGAGGAACAAACAAGCTAACGCGGCAAGGAGGCCGCGGCGGGCAACAAGTCGCATAGCGGAGATGCCGCGAAGCGGGCTAGTCAACCTACCGTGACCCATAGCTACTTTTTATTCTAGTCGACCTATCGTGCCGGATAGCTACTTTTTATTAAGGTCGTCGTCCTTGTAGTACTTCGTACCCTGCAGGGTTAACTGGAGGGCCAGGCCATTCTTGGTGATCTGGTAGACCCATACACCCGGTGCAACCTCAACCGCTCCCGAGTAAGCTGCGCCCGACTTGCCGGCCTTGGCGGCGGCGTCCGTCTGCGCTGAACCTGACCATCCGGAGTCGAGGAATTGCGCAAGGGCTTTATCGTTTTCAAACACAAAGATCACTCGATAGTCCTTCACTCCCACGCCCAAACCGGCGCCAGCGGAAATCATCTTCATGAAGGTCTCTTGCTTGCTCTGGGTGTTGACGGCGATTCCTGAGCCGCGCGCGGTGCTCAAAAGCAACAGGTTCGTCCCCATATTATTGAAAACGGCATATCCTGCCGACTTCTGGACAGCCGTCTGAGCTGTGGCCTCCCTCTTGTACAAGTCCTGCAGGGTTTGGGCTGCCATCTTGCGGGATTTCTCCCTCTTTTTCTCGTTATCATCGCCGCCGTACGCGACTGCGGACAGCAAAGCCACGGCGAGCATACATGCGATCACCTTGAATCTCATAAGAGTCCTCCTCCAAAAAATGCACTCTTCTGCATTACGTCGAAATCACATATAGGGGTAAAGTTCGGTACATTCTAGGTTTGTTGCCGTTACTCAGTAGAGCCACCATCTGTCAATGCTCTGCAGGTCAGAAATTCTCCACATCAAAGGTACCTGGAGCGATGCAATCCTTCGTCTCAGTATTTCTGATTGATGGATACTCTCAACTGTCAAATTTGCTAGTCTCACGTCGGGTCCAAGTCGATGCGCAAACCGGACAAGCTCGTACTGGGGAGGTGCCCGATAAGCAGGAATTACCGGACAACAATTACTCACAGGGCGGCGGGTAACACCTTGTTGCAGTGAGGCTTAGAAATTGCGCCTTTGGTGTAGCTGGCTCCTATTTGAATCATTTGGCCGTGGCCTCGAGTTGAATGTTGCAGTTAAATTTGACCTAAGCGTCTTAATGTTAAGAAATCTGCACAAATGCCGAAGGGGAACAAAATTTGCGACGAAAATATATTCTGCGACTCGCAAACTTCCGTCCAGCCGCCTAATCCTGCAATTACCGCTCCTCTCCTCTTTGCTTATGAAAGGCGGACCGGTTCCGTCGAAATCTAGAATTTGACCACATGGAACAAAAGCATCAATGGTGAATTTCCTCATGTTTGCTTCCGAGATTCCGAATAAGTCCAAGGCCTTTGGATTTGCGGCGACAAAACGGCGGTCACCGTTCGTCACAACGATTGCATCTAGAGAGCTTGCCAGTAACTCCCGCAAATCATCCTCTCTTGCGCGAAGTGCCTCCCGCAGTCTCCGGCGTTTTTCGGCAATACTCCTTGCCAGTCTCAAGAGTGTGTTCTGAGTTCGCCGAAGATATACCGTCATTTGCCCCAAAGCGGCAAAGAGTTGCGATCTGAATTTGGTGATTTTGCCGTTCGTCAAAACAATTGCATCTAGAGAGCTTGCGCGAAGTGCCTCCTGTAGTCTCCAGCGTTTTTCGGCGATACTCCTTGCCAGTCTCAAGAACGTGTTCTGAGTTCGCTGAAGATATACCGTCATTTGCCCCAAAGCGGCAAAGAGTTGCGATCTGAGTTTGGTGATTTTGCCGTTCGTCACAACAATTGCATCTAGAGAGCTTGCCAGTAACTTCCGCAAATCATTCTCTCTTGCGCGAAGTGCCTCCTGCAGTCTCCAGCGTTTTTCGGCGATACTCCTTGCCAGTCTCAAGAGCATGTTCTGAGTTCGCTGAAGATATACCGTCGTTTGCCCGAAAGCGGCAAAGAGTTGCGATCTGAACTTGGTGATTTCCATCGCGCGGGCCGGGTGAAATTTCGATCTGAGTCTCAGAAATCCACATTCAATCCGCTCTCGGCGGAGTCACAGGGGATTAGGGCAGAGAATGAAACTGGCAGAACCTGTCAAGAATGACAGGCAAGGATTTCTAGCCTGAATCCCTACGTCACCAACGCGAATCTGCGAAAAGAAGTCACCAATTACCAATTTCGCATACCGTTTAGAGACGGGTTGGGCGGTAGAAGACCTCGGGTTAAAAGAGCGCTGCTCGAACTAAGGCGATGAGCGTGGCGTCAATCCTGTCGCTTTTGACAGTTCCCCCGCACGCCGAGCGAACTTAGTCTGACTCGGATCTAATCTTTGCGATTTCTTTCCCGAGTCGGACGGTTTGGACTGCTCCAGGAGGGTTGGGAGGTGCACCATGACATGGCGTCAATCCCGTCGGCTGAAGCTATTTTGGCTTCTATGGATCCCCGCGGCTTGCTTTGGCCAAAATAGTGGTGGTGGTTCGAGGATTGAGTCGAATCCCCTCAGCGTGTACGCTCCGCCTTGCATCTCTCAAGTTAAGGAGAACATCGGCGTGCAGTGCCAAGTCACACCGAAGGGGGGTATGCAACCGTACAGCTATGGGTTTACTGGAGGCTTCCCAACTGGCATGTCGATGTCCATTGGTTTGGGAGGTGGCTTGATCAATGGGACGCCCACAGGGACAACTGGCGTGCAGGCCACCGTGACGGTAACGGATGCAAGGGGGGGGATCGCAGCGACTGCTTTCATGATCACGCCAGCAGGGTTATAGTAACGGGCAAAGGACCTTGCGACAGCGCCGTCTGCGTCACGGCAGCAGGTTACGCGATCAAAACAGACGCAGGTTATACGATCAAGACGTCCACCACACTGCAGATGACAGCCACGGGCTATTGGAGTGATGGCACGAGCCTAGATCTAACTCCGATAGCGACATGGGACTGCACTCCGAGTCCGGTCTGCGGTTCGGTATCGGCAAATGGCTTTTATACGACTGGAAGTTCCGCTGGCAGCTACCATGTGGCGGCAACGTTCTACGGAGTGACGAATGATGGCGGGTCGGGCATCGCGGTTACTGCGGCCACAATCTCGGCGCAAAGCAAAGAGCACGACCGAGTCGCAAATTCTGGCACGGTGGTGAGGGAAGTCCTGCAGCTGCGGAGTGGGATTCCCGCGTCGTTGCTACAGAAGGCAGAATGCGTGATTGTAGTGCCTTCAACCCTGAAGTTCGCCGTTGGAGTTGGCGGAAGCTACGGGCGTGGAGTGATGACTTGCCGCGGAGGGACCAACTTTCAAGGGCCGTGGGGGGCGCCGTCAATGATCGCGCTGGGGGGTGGCAGCTTTGGTTTTCAGGCCGGCGGGCAAGCCACGGACTTCGTTTTTCTCCTGATGAATCAACGCGCCGCGAGCAGCATTCTCAAGAGTAAAGTGAAGCTCGGCGCTACTGCGTCGGTGGCAGCAGGGATCGTTGGACGCGAACGAACTGTCGCAACGGATGCATTCCTACGTGCGGACATAATTTCGTACTCACGCGCTCGCGGACTCTTTGCTGGCGTGTCGGTTGAAGGCTCCACGCTACGACCCGACAACAGGGCAAACCGAAGGCTTTACGGCAAAGCTGTGAGTGCGAAAGCAATTGTGCTGCTGGGTGAAGTTCCGCCGCCATCGTCCGCGCTGGAACTGCTGTCGGTACTGAACAGCAAGTCAACCGTCAACAAATCGGCGGGCAGTTCACCCCAGGGACGGTGAATCACAGCAGCGAGATAACCGGGCGGTTGGTCGGCAAACCTTCCCTTGGGATAGAGTTGCCTGTCAGTCGCCAGGCTGTCACCGTGCGGAAAGATAACAACTTAGATCGTATCGAACGTCCTCTCCAGACGCGTTATACCTGTTTCACATGTAAGAATCACAGGTAGGAATCACAAGTTGGTACTCGCTGCAATGGAACTATGTGTCCGAAGGCCGGGGAAGTCAAAACCCTTCCGAAGGCGAAAATGCTACGGGACGGAAAGCGTAAGGTTGGAACGCCTACAGAAAACGACAACACCGATAGGAAATCACAGGTAGAAAATTCAGCGGGACGAAAAATGGTAGGCCCGGGAGGACTCGAACCTCTGACCTCTTCCGTGTCAAGGAAGCGCTCTAACCAACTGAGCTACGGGCCTATAGCCTATGGGGTCACATCAGCAACTCAAACGATTAGACCCCAAATTTCTAATCGCTAGGCCCACAGCGCTACGGCGTCAAGGAAGCGCTCTAACCAACTGAGCCACGGGCCTGTCGCTCTCTAACTCTAGCACACTTGCCTGGTCACTCCGGTGAGGAACGAAGCGTCCCCGCAAGTCAAATACGATTCCGCGATAAACCCAGAAACCACGGAGAAACCTCGATCATCCTTCCCGGCAGAACGCTCATAAACGGCATGAGGGCTCGCGAATCTTCGTTTCTCCGCGGTAGAATCGCCCTGCATCCAATACAACGGATGAGGCCGCTTCACACGCAAAGTGAAAGTTCAAATTGACGCAGGTTTAAAGAAAAAATGCCCGCGCGCCGCTTTGGGCTGCCTGACAGCGCGCGTGAAAACGGGCCCGTCGCCGGAGGAGTTCCTCGCCGAGATGAAAGCGCGAGCGCTCGAAATCGAGCGCCTGCCTTTCCCGCGCAGCGTATTGGAATCGCCACAAATCGAGATGACGCGCCGGGCCTACAAGGCGCTCGGGAAAGATCCCGCGCGTTATCGTGGCTCGGCCGAGGCGCTCCTGCGCCGGGTGGTTGCTGGCAAGGGCCTGCCGCAGATCAACGTCGTGGTGGACATCATCAATCTGGTTTCCGTTGAAAGCCGCCTTCCGGTGGGCTTGTATGACGCAGCGCATTTGCGGGGTGACGTCGTTTTTCGCGCGGGGGGAGCGGGCGAAACCTACAAGGGCATCGGCAAATATGATTTGAACCTCGAGGGCCTGCCGCTTTTCGCCGATGACCAGGGCCCGCATGGCAGCGCCACCAGCGATTCCGAGCGCACCATGGTCACGGCTAAAACCGAGGGGATTCTCGCCGTCATCGTCTCGTTCGGCGGGGCCGAAGGCCTGGACCGTTGGACCCAGCGCATGTCGACACTGCTCTCACAGCATGCCTCCGCGCAAAAGGTCGAAATTCGTATTGTCCAGTAGACGTGCACCCATGTTCATACGGCTAATCAGGCCGACCGCACCGCCACGTTTCGCCGGGCGTAGCGCCAGTTTTGAGACTGGGCTCGTTCGCCGACTCACTGCGCGAAAGACCAGTAGCGTTTCCGTCACAACCGAGCGGCAGTTCCATTGCTTGGGAGCGATTTTCGGCGGGACCATGAGCATGGTGGCCTATTTCCTTCGACGGGCCTAGCCCAAGCGAAACTTGCAAAAGCGGCTCGGACCCGCTCCGAAAGCGCGAAGACAAGCATGGCTGCAACGCTAAATCGTGCGGAATTGGATCGGCTCGAAAAGCGGGAGCTGCAGCTCACCATCCTAGCCGTCGTGTTGGTGCTGGTACTGGCGGGCGGGCTCGCGGCGTTCATGTATCCGCTGGTCTTTCTTCACCCCATCGGCAACAAGTGGACCCTGCGGGTGGCGTTTTTCGGTTTCTGCGGATTAACGCTGCTCTTCGTTGGTTACCTGCTCGAGCGGCAGCGCACGGTGCGCCAGTTGAAGCAGCAATTGCTGGCGGAGCTTGAGCGCAATATGACGCTGCAGCATCAAGCCAGTGTCGATCTGCTCCACTCCATGCCGGACCAGAGTCATTTCTGGGACCGCCTCACCATGGAGTTCCGCCGCGCCATGACCATGCAGAAGACACTTTCGCTCTTGCTGGTGAAGGCCAAGGCTGCCGGAGGTCCGGCAAAGCCGAACCAGGATGACGACGCGGCGTGGAGCGATGCCGCCAAGGCCATGTCCCGGAAGCTGCGTCCCACGGATTCCATTTACCGCCTCGGCCCCGATATTTTCGCGCTGGTCCTGCCGGGAACGGATTCACTGAATGCCAAGCGCATTGCCTTTCGTCTCCAGGAGGAGCTGCAGGACGTCCGCGCGAAGTACGCCAAGGCGTTTGACATCACCCCGCACAACTACCCGCAGGACGTTCAGAGCGCCCACGAACTGGAAGACATTGTGAAGTCGCTGCTGCCAGAAGCGCAAGAGTGGGAAAGGCCAGTTCCCGCCACGAATTGAATTCTCGACATAGATCGTCAAGTCACCCATCACGAGTCGCGTCATTCGAGCGCCTGCTTCAAATCCTCGATCAAATCCTCTTTGTCTTCCAATCCCAGCGAAACCCTTACCGTCCCCGGGCCGACGCCTGCGCGCTTCAACTCCTCGTCGCTCATGTCGTAGTGTGAGCTGTAAATCGGCAGAATCACCAGCGACTCGGCGCCGCCCAGGCTGGCCGCCATCAGAAAGAGCCGCACGCGATCGCACAAGCGCCGCGCCGCCGGCAAGCCGCCTTTCATATCAAACGCCAGCATCGAACTAAACCCGCGCATCTGCCTTTTTGCGAGCTCGTGATCCGGGTGCGACGGCAGCCCCGGATAATGCACACGCTCGACTTTCCGATGCTTTTCCAAAAAGGTCGCCACGGCCATGGCGTTCTCGCATTGCCGAGCTACCCGCACGCCCAGCGTCTTGATGCCGCGAATCAGCAGATAGGCCGCGCCGGGATCCAGCGACCCACCCAGATAAATGATCATCTGGCGCACTTTGTCCATCCACGTTTGGCTGCCCACGGAGACGCCTGCGAGAATGTCCGAATGGCCTGCCAGCGCTTTCGTCGCGCTGTGCACCACCAGGTCGTAGCCCAGCCGAATGGGGTTCTGCAGGACGGGAGTGGCAAACGTGTTGTCGATCAGCGAGACGAGATGGTGCTTGTTGGCGAACGCCACGGCTTTTTCAATGTCCACCAAACGCAGCGTGGGATTGGTCGGCGTTTCGACGTACAGCGCGCGTGTGCGTGCGTTGACGAGCTTTTCGATGCCGCAAAGATCGGGCTGGACATGGTGAACAGTAATGCCCAGGTTGGGAAACACGTCGCGCATGAGCCGGTACGTGCCGCCGTAAAGTTGCGCCGTGGAGATCAGCTCGTCTCCAGCCTTCAGCACCGCCAGAAGCGAGGAGGAAATCGCCGCCATGCCCGAAGCGGCCACCACCGCGGCCTCCGCGCCTTCGAGCGCCGCAATTTTCTTTTCCGCCACGCTCAGCGTTGGATTCCCGTAGCGCGTGTAAATGTAGGCTTTGTTCTTGCCCTCGGCCCACTCCTTCATTTCTTCCGTGTTGGAAAAGGTGAAGGTCGAGGTGCGGATAATTTCGGTGACGACCGGACCGTTCACACCGTGGCGCTCCGGCTCCCCGCCATGAACGGCTCGGGTTTGCGGCCCGAGCTTGCTTTGCAAGCCTGAGTTGCCCCGCGTACCATCCGCGGTCCGGGCACCGGGCTTGGCTTGCGTGGCAGGCTTGGGCTGTTTTGCCCTGTTCATGACCATCAGTTTGCGCCCCCCCTCGAGAAAAAAGCATCTTCCAAATTGCCGCTTGGCTAGACAAATTGGGCGGCTCGCGAAATCCTGCTCTACTTATGGCGAATTTTCCACCGGCGCGCGCGTGCGATCCAAGGGAAATACTTGGATTTGCCATCCCAGCGGAACCGAGGTGGGCCAGTAGCAAATGGTCTGGTCACAGGCCTGGTATTCGAGCTTTCCGCGGAAATGGTGAAGGTTTTCCCTTCTGTTCCGAGTGATCCCCAAAACTCCGCTGCTGAACTGACTTTCACATCCCGGCTGATGCGCAACGTTCCTTCAAAGGCGGGCACCTTCTCCTGGATCGCGGGCAAATAAAGAATTTTGGGCAGCGGATAGACGGTGGGCTTGCATTCCATTTGTGGCACCGGGTCGATCACGAGCTGGGTGGGATTGTAGCGTTTGACGCCCGGGCGCGCACGTTCGGAGGGGGGACCAATTGCCGCGGCCAACGTAATGCGCGCGCCGGGAACACCAGCGCCTTGTGGCGGTCGGAGAAAAATTTCAGGATTTCTTCCGAGTCATAGCTGATGGCCGCGAACTTGAGCCTTTGCTTCTGGAACCTTGGCATGGCGCTTTGCAACTCGACCAGTTGCCCTGTGCAGAAGGGTCACCCGTCCGCGGAACGGAAAAAGAGCAAAACCGTGCCGTTCTCGCCTTTCAGGGAGTCCAGAGTTTGCTTCCGTCGAGACCCCTAGTTCAGATCTTCAGGAAGAGTTTGCGGCGGTACATCCAGAGCAGGATGAGCCAATAACACAGGAGAATGACGGCGCCGCGGAAGAAGGGTTCAAGCCCTACGCCCGCGAACTGAAAGAAATACCGACCCAGGTGGATGCGCAAGGTGCTGTCCAGAAACCCTTCCAAAAAGTGCGCGATGCAGTAGGCCACGATCGAGTTCATACCGATAACCACCAGCGGGAAAGCCCATTTCTTGAAGCCCTTTACTTCGACCACCCAGCTGAATGCGGCGAGAAACAAAAAGCAGATGCCTCCGCTAAAGATGGTCCAGGACGGCGTCCAAATGCGCTTCACCACCGGGCAAACGTGCGAGTAATGCAGCGCCAGGCCCAGGACAATTCCCGACACGCCGGCAACGACCAATTTGCTCATTGGGACCATTGGCCGGTGCTCAAGAGATCGAGACTCCGAGGTCCGGGATCCAGCGGAACGCGATTCACGCAGCCAGCGCCCGGCGATCAGGCCAAGGATCATGGTCCCCAGGGTGGGAATGAAACTCAGCGAGAGGTAGCCGCCTTCGTTGTACGCAAAGGGATGTTCGCGCGGGAACAGGTTCAGGAACCACTGGTCGAAGCGGTTTCCGAAATTGTAGTTTTTGTTCCAGTGCGCGGCGAATCCGGTGAAGTTGTGCTGTGTGTTCCACGCCGGGGAAACGCCCACGCTTTGCCAGTTGAAGTGGGCCGGCGCCGCGGGATACAAGGCCCAAGCCAGCCAATAGGCGAAGAGAATGCAGCCAAGCGACGTCCAAACCCACTTGAGCGACGGTGCTTTCGAGGAAGCGTATCCGAGCAGGAACAGAAACGGGTAGGCAAAGCCGATCTGCGAGAGCGTGTCTTCGAACGTGAAATAGGTCATGGAATGATCCATGGAGCGGAGAAATACGCCCAGAGCCGCCAGCGCGAAGGAACGCCACAGTGCATGCCAGAACAGATCCGCGAAGCGCACTCCCTTCGCCATGCGGCTGGCGATGGAGTACGGCAGCGCCACGCCAACCAGAAAAGAGAAGCCCGGCTGAATCGTGTCGTGCAGAGAGCAGCCAAACCATTCCACGTGCGTCTGGTTGTACGCCAGAATCTTCCAGAACAGGCTCGTCGGGTACGCCGCGGAGACGCGCGAAAGCTCGAGAACCTCCGCCATCATCAACAACATGACCAGTCCGCGGTAAGCATCCACGGCGACGTTGCGCGGGGACACGGCAACGACCGGTGTGGCCTCGCTTACGGCTGACGTCATTTCGGTGATAGGAGTTGTCTCGGTCAAAGTCGCCATAAACGCCTCACTCACCCGTGTAAAACCAAGAAAGCAAATCCCTTCCCCTTCAGCCGCGTCCGGAGGGCCGGGATGACCGTTTGGGTCGGCCCGGCGTTCCGGAGAAGGACCCGATCTAACCCACCCCTGCGAAGCGCGGCAAACAACGAAGCGAAGGGCGTTACCACTCGAACGAGAACGCTCAGGCCTCTTCTTCGACCAGGGCTTCCCCGTGGGCGGCTTTGTGGGCCGCGATCACTTTTTCCGCCAGTTCGTTGGGTACGTAGTCGTAGTGCGAAAACTCCATCGAATAGCTGGCGCGACCTTGCGTTTTGGAAGTTAGGTCGGTCGCGTAACTCAGCATCTCGGCGAGCGGCACCTGGCCCTTGATGATGACGTTGTGACCGCGCGTTTCGCTACCGGAAATGCGGCCGCGCCGCGAGCTGAGGTCGCCCATCAGGTCGCCGGAGTATTGATCCGGCGCGTAGACTTCCACGTTCATGATGGGCTCGAGCAACGCCGGCCGCGCCTGTTTCATGGCCTCCTTGAACGCCAGCGAGCCGGCAATCTTGAAAGCGATATCCGACGAATCCACGTCGTGATATTTGCCATCGTAGAGAATGGCCCGGAAATCCGTCACGGGAAATCCCGCGAGGTAGCCGCGCGCGGCGGAATCGCGAATGCCCTTCTCGACCGACGGAATCCAGTTTTTGGGGATCGCCCCGCCGAAAATATCGTCGACGAACTCGATGCCCTTGCCGCGCTCGACAGGCTCCATCTTGATGCGGCACACGCCGAACTGGCCGTGGCCGCCCGACTGTTTTTTGTGCTTGCCTTCGGCGTCAGCCTTGCCGCGAATCGTTTCGCGGTAGGGAACCTTGGGAGGCTTCAGCGTGAGATTGACATTGTAGCGCTTCTGAAGCTTGGCAACGACGACCTCGATGTGCTGCTGGCCGGAGCCGGCAAGCAAGAATTCTTTCGTTTGCGCGTCGCGCGAAAAACGCAGCGCGCCGTCTTCTTCGAGAATTTTGTGAATGGCCACGCCGATCTTGTCTTCGTCCGCGCGGCTCTTGGGCTCAATGGCAAAAGTGATGGACGGCTCCGGCAAGCGTGCCGGCGTGTAATAAATCGGCGCGGCCTTGTCCCCGAGTGTTTCGCCCGTGGTCGTTTCCTTCAGCTTGGCGATGGCACCGATGTCGCCGGCATGCAGCTCGCCGGTTTCGGTGAGCTGCTTTCCTTGCACAACTTGAATATGCTGAAGGCGTTCTGAAACATTGCGGTTGTAGTTCTGAAGCGTGGCGTCGTTCTTCAGCACCCCGCTCTTCACCTTGAAATAGTTGATGCGCCCGGCGAAGGGATCGGCGAGGGTTTTGAACACGAACAGAGAAACCGGCTGGGCGTCATCGTATTTGCGCTCGACGCGGTCGCCCTTTCCCCCGGGATCTTTATAACCGACCTGCGCGTGCTCGTCCGGATGAGGAAACGCATCGGCCAAGAACGTGAGCAGGCTCGCGGTGCCGATGTTGTGGAGCGCGGAAGTCATCAAGACGGGAAAGATTTTTTCAGCGACAATGGCTTTGCGCACGGCGGGAATCAAATCGTGGATGGGAATGGTACCCTCTCGGAAGAATTCCTCCATCATCGCGTCGTCGCCTTCGGCGATCATTTCCACGAGCTTCTCGTGCGCTTCTTTGGCTTCGTCAGCGAGCGCGCCGGGGATCTCTTCGATCGTGGCCTTGCCATCGCCGTCCGGCTTGTAGGTGTGGGCCTTCATGGCCACCAGGTCGATGACGCCGCGAAATCCTTTTTCCGAACCAATCGGCAACTGCAGCGCGACAACATCGCGGCCAAAGACTTCCGTTAGCGAATCCAGCGAGCGCTCGAAGCTGGAAAGCTCGCGATCCATCCAGGTGAGCACAAATGCGCGGGGAATGTCATACTCGGTCGCGTAATCCCAGACTTTTTCCGTGGTGACCTGCACGCCCACGTGCGCGTCCACGGCGATCAGCGCGGCATCGGCGGCGATCAGCGAAGCTTTCGTTTCGGTGATGAAGGTGGAATAGCCGGGGAGGTCGATAAAATTGATTTTAACTTTGTCGGACGAGCCGGAGGGGCCGGTCGGCGTCGCGGGCCACTCGGCGTAAGCGAGGCCCGCCTGAATGGATATCTTTCGCGCCACCTCCTCGTCGTCCCAGTCGGTTGTGGCGCTGCCATCCGCAACTTTTCCCCACCGCGGCGTCATGCCCGCGGCATACAGCAACGACGACACCAGTTGCGTCTTTCCGGTGCCGCCGTGACCTACAATGCCAACGTTTCGAATGTCCTTGGTGAGATAGCATTTCATGCGAACTCTCCTTTTGCGATCCGCGGATCGCGATCCCGCGATCCAGAGCAATCGGCGAAAGTCCGCCACCAGGTTTCAAGCGCGGGCTTGCGCCTGAACGAATTGTCGACTTAGGAGGAAGAGCGCGCCTTCGTTCACGGAACGTGGAACGGTTTCTTCCCCTTGGGTCTCCGAGCGGCGGAGGCGAAGGAGAATCGAAAGACTCCTGGAACGCTCTTCTTTCACGCGGATGCAAACACACG
>WNGD01001022.1_pt1 | contig 41444 bp, 35 predicted proteins | sample 5400671 | NCBI WGS metagenome assembly WNGD01 (sample SAMN13153369, study PRJNA577476) | soil metagenome | isolation source: 40 cm soil or saprolite under grassland replicate 2 | place: USA:California | collected 2016-06-15 | reverse complement strand
CGATGAATCCGACGTCACACGCTCGGCAGCAGGATGCGCGGCGCGAGCCGGAGATCGAGTTCGCTCCGGTCGAAGTGATTTGCGAAAAGCTTGCCGGCGGCGGCTTCCTGCTGCGGTCGCGGCGCGAGCTCGAACCGCACGATGCCAGTCTCGCGCGGATGTTCCGGCGCGCGGTCGAGCGGGCGCCGCAGAAGCTGTTCCTCGCCGAGCGCGACAACGATCGCTGGCGCGGGCTGACCTATGCGGAAGCGCAGGTGCAAGTCGATTGCTTGGCCCAGGCGCTGATCGATCGCGGGCTTTCCGCGGAGCGCCCGCTGATGATCTTGTCCGGGAACTCGCTGGAGCATGCGATTCTGATGCTTGCCGGATTCACGGCCGGCGTCCCGGTGGCGCCGATCTCGGTCGCTTATTCGCTGCAGAGTCAGGATCACGCCAAGCTGCGCGAGGTTGCGTGCCTGCTCGAGCCTGGGCTCGTCTATGTCTCGGACACGGCGCCGTTCGCCAAGGCGCTCGCGGCGCTCTCTCTTGCCGGCATCGAGATCGCGGCGGGCAAGAACGGCGCGAACCTGCCGAAGGTGACCGCATTTGCCGAGCTGGCGCGCAGCAAGCCGGGCCCGGCGGTCGAAGCCGCGGTGGCGCGCACCAGCGCGCGAACAATCGCCAAATTTCTGCTCACGTCCGGCTCGACCGGGTCTCCCAAGGCCGTCGTCAATACGCACGGCATGCTCGCCGCCAACCAGCAGGCACTGGGGCAGATCTGGCGATTTCTCGAAGCCGGCGAGCTCGTGCTGCTCGACTGGCTGCCCTGGAACCACACCTTCGGCGGCAATCACAATTTCAATCTCGTGCTCCGCCACGCCGGGACGCTCTACATCGACGGCGGCAAGCCGATGCCCTCGCTGATCGGCGAGACCGTGCGCAATCTGCGCGAGGTGTCGCCCACGGTCTATTTCAACGTTCCGGCGGGCTACGGCGCGCTGCTGCCGCATCTCGAAAGCGACGAGGCCCTGGCGAAAAATTTCTTTGCGCGGCTGCAGCTCATCTTCTATGCGGCAGCCGCGCTGCCGCAGGATCTTTGGGACCGGCTCGAAGCGGTCGCATTGCGCACGACCGGGCGCCGCGTCCCGATGACGTCCGCCTGGGGCGCGACCGAGACGGCGCCGCTCGCCACCGCCGCGCATTTTTCCATCGATCGTCCCGGCGTGATCGGCGTTCCGGTCCCGGGCATCGAGCTGAAACTGGTGCCCTCCGCCGGCAAGCTCGAAGTGCGCGTGCGCGGCCCCCATGTCACGCCCGGCTATTGGAAGAACCCGGAGCTCACCGCCGCCGCGTTCGACGCGGACGGCTTCTACCAGATCGGCGATGCCGTGCGGTTCGCCGATCCGGATGACCCCGCGCGCGGCCTCCTGTTCGACGGACGCATCGCCGAGGATTTCAAGCTGATCACCGGAATTTGGGTGCACACCGGGGCGTTGCGCGTGGGCGCGCTCGCCGCCGCCTCTCCGGCGCTGCAGGACTGCGTCGTTGCCGGCGAGGGCCGCGCCTGCGCGGGTCTGTTGGCGTGGCTCAATGCCGCGGGCTGCCAGCGGCTGATCGGCGCGCCATCGCCGCCCTCGTTGCCGGATCTCGCGTGCCATCCCTTGGTGGTCGAGCACGTGCGCAGGGCCTTCGCCGAATGGAATGCGGAGAAGGTCGGCTCGTCGCTGCGGATCGGACGCGTGCTGCTGCTCGAGGACGCGCCCTCGATCGATGCCGGCGAGATCACCGACAAGGGCTATATCAACCAGCGGCTGGCGCTGGCGCACCGCGCCGCCGCGGTCGAGCGCCTATTCGCGAAAAAGTCGGACCCGGATGTGATCGTGATCGACGGCGGATAGCGGTCGTTGCGAAGGACAAGCAGCGGACGCGCGCTTTCCCTCTCCCAGTCGAACCCGGCTGTTGCCGGGTTCGATCATGTAATAATGGTCGACATCGGAAACATCCGATGTCGACGCGGGAGAGGGTGCCGAGCGGACGCAGTCCGCGAGGCGGGTGAGGGGTTCCGATTCCGACAGTGTTTCCTAATACACCCTCACCCGGCCGACCCTCGTTCTACTCGGATCGGCCACCCTCTCCCGCAAGAGGAGAGGGGTAGCGCGTATGCCGCTCGACTACGAAAAAAGTTGAACGAGGAAGCGCCGTGTCCCGATCCGCTCCCCAAACAAAGCCGTGGCCCGCCGTGTCCATTGCTGAGGCGCGCGCGCTCCTCACCGCGCCGGGCTCGCGCTTCGAGATGGAGGAGATGCGCATTCGCGGCGCGCGGACGCGGGTCTGGAAGCATGCGCCGCCGACTTTGCGTGATGTGTTCCTGGCGGGCATGGCGCACGGCGAGCGCGTTTTTCTGGTCTATGAGGAGGAGCGCGCGAGCTATCGGGCGTTCGCGCGCGCGGCGCTCGCCCTCGCCGATGCCCTGATCGAGGCGGGCGTGCGCAAAGGCGACCGCGTCGCCATCGCGATGCGCAATCTGCCCGAATGGCCCGCGGCTTTCTTCGGCGCGCTGCTCGCCGGCGCGATCGCCACGCCGCTCAATGCATGGTGGACCGGTGCGGAGCTCGAATATGCGCTGAAGGATTCCGGGGCCAAAATCGTGTTCGCGGATGCCGAGCGTTTCGAGCGCATCGTCGGGCATCTGCCGAACTGCCCGGATCTCGAGCGCGTCTACGTCTGTCGCGACGAGGTGGAGATCGCGCATCCGAAAGTGACGAAGCTCGAGGACATTCTCGGCCGCACAGGGGACTGGGAGCTTCTGCCGGACCGCGCGCCGCCGGAGGTCCTGCTCGATCCCGACGACGATGCCACGATCTTCTACACGTCCGGCACCACCGGCCATCCCAAGGGCGCGCTCGGCACGCACCGCAACTCGACCTCCGCCATCATGGCCGGCGGCTATTCGCTGGCGCAGGCGTGCGTGCGGCGCGGCGAGCCGCCGCCGCAACCCGGCGGGCAGGCGCGCTCCTATCTGCTCGTCGTGCCGTTCTTTCATGCCACCGGCTGCCAAGCGATCATGGTTCCGGCGCTGTTCCAGGGCGCGAAGATCGTGCTGATGCATCGCTGGGATGCCGAGACCGCGATGCGGCTGATCGAGCGCGAGCGCTGCACCCACGCCGGCGGCGTGCCGACCGTCGCCTGGCAGCTGATCGAGCATCCCGCCCGCAGCAAATATGACCTCTCCTCGCTGCAGGCGGTGGCCTACGGCGGGGCGCCGGCCGCTTCCGAGCTCGTGCGCCGCATCAAGCAGGCGTTTCCTCACTCGAGCCCCGGCTTCGGCTGGGGCATGACGGAAACATCCGCCACCTTCACCACGCATCAGGCCGAGGATTATCTCAATCGCCCGGAAAGCTGTGGCCCTGCGGTTCCGGTTTGCGACATGCGCATCGTCGGCTCCGCGGGCGAGACGCTGCCGCCCGGCGAGGTCGGCGAGCTGTGGGCCAAGGGACCGAACGTGGTGAGGGGCTATTGGAACAAGCCCGAGGCCACCGCGCAGACGTTCGTGGACGGCTGGCTGAAAACCGGCGATCTCGCCAAACTGGACGAGGAGGGTTTTTGCTACATCGTCGACCGCAAGAAGGACATGCTGATCCGCGGCGGCGAGAACATTTATTCGATCGAGGTCGAGGAGGTGCTCTATTCGCATCCCGCCGTGATGGACGCCGCGCTCGTTGCCATCCCGCACCGCACGCTCGGCGAGGAGCCCGGCGCCGTGGTGACGCTGAAGCTTGGCGCCGAGGCCAGCGAGGCGGAATTGCGCGAATTCGTGGCGGCGCGCCTCGCGGCGTTCAAGGTGCCGGTGAAAATCGTGTTCTGGCCCGAGCCGCTGCCCCGCAATCCCAACGGCAAGATTTTGAAGGGCGAATTGAAGCGGCTGTTTCAGGCTTGAGCGAAAAGCAGCGGCGGCCGCGCGGATCGCGCAGCCGCCGCAGGCTTCGGCAGGGCTGAATTCCCGCTATTTCACGTTGGTGTTGAGCGTCAGGTCGGCCGAGAACTTTGCCACGAAGGTCGAGCCGCACCAGTTCGATTGCAGGCCGGACGGGTTGGTCGGAGTTACGGCGCCCGGATTGATCGACGCCGTATGGTCGCCGGTCAGGACGTTGCAGTTGGCCTTGGACAAGTTCGTGTCCCAGTACCGCAAGTCCAGCGTGAACACCTTGTAGGTGATTCCGACGCCGAGATTCCAGGTGGCGTAATCCGGGTATTTGATTCCGGCCGGGAAGTTCGGGAAGCCGCAGCAGTTCGCGGGGATGGCATAGAACGTGTCCGTCGTCCCGAACCAGTAATAACCGACCTCGCCTTGGAAATATCCGCCCCAATCTTTCGGGAACCAGGCGCTCGGCGCCGTCAGCTTGAGGATGCCGGAGGCGAACAGGCCGTAGGCGCCGGAGTTCAGCCAGGACGGCGAATAATACACGTCGCCGGTGACCGCGACGACGTCGCTGAGGGTGTAGGTGGCTTTACCGTACACCTCCCAGAAGCTCAGGTTGCGTTTGAGGGGGTTGCAAGACGCGTTGAGCGCGACGAAACCGTTGGTGCAGTTCGAATCCGAATCGAACGTGGCGGTGTTGTCGTCCGGTCCAGGCCCGGGCACGATGCCGGTGAAATTTCTTCCGCCCGGATAATAGTAGTACCAAAACCCGAAATCGAACGCGAGCTTGTCGAAGGTCGGCCGGACGCCGCCGTAAAAGTCGATCTCGGCCGCGGCGTGGTTCGGAAAATCGATGCTCTCGCCAGCGTTGCCGTAGTAGAGCTGCAAGGTCGGACTGACATTGTAGCGCAGCTCCGAATAGGCGGCGACCGAGGGCTTGTGCGCGGACTGGGTGATGCCGCGGAACTCGTAGTCGTTCATGAGCGCGCCGCCGAACGCAACGTCCCATGGCGAAGTCGCTGCCGGCGCCGCGACCGGCGGCGCCTTCACCGGCATGGTCAGATCCGCCGCGAACGCCGCGGAGGTAGACAAGCCGAGAGCGATGACTGCTGCCGAAGCGAATTTCTTCACGATAGACCCCCGTTCCCTGGCGCGGTAAGGGGCGGCCCGAACCCCAAGCCCTTCCGCGCTCCCGCCGGAATCTTCCGCCGGCGTAATCAGACACCTACGATCCAACCTGGGGGACAGCGCGGCAAGGAGAAACCGGGGGCAAATGCCCGTTTTTTGGGCGAATCGGGGCGAATCCTGCAAAAAATTAGAAACTGTTGTATTTGAGCGACATGCGTTCCCGCAGCCGTAGAATCGGTTGAGCGGAGCGGCACGAACCCCATCGCTTGGGTGGGTTTCGCTCCGCCCAACCCAGCCTACGGCCGCCGCATCACGGGAGCGGCGCTCTTGAGGCTGGCGACATCGCAATAGCCGGTCTGGCCGAGGCAGCGGCTCGCCTCGTCGATCAGAAGCTCGATCAATTCCTGCGCTGCCGCGGGCCCGTGCGCGGCGACCGCATACATCATGGCGCGACCGACCAGGACGAAGTCGGCGCCGGCCGCGAGCGCCTTGACGATGTGCTCGCCCGAACGCACGCCGCTGTCGATGATCAGCGGAAAGTCCCGGCCCACTGCGGCCCGGATCTCGGGGAGCACGTCGATCGTCGCCGGCGCCGAATCGAGCTGGCGGCCGCCGTGGTTGGAGACGACGATGCCGTCGCAGCCGAGATCCCGCACGCGCACGCTGTCCTCCGCGGTCATCACCCCCTTGACGACCAGGCGGCGGCGCCAGCGGGCGCGCAATTTCTTCAGATCCTCCCAGTCGAACCGGCCGCGGATCTCGGAGGTGAGATACGCGGCGATCGACTGCCGATTGACCATCGGCGCGTATTGCTCGACGTTGACGAAGCGCGGCACGCCGGCGGAAACCGTCTCGATCGACCAGCGCGGATGGGTGAGCAGCTCCAGCGCGACCCGCGGCGTGATCTTGAACGGCACTATGAAATTGTTGCGGATGTCGCGCAGCCGCCGCGCCGCGAGCGGCACGTCGACGGTCAAGAGCAGCACGTCGTAACCGGCGCGCTCGACGCGCTCGACGATGTCGGCCACGTCCTCGTCGCGCTTGGAGACGTAGAGCTGGAACCAGGCGTGGCCGGGCGCGATCTCGGCGATGCGCTCGAGCCTGGTGTTGGCCGCGGTCGACAGCGTATAGGGGATGTCGGCGGCCGCCGCGGCGCGCGCGATCGCCTCCTCGGCGCGCGGCCAGATCAGATTGCCGAGCCCGATCGGCGCGATGCCGAACGGGGCCGCCCAGCGCCGCCCGAACAGGCTGGTCGAGAGATCGCGGCTCTCGATGTTCACCAGCGCCCGCGGCTTGAGCATGAGCTCGTCGAACGCTCGCTCGTTGCGCCGCACGCCGGTTTCCGAGCCGGCGCCGCCGTCGAGATAGTCGAACACGAATTTCGGCAGGCGCCGTTTTGCCCGCGGGCGAAGATCGGACACGCACGCAATGCTCATTGGCTCCGACCTGAGGTGTGACGCGAGGCGGGGTGCCGCGCCGGGAGGGGAGGGCGGATTATGCGCCAGGGGGCTGGGCAAACTCAACGGCGGTTATTGCGAGGCGCGGTCAAACACCGAGATTCGCCGCCAGATTCTCGAGGCTCGTCGCAGCGATATCGACCGGCACCGTCGGGCCTCGCTCGCCGGTGCCCGGTCCATATTCGTCCGGCCGCGCGACGTGCGCGGTCTTGAGCCCGCATTGCGCGGCCGCGGCAAGGTCGCGGCTGTGGGCGGCGACCATCATGCATTGGTGGGGCTCGAGATTGAAGGCTTCCGCGGACGCGAGATAAACCCGGGGTTTCGGCTTGTAGTCGCCGGCGACTTCGGCGCCCAGGATCGCGTCCCAATGCAGATGATTGCGGCGGGCGAGATCCACCATCAGGGCGATGTTGCCGTTCGACACCGGCGCGAGCAGGTAGACGTGGCGCAGACGCGCAAGCCCGAGCGGCACGTCCGGCCACGCATCGAGCCGGTGCCAGGCGAGATTGAGGTTTTCGAGCGCGCTCTCGTCGAGCCCGCGGACCGCGAACCGCGGCAGGATCCTTTCGAGATTCATCCGGTGCAGCGCGTCGAGCTTGGAGAACGGGATTTTCCCCGAGCGCACTTCCTCCATGCTCGGCTGGTACTCGCCGCGCCAGGCGTCGGCGAATTTCAGCCAGTCGAGCGAATGGCCGAGCGGCTCGAGAATGGCTCTCGCCTCGCGCGCAATCGAGCTGCGCCAATCCATCAGCGTGCCGAATACGTCGAAGAACAGCGCTTTGGGTGTGGACATGAAGGATGCTCCGGCATGACGCGAATGAGGCTTCCGGGCTCGCCGCGGCGCCTGCCCCGGACTTGGGACGGCGTCCCGGAACGACCGCCCAATATCACAAATGTTCAAGCCGGCGTGAGCGCCGGTTGCACGAGCCCCATGCGCATCCAATTCCAGCCCATGGACCATTCGCTTCTCGCCGCCTCCCGCACCACCCACGTCAAGATCGTGGTCGTTGCGCTGTTGGGCGCCATCCTGGTGGTGAGCGTCGGCATTGCCGCGCACGTGAGCGCGACCCCCTCCGCCGCCGTCCTCAAGGCCGGCCAGTCGGTCACCTATACCGGACACAACGGCACCTTGGCCCGCTGAACGCGGCCCGCCGCCGGAAATCCGCGGAGCAGCCCCGGATCGGGCGCAGCGCAATCCGGGATTGGCGATCCCGCTGTGCGGACGTTGCATCCTGGCTACCATGGGATTTTGCCTTTGGCGCCGGCCTCGCCGGCGCTATGCTCTCCCGACGAAACCGGAATCGGCCCGGGAGGCACGCCATGGTCCGCACGCTCGAGCAGAGCACGATGCGCAAGGTCTATCTGCGCCTGCTGCCGTTCGCGATCCTGACGTATTTCTTCTGCTATCTCGACCGCATCAACGTCGGCTTTGCCGCGCTGACCATGAACAAGGACCTCGGGCTCGACGCCTCGATGTTCGGCATGGCGGCCGGCGCGTTCTTCTGGGGCTATTGCCTGTTCGAGGTCCCCAGCAACATGATCATGGAGAAGGTCGGTGCGCGCATCTGGATCGCGCGCATCATGATCACCTGGGGGATTCTCTCGGGCGCCACCGCTTTGTGCACCGGGCCCTGGAGTTTCATGACCGTGCGCTTCCTGCTCGGCCTGGCGGAGGCCGGGTTCTTCCCAGGCATCGTGCTGTTCTTCACCTATTGGTTCCCGGACCACCACCGCGCCCGCATCGTCTCGGGGTTCATGCTGGCGCTGCCCATCGCGGTCGCGCTCGGCGCGCCGCTCTCGACCGGGCTCATGGAGCTCAACGGCCTGTGGGGACTCGCCGGCTGGAAGTGGATGTATCTCGTCGAGGCGATCCCGACCATCCTCATCGGGATCGTGGTGCTGTTCTACGTCACCGACCGTCCCGCGCAGGCGAAATGGTTGGACCCGGACGAACGCGCCTGGTTGACCTCGTCGATCGAGAGCGAGCGCCGCCGCGTCGAGACGTTCCACGGGATCACAGTGCTGCGCTCGTTCTGGAACCCGAAAGTCCTGCTGCTGGCGCTGAACTATTTCGGCATCGTGACCGCGAGCCTCGGCATGCTGATCTTCCTGCCGCAGATCATCAAGCAGCTCGGGTTCAGCAACATGCAGGTCGGCTGGGTGACGATGATCCCTTACCTCTGCGCCTCGGTGAGCATGCTGACCTGGGGGTGGATCTCCGATCGCATGGGCGAGCGGCGCTGGAATCTCGCTTGCGCCAGCGCGGTGTCCTGCGCCGGCCTCATCCTTGCCGGACTGACGGTCGGGACCTATTGGTCGCTCGCCGGCATGACCATCGCGGCGATCGGGTTCTACGGCAGCAAGGGACCGTTCTGGGCGATGCCGCCGATGTTCGTGACCGGCATGACGGCGGCCGCGACCATCGCCTGGATCAACTCGCTCGGCAATCTGGGCGGCTTCTTCGGCCCATCGATCGTCGGCTGGGTGCGGGAGCTGACCGGCAGCTTCGCCGGCGGGCTCTATGCGCTGGCCGGTTTCGCGCTCATGGCGGCGATCGTCGCGGCGCTGTGGCTGCACATCCCGCGCCACGCGGTCGCGTCGGAGGTCGCACCCGCGCCGGCGGAATAGCTAATCGATCACCGCCTGCTCCGGCGCCGGCGCTTGCGGCCCCGTCCGCGGCCGGCGCATCAGCAACAGCAGCAGGATGGTCGGCAAGGTGATCATCAGCATGAACTTGAAGTCGTCCGCATAGGCGATGATCTGCGCCTGCCGGGTCACTTCGTTGTTGAGCGCGGTGAGCCCGCGGTGGGTAGCGCTGTTCCAGAACAGATAGGCGCCGCCGGTCTGCAGCATGCGGTTGAACGGCGTGACGTGGGCGGCGATCTCGGCGTGCATGATCTGCGTGTTCTGCGCCAGCAGGAACGAGGTGATCGAAATGCCGATGGCGCTCCCCACGTTTCGCATCAGGCTGAACAGCGCGGTACCTTCGGTCCGAAGCTCGACCGCGAGCGTGGCGAACGCGATCACCTGCAGCGGGATGAACACGAAGCCGAGCCCGAACCCCTGGATGACCGAGGTAACGGTGAGCGACCAGATGCTGATGTCCGGCGTCCATCCGGTCATCTGCCACATCGATCCGGCGATCATCAACAGCCCGATCAGCATCAAGAGGCGCGGATCGACCCGATTGCTCAGCCGTCCGGCGACCATCATGGCGATCATGGTGCCTACCCCGCGCGGGACCATCAGCAGCCCGGCCTCCGCCACCCCGTAGCCGCCGAGGTTCTGCAGCCAGGGCGCCAGCAGCGCCGCGCTCGACAGCAGTACCATGCCGATCGCGAACATCACCAAGAGGCCGGCGACGAAATTGAGGTCGCGGAAGATGCGCGGGGTGATGAAGGGTTTTTTGGCGGTGAAGAGGTGCACGACGAACAGATAGACCCCGAGCCCGGCGAGCACCGCCTCGACGATGGTTTCGGTCGAGCCGAACCAGTCGTTCTGCTCGCCGCGGTCGAGCATCAGCTGCAGCGCGCCGATCCCCAAGCTGAGCACCGCGAAGCCGATCCAGTCGAATCTCAGCTCGGCGTCGCGCCGCGTTTCCTTGAGAAAGAGCCACAGCCCGGCGATCGCCAGCAGCCCGAACGGCAGATTGATGAAGAACACCCAGCGCCAATTGTAGACGTCGGTCAGATAACCGCCGAGCGTCGGACCCAGAATCGGCCCGACCATCACCCCCATGCCCCAGATTGCCATCGCCGAGCCGCGCTGCTCGATCGGGTAGAGGTCGAGCATGGTCGCCTGCGACAGCGGCACCAGCGCCGCCCCGAAGGTGCCCTGCAGGAAGCGGAACACCACCATCTGGGCCAGCGATTCGGCGGAGCCGCACAGCATCGAGGCGATGGTGAAGCCGGCGAGACAGGTCAGGAACAGGTTCTTGCGGCCGAACCGCGCCGCCAGCCAGCCGACCGGCGCCGTGAAGATCGCGGCCGCCACGATGTAGGAGGTCAGCACCCAGGTGATCTGATCGAGGGTCGCGGACAGCGAGCCCTGCATGTAGGGCAGCGCGACGTTGGCGATCGTGTTGTCGAGCGCCTGCATCAGGGTCGCCACCATGGCGCAGGCCGTGACGATGCCGCGATGGGATACGGCGGGTTTTCTTGACGCGTAGGTCGCCGCGGTCATGGCCGTGAAATGCACGTATCCGGGTGCCGCGAACGCGGCGGACTCCCTCTCCCCGGTAGGCCGAGCTGCGCCCGCTTGTCCAAGCGGTCAGTCGCCAACCGCGAGAGCAGATACCCTCCCCCCGCGAAGCGGTGGGGAGGGTGGCGAGGTGCGGAGCACCGAGCCGGGTGGGGGGTCGAGAAGCTCCGAGTGGAAAGCGGCCCCCCACCCCTAACCCCTCCCCGCCGCGCTGATGCGCGGGGGGAGGGGAACCCAGGCGCTTCGACTGTGTGGCCGCGCTCACGAGTTGCGCCGTCCCTCTCCCGATGGGAGAGGGAGCAGGCCGAGCGAGCCTATCTCAGAACAGCTCGGACAGCGAGCGCCGGTGCGCGGTATCGATGTCGACGGTGACGCTCATGCCGGCGCGCAGGATCGGATCGTCCGGCTTGCGGTCGACGCGGACGCGCACCGGGATGCGCTGCACGACCTTGACCCAATTGCCGCTCGCGTTCTGCGGCGGCAGGATCGAGAACTCGGCGCCGCTCGCCGGGCTGATGCTCTCCACCGAGCCCGACCACGTCCGGTTCGGATAGGCATCGACGAAAATTCCGACCGGATCGCCGGGCTTCACATAGGTCATGTCGGTTTCCTTGATGTGCGCGTCGATCCACACGGTGTCGGTGGAGACGAGACCCACCGCGCCGGTGTTGGTGAGCGCCGCGGTCTGCGAAACCAGGTAGGTCCCGGGCTGCAGCGTGTCGACCTGGGTGACGATGCCGTTGAACGGCGCGCGCACCACGGTGTGGTCGAGCTGGCGCTGCGCCTCGTCGACGTTGGCCTTGGCCTGCTGGTACTGCGGATGCTCGGCGACCGGGATGTCCGGATTGCCGCCCAGTCGCGCGAGCTGCACCTGGGCCTGCTGCCTGAGCGATTCGAGCTTCTTCTGGTCCGCCGCGAGCGTGAACCTCGTCTGGTCGTAGTTGGCCTTGGAGATGCTGTCGCTTTTCACCAGGACGGCGTAGCGCTCGTAGTTCGCTTGATCGAGCTCGACCTGCGCCTGATGGGCCTTAATGTCCTCGAGCATGCGCTTGTAGTCCTGCTTCATCGCCTCGATGACGAGCGCGGTCTGCTGCAACTGGGCCTTGGCGTTGTCGAGCGCGATCCGGAACTGCCTGGGATCGATCCGGAACAGCACGTCGCCGGCCTTCACGGCCTGGCCTTCGCGGACATCGACGTCGGTCACGATGCCGGAGACGTCGGTCGAGACCATCAGCTTGGCGGCGCGCACATAGGCATCGTCGGTGGAGACGAAGCGGCCGCCGCGCAGCCAGAACGTCAGCGCCGCCGCCAGCACGATGAGGATCCCGCCCACCATGAGCAGCAGCCGCAGGGTGCGCTTGCGGCCGAGCGACCGGGTAATGGCGCGTTCGATCTCGCGGGTCCGCTGCAGCATGACTCAGCCGTTCCTCGCCCCCAAGGCGCGAACCGCGCCGCTGTCGCGCAGTTCGGCGGCGAGATTGGCCTTCATGCGCAGCAGGCCGTCGGCCATCACCCTGAGCGTGGCCGGGTCGAGCCCCGCGGTCATCAGCGCGTGCAACTCGGCGCGATATTTCTTGATCTCCCGCAGGATGGGCGTGGCCGCCGGCATCAATTGCAGCCGCCAGACCCGGCGGTCCCTCGGATCGGACCGGCGCTCGACGAGGCCGCGCGCCTCCAGCCGATCGACCAGGCGGCCGATGGTGATCGGCTCGACCTCGACGATCGCCGCCAGCTCGTTTTGGGAAAGTCCCGGCTGGCGCTCGAGGTGCGCCAGGATCACCCATTGGGCTCGCGTCATCCCCCGGGTGCGGGCGCGCTGGTCCGCTCGCGTGCGCATCTGCCGGGCGACGTCGTAGAGCAGCACCAGGAGCTCGGGGTCGAAGCCGATCTGCATGGGGAGAGCACCTTAAGCAGTGATAAGATAAGCTAAGTTATTATTTATACAACAGAAATTTCGGGCCGGGGAAGGTAGCCCGGATGCCGCGCCGCGGAGCGGCGCGTAATCCGGGGAAGGGGCTTCGATCCCGGATTGCGCCGCGCGCCATCCGGGCTACCGACCGGGCCGAGGCGGGTGTCAGCGGCGATAGCCTTGCGGAACAAAGCCAAGCTGGCGCGCTTGCGCGGGAGGCGACGCTGGCGGATGGTGACGCCCTTCCGACTCGCGGTCGGCTCGCCGCACCCTCATATCGTACGTGGCAGACAACAGACAACAACGCGGGCTTGCGATGCCGACACGGAACAGGCAGATGAACGCTTCGTTTTTCGGGGAGCTGCTGCAGGCGATCTCGGAGCGCGGCCGCGCCTTCATCGAGCGCACGCGCGAGCGGCGTGGGCTGCCGGGGCAGCGCTCCGACAGCCTCGTCGAGCTCTGCGAGGAGCTGCTGTCCGGCCGCGGAGAGGCTTCCGGGGTGGCGCTCGCCCGCGAGATCCTGCTGCGCTACGCCGAGTTGACCACCGGCCCGCGGATCGCCTTCTTCGAGGCGCTGGCCACGAAATTCGGGGCCGACCGCGAGCGCATCGCGGCCGCGGTCGCCGCCTGGGAGGCGAGCCCTTCCGAACTGACCGCGGCGGAGCTCCATGTCGCCGCCGAGCCGCGGCGCCAGGAACTGTTCCGCCGGCTCAATCTGGCGCCGGGCGGGACCACGGCGCTGGTGGCCATGCGCGAGCAGCTGATGGACGCGCTCGCGCGCCGCGACGATCTCGCCCCCGTCGACGCGGATTTCGTGCATTTGTTCTCGTCCTGGTTCAACCGCGGCTTCCTGGTGCTGCGCCGCATCGACTGGTCGACCCCGGCGATCGTGCTCGAGAAGCTCATCCGCTACGAGGCGGTGCATGAGATCCGTGACTGGGCGGATTTGCGCCGGCGCATCGATCCGCCGGACCGGCGCTGCTTCGCCTTCTTCCATCCGGCGCTCGTCGATGAGCCGCTGATCTTCGTCGAGGTCGCGCTCTCGGGCCGGATCCCCGACGCGATCGCGCCGATCCTCGCCGACGGGCGTGAGATCCTGACGCCCGACCGGGCGACCACCGCGACGTTCTATTCCATCTCCAATTGCCAGCGCGGGCTGAGCGGGGTCACGTTCGGCAGTTTTCTGATCAAGCAGGTGGCGGAGGAGATTTCGCGGGAGCTGCCGCGGCTGGCGACCTTCGTGACGCTATCGCCGGTGCCGGGCTTTGCGGCCTGGCTCGCCGGCGAGCGCGCGAGCGAGCATTCGGCCGCCGTCGCCGCCGAGGACCGTGCCAAGCTCGCTCTGCTCGACCGGCCGGACTGGTGGCAGGAACCCGAAACCGCGGAAGCGCTGCGCGAGCCGGTGCTGCGCGCCGCGGCCGCGTATTTCCTCGGCGCGCGCACGCCGCGCGGCGTGCCGCTCGATCCGGTCGCCCGGTTCCATCTCGGCAACGGGGCGCGGCTCGAGCAGATCGACTGGCTCGCCGACACCTCGCCCAAGGGCTTGCGCCAGTCGCACGGCCTGATGGTGAACTACCTCTACGATCTCGAAGAGATCGAGCGCAACCACGAGGCCTATGCCGAGAGCCGAACGGTGGTGGCTTCGAGCGCGATCCGCAAGCTCGCGCGCAATTCGATGCTGCAGCTGCTTCCCGCCGCCGGCTGACCGCAACTGGAAACCGCCGCAGTTTGCCGCTCTCTCTTGTCCTTGCATGATGCGGAATCCGACTGGTTCGTTGCTGAGCATCACGCGCGCTTCACCCTGCCCTGGAGGGGGAGGGTCGGCAGCGAGCCAAACGCGAGCTGACGGGGTGGGGTGATGAAGCTTCACCCCCTCCCGGCTCGCGTCTTACGACGTTCCATAGCCGATGCTCCGCATCGGCGTTGTTCAAACGGCGGCCGAAGGCCGCGTATGCCTCCCCCCTCCAGGGGGAGGTGGGAGATTGCCGCGCGCTCAATACGCACTGATCCATCGTGTTCCGCATGATTTCTCGCAAGCACAGGCCATGAGTGGCAATCTGTTCGATCTCATCCGGTCGCGCGTGCCTTCGCCGGACAAAGTCCTGCTGGAACTCGCCGACGGCCGGCAGCTGAGCTATTCCGACGCGCTCGCCTGGTCGGGCCGCCTCGCCAACATCCTGGTCCTGCGCGGGGTCGAGCCCGGCGACCGCGTCGCCGCCCAGGTCGAGAAATCGCCGGAAGCGCTGATCCTGTATCTCGCGGTGCTGCGCGCGGGCGCCGTCTACCTGCCGCTCAACACCGCCTACACGCTCGCCGAGCTCGAATATTTCCTGTCCGACGCCGAGCCCAAGGTGGTGGTCTGCGATCCGAACAAGCGCGCCGGGATCGAGGCGATCGCGCAGAAATGCGGCGTTGCCGCGGTCGAGACGCTCGATGCCGCCGGACGCGGCTCGCTCGGCGCGGCGGCGGCCGGCGCTCCGGCGGATTTCGCCGACGTGCCGCGCAAGCAAACCGATCTCGCGGCGATCCTCTACACTTCCGGCACCACCGGCCGCTCCAAGGGCGCGATGATGACCCATCGCAACCTTGCCTCCAATGCGACGACGCTGGCGCGAGCCTGGCACTTCAGCGGGCGCGACGTGCTGCTGCACGCGCTGCCGATGTACCACACCCACGGGCTGTTCCTGGCCACCAACGTCACCATGATCGCCGGCGGCTCGATGCTGTTCCTGCCGCGGTTCGACGCCGGCGAGGTGCTCCGCCTGTTGCCCAGGGCGACCGCCATGATGGGCGTGCCGACCTTCTACGTGCGGCTGCTGCAGCATCCCGATCTCGACCGCGCGCGCTGCGCCCACATGCGGCTGTTCATCTCCGGCTCCGCGCCGCTGTTGGCCGAGACCCAGCGCGAGTTTCTGGCGCGCACCGGCCACGCCATTCTCGAGCGCTACGGCATGACCGAGACCGGGATGAACACCTCGAACCCTTATGACGGCGAGCGGATCGCCGGCAGCGTGGGTTTCCCGCTGTCCGGCGTCGAGCTGCGCATCGCCGATCCGGCGACCGGCAAGGTGCTGCCGCCGGGCGAGGTCGGCGTGATCGAGATCCGCGGGCCCAACGTGTTCGCCGGCTACTGGCGCATGCCGGAAAAGACCGCGGCCGAGTTCCGCGACGGCTTCTTCGTCAGCGGCGATCTCGGCAAGATCGACGCGCGCGGCTACGTGCACATCGTCGGCCGCGGCAAGGATTTGATCATCACCGGGGGCTTCAACGTCTACCCCAAGGAGATCGAGACCGAGATCGACGCGCTGCCGGGCGTGGTGGAATCCGCGGTGATCGGCGTGCCGCACCCGGATTTCGGCGAGGGCGTGACTGCCGTCGTGGTCAGGGACGAGGCGGCGAACCTTTCCGAGCAAAAAATCCTCGCCGCGCTCGAAGGCCGCCTGGCGAAATTCAAGCTGCCCAAGCGGGTGATCTTCGTCGAGGATTTCCCCCGCAACGCCATGGGCAAGCTGCAGAAGAATATTTTGCGCGACCGCTACGCGGAGATTTACGCGGCGGCGGAGGCGGGGAAGCGGCCGTAGGGTGGGTTGAGCGGAGCGAAACCCGCCGACAGAAATCTGGCGCAAGGGCAGGGCAATGTACTTCCACCGCACAATCGTCGCCATTTGGCTGGCAGTGCTTCCTGGATCGGCAGGATCAGGACACGAGGGCGCGACTTCACGGCTGAACGTGGAGATCGCGGGAAATCGATTTTCGATCCAGCGCGATTACGTCATCTCCTGGAATCCTCGCGGCAGGCCTCACCCTAATTCACGGGAACGCCTCTGGGTGGCTTTCTCCGATCCGAGCTACGAACCGCTTGGATTTGGCTGGGCAAACGGACGGATCTGGGAAAGCGCTGCTCGGGAACGCGAGGAGTTGCGGCACCGCGGCGAGAACATAGTTGAGCTTATCCTTACTCCGGACGATGGTAGGCCCATTCTCTGGAACAGGGACTCGCTCGAACGGCGCTGCGCGCAAATCGGAGGGAGATTCGAGGAGTCCAGTCTGAGCGCGATGAGCGGTTATTCGTGCCTACTGGCCGACCACGTCGGGAAGCGATATTTTCCGATCAACGCTCGCCTGACGCACGGAGTGTTGGTCTGTCCCCTAGACGAGAAGCCGTGTGAATTGCAGGCTCGCGGACTATCCGATAAGATCCTTCGTCGAATTCTGTACATCGATCAACATCAGGTCTTGAATTCGGCGGAGCTGTTGGACGCAGCCGAGACCTTCATCCGCGAACGAATGGAATGACTCTGAAACGCCACTTGCCATCGCCGGACCCAATCGGCGCTCCGAAAGTCGGGTACGTAGGAGTTCTCTTTGGCATACTTGCTGACAGCAATCATTGTTTTTTGGCTTTGCCTCTTGGGCGCTGGAATAGCAGGGGTTCGGCTGCTGCGTTCGGCTTCCCGCACAAAGCGCGTCGCGGGCACCTCGTTTCTTGTTGGTTCCTGCGCTTTGGCGCTCGGAACGATCTTTCAGCGCGAAATCGACGATTGGGTTTTTAGCCAGCGTACTACCACGCCTGCTCACCCGCCCCGCGCTGTGGTTTTTCGATCCGACTCCACCGAGATCGAACGCATCGCCGCTGCCCTTGTTGCCACAGGATCATTTGACGTCTTTGTAACCCTGCCGACCAAGGGATGGCTTTTCAACGCGGATCCGATCCTTGTCGAGAAAACCGCGGAGTGCGCATTGGAAACTACGTCGGTATTGCTTCTCAAAACCATGCGCGCCGAGTGCATCCATCGCAAACAGGCGGTTCCGTTGCCTGCCTGCCGCATTGAAATCGCTCTAGAGGGGCAGTCGCCCTCGATCGAACATGTTGCACAAACTGCCCGGATCTATGCCGTGCGGGAGGCGGGTCAACCTTGTCCCTTTTTCGACGCTAAGCTCCCGGCAATTGGCCCCAACCCGGTAGCAGCTCGACTTCTGCCCTCCTTCGGCCGAAGACCGATCACCTCGATATCAGCAATGCGGCTGCATGCATCAGTCACATCGCCAACGCTGGAATCGATCTTGCAAGCTATCGGAAATTGAGCCGGATCGGCGATTCCCGATGCTTGAATGATTCGGGCCATTGACGGCGGCAACCGCGCTCCGGCCACGCTAGGCGGCCACGGTCACGCGGCGGATCTCGGGGCGCGCGTCGGCCGGGATTGCGATGCCCTTGTCGCGGCGGTACGCGACGATCGCGCGTATGGCTTCTTCGGCATTGGCGAGCGCTTCCTCCTTGGTATCGCCCTCGGTGACGACTTCGGGAAGTGCCGGGACGAGCACGGTAAAGCCGTCGTCCTCCTGCGGTTCCAGGATCACCGAGAAGCTGAAATTTTCGGCCATGATGTTTGCTCCAAGTCAGTGCATTAGTATAGCCGGTTCAACGGTAGGAAAACTCACCACGCAGCGGTTTGATGATTGGTGGATCTCGCGTGACTCGACCCACCCCGATCTCCCCCTACGACCGCCCGTACACCGGCACGATGGCGCCGCGGGTCACCTGGTTCTCCGGCGACGCGAGGAACAGGATGGTCGAGGCGACCTCCTCGACCTTGGGCCATTTCGCGTAATCGGCCTTCGGCATGGCGGCGCGGTTCGCGGCCGTGTCCATGATCGAGGGCGCGACCGCGTTGACCAAAATGCCCTTGCCGACGACCTCCTCGGCGAGCGCCACGGTGAGCGCGGCGACGGCTGCCTTGCTGGCCGTATACGCGGTCATGCCGGCGCCGGTGCGCCACTCGATGGCGCGGCTCGCCGCGACATTGACGATCCGCCCGCCGTTTCCCGCCATCGCCCGCACCGCCGCGCGGCAGCACAGATACGCCGAGACGAGATTGGTCTCGACCTGCCGCAAGAAATCAGCCTTGCCGGCCTGCTCGATCGGCGCCGCCGCGAAGCCGCCCGCGATGTGCAGCGAAGCCCACAGTTTCGGCACGCCCGCATAGAGTTTTTCGACCGCGGCCTCGTCGGCGAGGTCGACCGGCGCCGAAAGCTTCACGGCCGCATGGTCCCGGTACGGAAACCGCTGCGCCTCCTCCGCCGTGCGGCACGGCACGTGGCAGACCGCGCCGGCCTCGATCAGCGCGCTCACGACGGCAGTGCCCAGCGCCCCGACCCCGCCGGTCACGACGATACGGCGATCTCGATAATCCATGATGCACTCCCACGGAAATCTCGTCCCATCATGGCACCGTTTCCTCGCCGTGACATCGGGGGATGCCGGGCAATGCCGCGTGCGATGGCACGATTGACAATCGTATGACGAAATTGCGCAGCAAATAACTACAAGACGTATTTTGACGAATTGAAACGCAAAAAATCGTGGCCTTGGAGCCGCTTACCAATTCGGCGGTGTCGGAATCCGCGCAATTTTGCAGCCAATCGCGGCCTGCCGAGCTTCCTGTCCATGTCATCCGCCGAAGGTCGTCCGCCCAGCCGCTTGAGCGCCGGCCGCAAAGCGCGCCATGCTGGGAAATCGATTCCAAGTGCCCGCGCGAGAAATCGGGCGCCGGCAGGCAGGAGCGCGCATGGCCGATTTCGACCTCGCCATCATCGGCGGCGGCATCAACGGGGCGGGGATCGCCCGTGACGCGGCCGGGCGGGGCATCCGGGTGCTGCTGCTCGAGCAGAACGATCTCGCCTCGGCGACTTCCTCGGCCTCGACCAAGCTGATCCACGGCGGCCTGCGCTACCTCGAGCAAGGCGCGTTGCGGCTCGTGCACGAGGCGCTCGCCGAGCGCGAGGTGCTGCTGCGCAACGCCCCGCACCTGATCCGGCCGCTGCGCTTCGTGCTGCCGCATCACGACGCGCTGCGCCCGGCCTGGCAGCTGCGCGCCGGCCTGTTCCTCTACGACCGGCTCGGCGGGCGCGAGATCCTCCCCGGCACCGAGGTCCTCGACCTCACCCACGGCGAAGTCGCCGTGCCGCTCAAACGCCGGTACAAGCTCGGCTTCGAATATTCCGATTGCCGGGTCGACGATTCGCGCCTCGCCGTGCTCAACGCCGTCGATGCCGGCGAGCGCGGTGCGCTCATCCGCACCCGCACGCGACTTGCTCGCGCCGATCGCGACGGGTTGGTCTGGCGGCTGGCGCTAAAATCCCGCGGCGGCCGCCGCGAGATCGTGACCGCCCGCGTCCTCGTCAATGCCACCGGTCCCTGGGTCGCATTGGTGGCGGAGCAGATCTTGCGGCGAAATACCTCGATCCCGGTGCGCCTCGTCAAGGGCAGCCACATCGTCGTGCCGAAGCTGTTCGGGCACGACCACGCCTACATCTTCCAGGGCGGGGACGGCCGCGTGGTTTTCGCCATTCCGTATGAGCGCGATTTCACCCTGATCGGCACCACCGACGAGGACTACGACGGCGATCCCGGCGCGGTCGCCGCAAGCTCCGACGAGATCACCTATCTGTGCCGGACCGCGAACGCCTACTTTCGCGAGACCGTCGAGCCCGAGCACGTGGTCTGGGCCTATGCGGGCGTGCGGCCGCTGCACGGCGATCGCACCCAAGCGGCCAAGGACATCAGCCGCGATTACGTGCTGGCGCTCGACGCGCCCCATCGCGAGGCGCCGCTGCTCACGGTTTACGGCGGCAAGATCACCACCTATCGCCGGCTCGCGGAGGCGGCGCTGGAAAAGATCGCGGACTTCTTCGTGACCGGGCCGGCCTGGACCGCGCACGCCCCGCTTCCGGGCGGCGACTTCCCGTGGGACGGTTTCGAGGCGCTCGTGGCGCGCGCGTGCGGGCTGTGGCCGTTTCTGAGCGAGGCGCATGCGAGACGCCTCGTCGCCGCGCATGGGACGCGGGTCGACCGCATCCTCGGCCAGGCGAGGAGCCTCGAGGACCTCGGGCCCTGCTTCGGCACCGAGCTCACCGGGGCCGAGGTCCGGCATCTGATGCGCTGCGAATGGGCGGAGCGTGCCGAGGACGTGCTATGGCGCCGCTCGAAGCTGGGGCTGCGGCTCGGCGCGGAAGCGCGCGAGGCGCTGGAGCGCTTCATGGCGGATGCGCGCGAAGCCAAGACCGCCGCCGAATAGGGGATGCGCTTGCCGACCCACGTGATCGCCATCGACCAGGGCACGACCTCGACGCGCGCCATCGCGTTCGATCGCGCCTGCCTCCCCGTTGCCGTCGCGCAACGGGAATTTCCGCAAATCTATCCGGCGCCCGGCCTGGTCGAGCACGATCCGGAGGCGATCTGGACGACCACGGTCGAGACCGTGCGGGCCGTGATGGAGAAGGCGGGGATCGCGGCGAAAGACGTCGCCGCGATCGGCATCGCCAACCAGCGCGAGACCACGTTGATCTGGGACCGTGCCACCGGCAAGCCGATCCACAACGCGATCGTCTGGCAGGATCGCCGCACGGCCGACGTGTGCGCCAAGCTTGCCGCGCAAAACCATGAGCCGGAGATCACGGACAAGACCGGGCTCGTGCTCGACCCGTATTTCTCTGCCACGAAAATCGCGTGGATGCTCGATCACGTCGAGGGCGCGCGCAGAGCGGCGCAAGACGGCAAGCTCGCGTTCGGCACCGTCGATAGTTTTCTGCTGTGGCGTCTGACCGGCGGCCGCGTCCATGCCACCGATGCGACCAATGCGGCGCGCACGCTTCTCCTCGACATCCGCCGCGGCGAATGGGAGGCGGGTCTGGTAAAACTGTTCGGCGTGCCTCTGCCGCTGCTGCCGCAAGTGCGGGATTGCGCCGCGGATTTCGGCGTCACCGAGCCCGGCCTGTTCGGCGGCCCGATCCGCATTCTGGGCATCGCCGGCGATCAGCAGGCCGCCACCATCGGCCAGACTTGCTTCGAGCCCGGCATGATGAAGTCGACCTACGGGACCGGCTGTTTCGCGCTGCTCAACACCGGCACGACCGCGGTCAAGTCGCGCAGCCGGCTGCTGACCACGATCGCCTATCAGCTCGAGGGGCGCCGCAGCTATGCGCTCGAAGGCGCGATTTTCGTCGCCGGGGCCGCCGTGCAATGGCTGCGCGACGGCCTCGGGCTGATCGCGAGCGCCGCGGAATCCGGGGAGCTCGCCGCCACATCCGATCCGGCCGAGCCGATTTATCTGGTGCCGGCGTTCGTCGGGCTCGGCGCGCCGTGGTGGGATCCCGACGCGCGCGGCGCGATGTTCGGGCTCAGCCGCAACGCCGGGCGCGCCGAATTCGCCCGCGCGGCGCTCGAGGCGGTCGGCTATCAGACCCGCGACCTGCTCGCGGCCATGCGCGCCGATTGGCCCGGCACCGGCGGCACGGTGCTGCGGGTCGACGGCGGCATGATCGCCAGCGAATATCTACTGCAGTTCCTCGCCGACGTCTTGGCCGCGCCGGTGGACCGGCCGGCGATCGCGGAGACGACCGCGCTCGGCGCCGCGTATCTCGCCGGGCGCCGCGCCGGCATCTACCCGGATCTTGCCGCCTTCGCGGCGACCTGGAAGCTCGACCGCCGGTTCGAGCCGGCGATGGATGCGGCAACGCGCGAACGCAAATGCGCCGGCTGGCGCGACGCCGTGCAGCGCACGTTGACGCGGCGTCCGTCCTGAGCCGCCGTTCGGGATTGGGGCGCATGGTGGAGCGGGCGCAACCGATCAAGCCGAGGCTCGGGCCCAAACGCGATTTCGCGCCGTGGGCGGATCCTGCTGCCTCGCCGCTGGTGCGATTCGAGCGGGTCGCCAAGCGGTTCGGTGCAATCAGCGCCGTCGGCCGGCTCTCGCTCGATATCTTCGCCGGGGAGTTTTTCGCGCTGCTGGGGCCTTCGGGCTGCGGCAAGACGACCTTGCTGCGCCTTCTCGCCGGCTTCGAAACGCCGGATGAAGGCCGGATCCTGCTCGAAGGCGCGGATCTCGCCGGCATGCCGCCCTATCGGCGGCCGACCAACATGATGTTCCAGAGCTACGCGCTGTTCCCGCATCTCAGTGTCGAGCGCAACATCGCCTTCGGCCTCGAGCAGGAGAGAATGCCGAAACCCCAGATCGCGGCTCGCGTCGAAGAAATGCTGGCGCTGGTCAAGCTCGAAGGCTTTGCCCGACGCAAGCCCGATCAGCTTTCCGGCGGCGAGCGCCAGCGCGTCGCGCTCGCGCGCGCGCTCGCCAAACGCCCCAAGGTGCTGCTGCTCGACGAACCGATGGCGGCGCTCGACAAAAAACTGCGCGCCGAGACGCAGTTCGAGCTCATCGAGCTGCAGGTAAAGCTCGGCACCACCTTCGTGATCGTCACCCACGACCAGGAGGAGGCGATGATTTTGGCCGATCGCTTGGCGGTGATGGAGCGCGGGCGCATCGTGCAGGTGGGGACGCCGGCCGAAATCTACGAGCAGCCGAGCTCTCGTTACGTCGCCGATTTCGTCGGCGACGTGAACTTGTTGGAGGGACGGCTGACCGCAACAGGCGCGGGCGAATCTTTGGTCCACGGCAACGGCGGCGTTCAACTGCGCATCGCGCAGCCGGTCGATGCCGCGCCGGGCGCGTTGGTCTGGGTGGCCCTGCGCCCCGAGAAGGTGCGCATCGGCCTCGAGCGGCCGACCGAAGCGCGCGAGAATGCGCTGGCCGGAACCGTGGTGGACGTCGGCTATCTCGGCAATCTGTCGGTCTACAAGGTGCGGCTCGATGACGGAGCGCTGATGACGGCGACGCTGAGCAATCGGACCCGGCTCGTCGAGCGCGCGATCGGCTGGAACGATCGGGTGTGGCTCTCCTGGCCGCCCGAAGCCGCGATCGTGCTGACGCGCTAGGCTGCTTTCCATCCAGCACGTAGGGTGGGCACGGCGCATCGCGATCAAAAGCATGCAGCAAGCGCGAACTTGCGCGCGATGCGCCTTGCCCACCGACTGGACTCGGTGGGCAAAATCGTTGGCGGGCCTTGCGGCGAGTCTTCCCGCCGGCGTGCTCGATTTTGCCCACCCTACGAACTAGGGTGTTTGCCATGCCCGGAAAAGCGAAGACCGCAACTGGCGTGTCGCGCTGGCGTGCCGCGGCCGTGATCCCCTACGTGTGGCTGACGGCGTTCTTTCTCGTCCCGTTCCTCATCGTCCTCAAGATCAGCCTGTCCGAGACCGTGATCGCACAGCCGCCCTATCTGCCGGTGTTGGATCTTGCTGCCGGCTGGGAAGGTCTCAGGCGCTTCCTTGGCGGGCTCTCGTTCGACAATTACGCGGCTCTCGGCTCCGATCGGCTGTATCTGGCGGCATACCTGAAGAGCCTCGAGGTCGCGGCATTCTCCACCTTGATGCTGCTCGCGCTCGGCTATCCGTTTGCCTACGCGATGGCGCGCGCGCCGCGCCGGCTGCAGGCCATGCTGGTCATGCTGGTGGTGCTGCCGTTCTGGACCTCGTTCCTCATTCGCGTCTACGCCTGGATCAACATCCTGCAGCGCGATGGGCTCTTCAACCAGATGCTGCTGGCGCTCGGCATCGTCGAGGAGCCGGTCGGCTGGCTCTCGACCAACACCGCGGTCTACATCGGCATCGTCTATTCGTACTTTCCGTTCATGGTGCTGCCGCTCTATGCGGCCCTGGAAAAGATCGAAGTTTCGCTCCACGAGGCCGCCGCCGATCTCGGCGCGCCGCCCTGGAAGGCGTTCTGGCGCATCACGGTTCCGCTGTCGCGGCCCGGCATCGTTGCCGGATCGCTGCTCTGCTTCATTCCGATCGTCGGCGAATTCGTCATTCCGGACCTGCTCGGCGGCTCCGCGACGCTGATGATCGGACAGACGCTGTGGACCGAGTTCTTCGCCAATCGCGACTGGCCGATCGCCTCCGCGGTCGCCGTGGTGCTGCTGTGCCTGCTGATCGTGCCGATTCTCATCTATCAGCACCGGCAGGCGCGCGAGATCGAGCAAGGCGGCTGACGCCATGCGCAAGGGGCTCTCGAGCTTCAACCTGGTGAGCGCGGCGCTCGGCCTCGCCTTTCTCTATCTGCCGATCGCGATCCTGGTGATCTATTCGTTCAACGCTTCGCGGCTGGTGACCGTGTGGGGCGGCTGGTCGCTCGCATGGTATCGCGAGCTTCTCGCCGACGGCGCGATGCTGGAATCGGCCTGGGTATCGGTGCGCGTGGCGCTGGTTTCGGCTACGGCGGCCACGATCCTGGGCACGCTCGCGGCGGTGGCGCTCGCGCGCGGCGGGCGGTTCCGCGGCCGGCTGCTGTTCACCGGGCTGCTCTACGCGCCGCTGGTGATGCCGGAGGTGATCACCGGGCTCGCCTTGCTGTTGCTGTTCGTCGCGATCGGGCTCGATCGCGGTTTTTGGACCATCACCATTGCGCACAGCAGCGTGACGCTGTGCTTCGTCGCGGTCGTGGTGGAATCGCGCCTGCTGACGTTCGATCGCAGCCTCGAGGAGGCCGCGATGGACCTCGGCGCCCCGCCGTTGCGCAGCTTCCTGCTGGTGATGCTGCCGCTGATCTGGCCGGCGATCGCCGCGGGCTTCCTGCTCGCCTTCACGCTCTCGCTCGACGATCTCGTCATCGCCAGCTTCACGACCGGCCCCGGCGCTACGACGCTGCCGATCCGGATCTATTCGGAAGTGCGCCTGGGGGTGAAGCCGGAGATCAACGCGATCTGCACGCTCATGATCGTGCTGGTCGCGCTCGGCGTCATCGCCGCTGCAGTGCTCAACCGAGGCCGCGCGTCGCGGCGCGCCGAGGCCGTGGATCTCACCGCGAAATTATGACGGTCAGTGGCTCGCCGCGTCGTCGGGCCGCGCGCCTTCCGCTGGAGCGGAAGCGGCGTCTTGCCCAAGTGCCGGAGCTGCGGCGGCAGCAGGTTGCGCCGGTGCGTCCGGTCCGGGCGGCGAAGCCGCGGCAGGCTGCGCTGCAGCGGGGTGCACCGCCGCGGGCTTCGGCCCAGGTCGCGTCACCCGCTCGATCACCGAGCGCACCGCATCGCGGGTTTTGGGATCGCGCACCGCATCGAGCAGCGGCGCCGCGGCGCCGGAGCGGCGGATCAGGATCTCGGCATCGGGCAACAGCAGCGGATCCTCCCACGGCCCCTGGATCACGAACGGCAGCTCGAAGGTGGGCGGGCTGTCGGCCACGGCGGCAACCAGGCTGGCGGTACCCTTGAGATCGAGGTCTCGCGCCGGGATCGAAGCCGAGCCCGCGAGCGCGAGGCGCACCGCCGCGCTCTCCAGCCTCACGTCCTCGACGTTTGCGGTCCCCTCGGCAAGTCTGAGGCTCACGGTCAATTTGTCGAACGGCGTGCGCCCGCTGCGGAACTCGCCGCCTCCCGAGAGCGGACGGCGCTCCAGCCGCTTGAGCAGCTGCTCGACATTGAGGCCGGTGAGCGAGCCGTTTTCGGCCACCAAACTCGCGGTGCCGCTCAAGGTCTGGGTCAGTGCAAGCACGCTCTCGCCCGCGGCTTCGACGGCGAACACCAGGGTGCCTTTGCCGTCGACACGACGAATGCCGAACAGGTCGCGCAGGCAGCTCTCCAGATCGACGTTGGCGAACTGCAGCTGCGATTTGATCTCGGCGCCGGATTGCGCCGTCGCCAGCGTCAAGGAGCCTTTGAGCACCCCGCCGAACGCCTGGGCTTCGCCGATCGCCAGCGTCAAGCGTCCATCGCGCAGATTGGCACCGATCGCGGTGCGGCCGAGCTTCGCATTTCCCAGATTGATGCGCGCGGCCGAAAGCCTCAGGTCGACGTCCAAATCCATCAGCCCGTCGAGCACGATCGGCACCCGGCTCCAGTCGTGCCCGCTCGCGCGCAGCCCGTGCGCGGTCGAAATGTAGGGGGTGAGATCGAGCTCGTCGGCCGCGAGCGTGCCCTGCACCATCGGCCGGCCATCGGCCGCGAACGCGAGCACGCCGTCCGCCGTGTTGCCGTCGAGCTCGATGTTGACCCCGGACAGCGCCACGGTGCCGGCGACCAGCGTGGTGTGGGCCTTGAGCGCGAAGCGACCGAACCCGCCGCCCGGGAGCGGCTTCTGACCGGCCCACACCAGCGCGTTGCGCAGCGATTGCGTATCGGCGGCGAGCGTGCCTTCCATTTTGAGTGTCGGCCGCCGGCCGATGTGGCCGTCGAAGCCGACCCGGAACGGCTGGCCGCTCAGTCGCACCTTGAGCCCGGCGCGCTCGCCGTCGAGTGCGGCGGAGAGATCGTTGAGGTTCAGACTCAGGTCGATCGGCTCGTCACGCCATACGAACCGGCCGGTCGCGACGAAGCTCTTGGCGATCGCCGGCCAGGCGAGCGACATCTCGACGTTGGAGAGGCGCTCCAAAAGCCCGCGCGCGTCGTCGCGAATTTCGATCGTGCCGTCGGCGATGCGGATTTCCGAGAACGACATCAGCGCGTCGGCCGGACTTGCCGTCGGCTTGAGCGCGCGGGTCAGTGCCTCGGCGACGCCGGACCAGTTCGAGCCTGCTTCCGGCGCGAAGCGGAGCGAGATTTTCGGCCGCAGCAGCCAGAGGTCGGCGGCCTCGATGCGGCCGAACAGCAGCGGCAGCAGCCGCAGCCGGGCGGTCACGCGCTCGGCGGCAAGCGCCCGCCCGCCGCTGCCGTCATCGCCCAGGCTGACGTCGGCGAAGCTCACCGTGCCCCAGGGAAACAGGGAAACCGAGGCATCGCCGCGAATCATCGGCTCGAAGCCGGTCACCGCGCGGATCTCGGCCTTGATGGCGTTGCGCACGTCCTCGGCGGGAATGACCAGCGAAATCGCCACGAGCGCGGCAACCCCGGCCGCAACCAGTGCGGCGAGGAGGATTCCCAGGCGTTTGAAACCGCCAGCCACGAACACGGGTGTTCAACCTACGATGATCCGGCCGCCGCCGACGGGCCGGCAGCGCGTGGGCCACTCCTGACGCGGCTCTGTGACGCTTTCGTGGCCTTAAGGCCTCAATTCAGCTTGGGATCGACCCGAAAGCCCGCCTCGGTCTTAGCGCGGATCTCGTCGACCGTGGCCTTCGGGGCGATTTCGATGAGCGTCATGCCGCCGCCCCGGTGCTTGTCGATGGCGAACACCCCGAGATCGGTGATCACCAGGTCGACGACCTGGGCACCCGTGAGCGGCAGTGTGCAGCGCTTCAGCAGCTTGGGTTCGTTCTTGGCGGTATGCTCCATGATCACCACCACCTTCTTGACCCCGGCCACGAGGTCCATGGCGCCGCCCATGCCCTTGACCATCTTGCCGGGGATCATCCAGTTGGCGAGATCGCCGTTTTCCGCGACCTGCATGGCACCCAGGATGGAAAGATCGATATGGCCGCCGCGGATCATGGCGAAGCTGTCGGCAGAGGAGAAATAGCTCGTCGTCGGCAGCTCGGTGATGGTCTGCTTGCCGGCGTTGATGAGGTCCGGGTCCTCCTCGCCCTCGTAGGGGAAGGGGCCCATGCCGAGCATGCCGTTCTCGCTCTGCAGCTGCACGCTGATCCCTTCCGGTATGTAGTTGGACACCAGCGTCGGAATGCCGATACCGAGGTTGACGTAGAAACCGTCGCGCAGCTCCTTGGCGGCGCGGGCGGCCATCTCTTCGCGGGACCAGGGCATCGTTCTTGTCTCCTGCTCAGGGGCGAGGACGCGTGGTGCGCTGCTCGATGTGCTTCGAGGCGTTGAGCGCGGGCACGATTCGCTGCACGTAGATCCCGGGCGTGATGATGTCGTCGGGCTCGATCTCGCCGGGATCGACCAGGATCTCGACTTCGGCGACCGTCACTTTTCCGGCGGTGGCCATCATCGGATTGAAGTTCCGGGCGGTCTTGCGGTAGACCAGATTGCCCTCGGTGTCGGCCTTCCAGGCATGCACGATCGAGAGGTCGGCGACGAGGCCGCGCTCCATTACGTATTTCTCGCCGTCGAACTCGCGCACTTCCTTGCCCTCGGCGATGATGGTGCCGACGCCGGTCTTGGTGAAGAACGCCGGAATGCCGGCGCCGCCGGCTCGGATGCGCTCGGCGAGCGTGCCCTGGGGATTGAATTCGAGCTCCAGCTGCCCGGCGAGATATTGCTGCGCGAAGGTTTTGTTCTCGCCGACATAGGACGAGATCATCTTGCGGATCTGCCGGGTCTCCAGCAACAGGCCGAGCCCGACGCCGTCGATCCCGGCGTTGTTGGAGACCACGGTGAGATGCTTCACGCCGGAATCGCGGATGGCATGGATCAACGTCTCCGGAATGCCGCACAGCCCGAAGCCGCCGGCCATGATCACCATGCCGTCATGCAGCAAGCCGGCGAGCGCGGTGCTCGCGTCGGAATAGACCTTGTTCATCGAACCATACCTGGGCGTTTCGGGATGTCGGCGGCGAAAGCTGCGGGTGGCGTGCTGCTCGACCGAGCGGAAGCGGGGTGGCGGGGCGACGCTACCCGACCGGGCGGTTGCGGATCAAGGCCGCGCGATCCGGCCGCGGACCGTCGTTGGGGAAGCAGCCTCGGCGATTTCGGCGACCAGTTTCTTGACCAGGGCCGCGCCGAACGAGGAGAAATTCTCCGCGACCATGACGAAGGCGTTGGGGCCGCCGATCACGTTGCGGCGATAATATTCGGCGAGCCCCCCGGCCGGATTGGTGTGCTCCGGGTTCCAGACCAGCGGCGTCTCGCTCAGGATGACGAGGCCGTTGAGGGTGACGCCTTTGGCGATCGCGTCATCCCGCGCCGCGCCGGCGTCGCGTCCGCTGTTGTTGGTGCCGTCGCCGGAGACGTCGATGGCGCGGCGCTTCGATGTGAACGGCGCGCGCTCCAGCTGCTCCATCGCGAAATCGATCCCGGCGCTGATCGAGGTGCGGTCGGCGAACGAACGCGGCGCCTCGACGATGCCGTCGCTGAAATGGCGGGCGGCGTCCGCATCGCCGATCAGCGTCCAGTCGATGACGAGTCGCTGCGACGCCACGCCCGACCATTCGAGGAAGCACACGGCGATGCGTCCGGTCGGGCCCGAACGAATCGCATCGAGCACCCGCGGATTGGTGATGGCAGAGGCGTAGCCTTCGCGCTGCAGCTGGAACTTCGCGACGTCGATGCTGCGCGAAACATCCGCCGCCAGCACGAGCAGCAGATCGGCGTTCTCCCCCTCCGCCGCCGCGGGAGGCTGACCGATCGACAGCAATGCCACAAGGGCAAAGCATGTGTGACGGATTCGACGGATCACGGTACGTCCCCGGCGCGCTTGGTCCGCAGACCAGCTTAGCGCATCGAACCCGCAGTTTATATGGCGGTGCCGCAACCGATCCGCCGTTTTCCAGGTGGAGCCTCGCGTGCGGCTGCTGCTTATTCCGCGAGCACCCGGGTTGCCGGAAACGTGATTTCGACCAGGGTTCCGGCATTCACCGCGCTCTTGATGGTGAAGGTCGCGCGATTGGCCTCCACCAGCGCCTTGGTGAGCGGCAGTCCCAGTCCGGTCCCGCCGGACCCCCAGCGCGTCGAAGTCGCGAGCTGCCGGAACGGCTCGAGCGCCGTCTCGATCTCCTTCTCGCTCATGCCGATCCCGGTGTCGCGCACGCGCAGCACCGCCTCGCCCCGCTCGGTGAGCGCGGTCGAGACGATCACCTGGCCGCCGGCGCCGGTGAACTTGATGGAGTTCGACAGCAGATTGAGCACGATCTGGCGGATCGAGCGCTCATCGACCACGACCGCCGGCAGCGTCGGCAGCAGCGATGTGCGAATGATGATCCGCTCGCGGTTGGCTTGCGGCTGCATGATGGCGACGCACTGCTGCAGCAACGCGGTGAGGTCGACGCTGTCGAAGGTGAGGTCGAGCTTGCCCGCCTCGATCTTGGAGAGATCGAGAAGATCGTTGAGCAGCGACACGAGATGGCCGCCCGAGGCGTGAATGTCCTTGAGGTACTGACGGTAGCGCTCGTTGCCGACCGGGCCGAAGCGCTCGTCCATCATGACTTCGGAGAAGCCGATGATGGCGTTGAGGGGGGTACGGATCTCGTGGCTGATTTTCGCGAGAAAGTCGGATTTCGCCGAGGACGCCCGCTCCGCCTCGCGCTTGGCGTTGACCAAGTCCTCCTCCGCGCGCTTCCACTGGGTGATGTCGCGCAGCACTGCACAGAATTTGTCGGTCCCGTCCGCGATCCTGCCCATCGTCATGAACAGCGGGATCAGGCCGCCCTCGCGCACGCGGCCGATCACCTCGCGGCCGTCGTTGAGCACGCTCGCCACGCCGTTGAGCGACAGCCCGTCGAGATAATCGAGCGCGGCGCGCTGGCTTTCGGGCGCGAACAGATCGCCGAACGGTGCGCCGACGAGGTCGCGGGTCTCGTAACCGAACAAGGCTTCCGCGCTGCGGTTGAGCGACGCGATGCGGCCGTCGCGCTCGATCACGACCACGCCGTCGGTCGCGGTGTCCAGGATCGAGCGGAGCTCGCGAGCGTCCGCCTCGGCGCGGCGGAGCGCGAGCTCGGAGCTCTTGAGCCGGTCGCCCGCCTGGAGCAGGACCAGCATGAATGCCGTCTCGGCGCCCCATGACACGCTGAACAGCCGGCCCTCGACCGCCAGCGGCGCACCGGTGCGCGTGGTGATTGCCAGCGTCCGGCCGGTTTCGCCGGACTGGTCGAGCGCGGCGGCCGGTTCGGCGAACACCCGCTCGAGCCCCCCCGCCGCCGCGAGCGCGCCGAGATCCTCGTATCCGGTCCAATCGAGCAGCACGCGATTGGCATGAATGAGCCGGCTGCCACGATAGACGAGCACCCCGATCGGTAGTCGGTCGAGCGCGGTCGACCCCGGTTTGGCCATCGCCGCGCCGGCCGCGGCCGGCACGCCGCCTGGCGCAAACGCGCTGGGCACCACGGTAGCATCCTCAGCGCGGGGCCCCGCGGGCTCGCCGCCCGCAACAGGTTGCTCGGTTCTTGTACCCGGTTCGTCGGCGTTCTCGGGGAGTCCCGAGGTCAGAGCCTGGCCGATCTCCCGGAACGCCGTTCGTTCGACCGCGCTCAATGCGGGCCGGCGTTCATTGGCGCCGGCGCTCCGAAACGGCACGACGTTCTTGGCAGCCGGCACCAGCGTGAGCTGCGGTCGCGGGTCGGTCGGTTGCGTGCCCGAAGGCTCCCCGGCATCTGCGGCAATCGAGCGAGCGGCTGCATCGGAAAGTGGCGCGGAGACCGCCGGCGCGGCGCTGCGAGCGGCGATTGCCGCCGCCAACCGCGCGACATCCCGGCAGACTCCGAAGCCGCGGTAACCGCGAAACGTTCGGTCGCGATCGAACACCGGCAGTCCCGACAGCTCGACCGCGAGCCGCTGTTCGCTGCCCTCCACGGGCCAAGCCAATGTGACGCCGCTCCACGTATCCCGCGAGGCGATTGCGCGTTCCACGCGTTGGTCCGGGTCGAGCCCGAGCTCGGCGGCGACCTCGTTCCAGGTCCGTCCGATCTGGGCTAGGGTTTGCGCGCCCATCACCTCGGCAAAGTCCGTCGCGCCGAGCGTGAATCGTCCGTCCGTATCGATCTGCCACACGAAGCGGAGCGGAAGCGGCCGTTCCGGCCGGGGAGGAACTGCGGCCGGTTCGGCGCCATCGGCCGGCACAGCCCGTTGCTCGGCTTGCGCCGGCTCGATCGGGAACGGAACTTCGTCCATGCCGATCTCGGACGATGGGGGCTGCGAGCGATCGGGCTCCGCGGCCAAAATCGCCAGCACGACGGCGTTGCCGCCGGTGCCGATCCGCTGGAACTCGACAGGTCCGATGAGACTGTTGCCGCTCGCGCGGCCGCAGTTCAGCGCCTCGGCCGCGAGCGCACCGGCCCCCCAAGCTGCCAGCGTCGTCATCGGGCCGAGTTGGGCGGCAGCCTCCGCGCTGGCATGGATGAGTGCCCCAGCCGGGGAGAACACCGCAATCGCGCCTTCCGCGTCCGCAAACGTCCTGCGCACCCGTTCGGCCAACGGCATGGCGGATGCGGCAGGCTCCGCCGCGACCATCAGGATCGCCATGCCATCTTCGAGCGCGAGCCGCGAGCAGGCGCACACGGTCGTGCGTCCGATGCCGGCGGCGAGCCCACGAATCCGCTCGAGTCGCGCGGCGCCGGAATCGGGCAGGCCGGCGGCGAGCCGGGCAAGGTCGATGGCCAAGGGATCGCCCGGCGACATTGGCCGCTGCGTAACCGCCGCGGGGCTCGGGGAACCCCGCAGGCCGGCGCCCGCCGCATTGATCCAGACCATGCGCGGGGGCTCGACCGTGCAGAGCCAAGCCGGCACCGGGCTCGTCGCGTGGGGCGAGAGCCTAGGGTCGCGGACAAGGGCAAGGACCGGTTTCGTCATTGCGAGCGAAGGATGCGTATCACCGGGTGCTCCCGGGCGTTTTGTCGCCAAGCGCTAAAGGAACCCGTATTAGTCCGGGGGGGCCCTGGCGTCCACGCCGGGTGGCCGTTGTCGCTGCACGAGGCGGGGATAACGTTAACTGCCCCGTTGCGTGCGACTTTCTTATAAAAGCGATTCGCCTGCCGCACTATGATACGCTGGCGGACCGGTGCCGTGCGCCAGCGATCCCCGGGCGCCCGAACCATGCAAGACACCGGAACGGGAGGCGACGATGGCCGAGGAGCGCATACCGAAATTCGAAATCCCCGCCGAAATGCGGCAGATGGCGGAGCAGAGCGTGGAACAGGCGAGAAAGGCCTTCGACGGCTTCATCGCGGCCGCCCAGCAGGCGGTCAGCACGCTGGAAGGCCAAGCCGCGGTGGCGCAGGCCGGGGCCAGGGACGTGGGCAAGAAGGCGATGACGTTCGCGGAGCAGAATGTGGCGAATTCCTTCGAGTTCGCGCACAAGCTGGTCCGCGCCAAGGACGTTCAGGAAATCCTGCGGCTCCATTCCGAGTTCATCCGCGCGCAGATGGAGGCTCTTTCCAACCAGGCGAAGGAGCTTGGGGACGCCGCGAGCACGGCCGCCAAGGACACCGGCAAGCCCAAGGCTTCCTGATCCAGGGCTTCATGATCCGAGGCTTCTTAATCCCGCATTCGAGCTTTCCGTTTGCCTGAACGGCTGCTGCACTGCGACAGAGTGTCCCATCGGGGTAGGCCGATTTTCTCCGCGATTGCGGCGAATAGCTCCGCCTGCTTCACCATTCGCCGATCGCACCTGTCTTTCCGGCAGGAAAATTCACCAGGATTCCCTGCGAGTTCAGGCCGCACGCCCCCGTTTCCGGCGTCCCTTCGGAGGCCGGGTCGGCGTCTCGATTTTGCGATGCACTATTCATGTTGCATTGCACCATATTCGGTGCTATATAGCGGGTGCGAGATTGCCACGGCGGCTTAGCGGGAAGGGGAGTCGCCGCGGGGACGAGACAGGATCCATTCGAGGCATCGGACCGGCGGCGGGCGGCGGGTTCGAACAGCCGCACATACTGCCGCCCTGTGACGGAGGAGTGCCATGAACGAAGCGACGACAACTGTGAAATCCAAGCCGGCAAAACCGGTAGCGCCGGTGAGCTCGATCTTCGAACTGCCGAAGTTCGATCTGCCGAAGTTCGACCTGCCCAAGCTCGAGGTTCCCGCGGCGTTCCGCGAGATCGCCGAGAAGGGCGTTGCGCAGGCCAAGGATGCCTACGAGCGCGTGAAGGCCGCCGCCGAAGAGGCGACCGACCTGCTCGAGGACACCTACACGACCGCTGCCAAGGGCGCCGCCGACTATAACCTCAAGGTGATCGAGGCGGCCCGCGCCAACACCAATGCGGCGTTCGACTACGCCCGCGAGCTGCTCGACGTGAAGTCGTTCTCCGAGATCATCGAGCTGTCGACGGCGCACGCGCGCAAGCAGTTCGAGGCCGTCTCCGAGCAGAGCAAGGAGCTTGCGGCGCTCGCCCAGAAGGTCGCGACCGAGACCACCGAGCCGCTCAAGAGCGGCGTCACCAAGGCGTTCCGCAAGGTCGCCTGAGTCGGGGTCCTCGCGATCCCGATTTGTCGCGTAGCGTTGCGTACCAAAGCCCGGGCCTGTCGCCCGGGCTTTACGTTTGCGGCGATGGTTCATCGCGAGTGGATCGCGCCGTGACGCGGGGGGTCGCCGCGGCTGGCACGACCGGCGAGACGAATGGAATCCGCACGCCGCTCGCAAAAGCCGCGGTCGTCTGCGGCCGGTCGGGCGCCCCGCCGGACCTTGCCAATATCCGCCTTCTCTCCTAGTTTCCGGCCTCTCGCCGATCGGTGCAGCCCGTGCAGCTGTAGCTCAGTTGGTTTAGAGCGCCTGACTGTGGATCAGGAGGTCGGCGGTTCGAATCCGCCCAGCTGTACCAGACAAAACAATCGTTGAGACGAAATTAACCAACGGCTGCTCCGCACAGGTAATCTGCAAGTGATGTAAAGGACTCGGCCCGGATACGCCGGCCTATCGCCTATTCGAATGCCAAGCTTGCCGGTTTATCGCCAGGATTGCCGAGCCGATCACCTGAAGTCGCCTCGTTCGGCGGCCCGAGGTGCTCTAGAGTCCCGCTCGAACGGTTCGCCTTCGGCGGCTTCCGCGCTGCTCTTGACAGTCGGTCAGGGCCGCGGGCGCGCTTGGCATAGTTTCTTTCCATCTGGAAATAAAGCTCTCGGAGTTCGGGCGGAAATGGCCGACCGAACAGGGCCAACGTCCGAATAAGCTTGTCCATAATTCCCTCCCGCGGGTAGTTCCCAGTCAAAGAGTCTATACGCCCACGCGCGCCGCCTTCATGGGCTCGCTACTCGAAGCCGCGTGCGCGATCCGTCTCACCGGCGCAACGTGCGCATTCTTCCCCGGATCCGCAGGGTGTCTCCCGCATTTTCCGGGCGTGCAAAAATGCCCGCCGCGAGCATCAGAATCGGCGAGAGTAGTGCGATCAGCAACAGCACCTTCGCATCCATGGAGCCATCCCCGAGTGTCATAGCTCTTGGCTTATGCCATTCCGTGCCGGCAAAGAGGCGCTTTTCACTACGGCTTTATTCCGCCCTCCACAGCGACAAGTTCGGCAAAACAGCTGATCGCCGCGGCGTGTTCCGCTAGCCTCCGCCACGTGCGGGCCATGTCGACAAGGACCGTTCTGTCGGAATCGTTGCCGGCGCTTCGCGCCAATCGAAGGCACTCGAGGGCGTTCTGCCGATAGTCGTCGCGAGTACTCAAGACTGTCCCCTCCCGTACTATCCCACCGGGAATTTCGGTGCCACGAAAGTGCGGCGAAAACACGTCGGGCGTCTCCGCGGGCTTCGCCATGCCGCCCGCCGTAGGGGCGTTGACCGCGGGACACTCGCCGACATACACCCGGCAAGGTGCGGCCGGCACGCAACGTTCGCCCGCAGTGACGCAGATGAGCACGCAGTCTCCCCGTAACGGCGGCCGCGCGGTGTTGCTGACCGGCGGGGCCGGCGGCATCGGGACCGCCATCACCGAAGCGCTGCTCGCCGGCGGGCATTCCGTCGCGGCGGTCGATCGGGACGAGGCCGCGCTGCACCGGCTTTCCGCTCTTCACGGCCGAGCGGGCGCGCGCGAGCGCCTCTATGCGATCGTCGCCGATCTCGCTAACGAGCCGGCATGCCTGCACGCCGTCCAGGCGGCCGTGGCGCGGTTCGGCCGGGTCGATGCGGTCATCAACAATGCCGGCATCGGCGTGAGCTCGCTGCGCCCCGACGCCGAGGTTTGCCTTCCCGCGATCGAGGAACTGACGGCGGAGATCTGGAACAACTTTTTCAACATCAATGTGCGCGCGCCCATGCTGGTGACCCGCGCCGCCGTCCCTGAGATGAAACGCCGCGGTTGGGGAAGGATCATCAACAACACGACCAGCTTTCGCACCATGCTGCGCGTCCTGCCGTACGGCGCGACCAAGGCGGCGCTGGAATCGATGTCGGCCGTCTGGGCGAAGGAGCTGGACGGCAGCGGGATCACCGTCAACGTGCTGATCCCGGGCGGGCCGACCGACACGCCGTTCATCGCCGACGGCTCGGGCTGGCCCCGCGATCGCATGCTGCGGCCGCAGATCATGGGGCCGCCGGCGCTTTGGCTCCTGTCCGATGCATCCGGTTCAGTGACCGGCCGGCGCATCGTTGCGGCGCGATGGGACGCGTCTCTGTCCGGACCGGAAGCGGCCGCGCGCGCCATCGGCTGGCCCGAGCTTGCCGCAGACGCCGTGTGGCTCTCGGAGCGACCGGCGTGAACCGCGGGCAGGCGAGGCTGGTGAATATTCTTTAAGCCCGATCTGCTGATTGGATCTAAAACTCCGGCCAACGCGATCACGACCGGATTTCGACCACCTCGGCATCGGAGGTTCCGGCGCGCACCACGTCGCCGAGCTTCCTGCCGGTCAGGGCGCGGGCGACCGGAGACACGTAGGAGATCGTGCCGCGCGACGGATCGGCTTCGTCCTCGCCGACGATGCGGTACGTCTGCCGGCGCCCGTCCTCCCGCAGGATGGTCACGGTGCAGCCGAACTGCACCTCGGCGGGATTCGACGGTGGCGCGATCACCTGGGCCGTGGTCCTGCGGGAGGTCCAATACCGCAGCTCACGGCCAAGTTTGGCCAAGGCGGCACGCTCGCCCGCGGCCTGCGCGGCCGCGTGTTCCTGCTGCAGGCGAGCCAGATTGGCCTCGATGAGGGCGAGACCTTCGGCCGTCACGAAATTCGGATGCGGCGAAATCGCGCGCTCCGGAAGCTCCTCGACGGTCTCGTCCGTCTCTTTGACGAAAGCCCGGCTCATTTGCCTCATCTTCGGCGCTGCCGGCGCCGGATGCGAACGCTTCGGCAGGATCTTTCCGGGTCCTGCCTCGAGCAAGGAAGAACCTGCGGGGCGCGTGCACTCTGCCGCTCCCGAGCGGCGTGCGTCGTTTGGATAACGCTTTGCGCCGGCAAAATATCCACACCCGCGAGACTTTGTGCCGCCGAACCTCGGCCTGTCGGGCCTATTTCCCGGCCTCGTGAACCGGACGTGCAGGTGGCGCGACTACCTGCAGCCGCCATTCGCGGCGCATCGGATGGCACGTCAAGGCGGTCTGCACCGGGAACGGAACCACGGGGGACGCGAACATCGACCTGCCGGGTTTCCGGCAATCGTCTGAGGTGGTCGAGCGAACGCGGCGCGACGCTTTACGTTGGATGCAGCCGCGGTCGAGCGCGGTTCCGAACCGGGCAAGGGCCGGAGCCGGCTTCCAGGGGGCCGTGGCAGCGCGCATCGCGAAGACCTTAACGCAACCTTAACCATGGCCGGACGAGGCTCGCCTCCGAAGCGCAGCGGAGGGTCGGCGGCTCGGCGCCGAACAGGTCATGCAAAATCCGGAGATATGCCGCAGCCAGGCGATGAAATGCATGCTCCTGGCCGCGGAAGCCAAGGACTTTCCGTACAAGCTGATGCTGCTCAGCATCGCTCAACTGTGGCGCGCCATCGCGGAGACGACCGAGAAGGTGGAGGCGCTGCAGAACCCGGAAGCTGCCGCAAGCGTTGCGCCGGCGCACTGAGCCCCGGTGGTCGGGTCTCGAGCGCCCGTGGCGGGATCCAGGTCTTCATCATCCGGCCGCGAGACGGTCCTCGGAGTTGTTGGCCACCTCCTCACAGACGGCGGCCAGGCCGAGTAGCTCTTCCTTGACGAGAGGATCTTCGGTTTTTTCCGCGAGCTGCCGATATTGCTCGGCCCGAACGCGAAGATAGTCATGGTATTCCATGCCGACCTCCCAGTGCGACGGAAGGCTCTTCAGAACTTCGCTACTTCTCCTGCGGATTTCCCAATCGCAAATCGCACAATCCCCAGTCCATCAATTTGAAGGAGCCGCTCCTGATCCGCACGTCGATGCCGTTGTGGAAAAACAGCATGTGCTGCGCCTTCTCGACCTTCTTGGCGTTCTCCAATGGGGAGAATGGCTTGCGAACCCGCCGCCAAGACGCCCCCTGAGGGGTCCTGCCCAATTCCTGGAACCCGGACGCGATGACATTGAGCTGAGTGAATCGCGGTGCCGCGTTGAATTCTTCGGTGAATTGCTCCGCATCGAATTTCTTCGGCGCGCGTGATTTGACGGCGGTGAGCATGGCGTCGGCAAGACTTTTTGCGTAAGGGTTCTGCGGGGCCAATTCCACGTAGGAGAGCAGGTGCTCGGCCAGCAGCGCGTTGATGGCCGCGTTGAGTTTTGTCGACGGGAAAAACATGATTGCACTCGCCTGCCGAACCCTGCACCGACCCGAAGCTTAACTCATCCGGAACTCCAGCGCATCTGGGGCGGATCGCGATCGAGATTGCTGCGCCAAATCTTGGTCCTTGTGCCGGAGGGGACGATTTGCCGGCCTTCGAAGAGCGCGCCCAGTCTCCCTGGCGTCTTGTGGTGGCGCCGGAGAAGATGCCGCCAGCGCCGCAGTTTGCGGCAGGTCTCGCGCGGATCATCCGAATTTTGTGCATTGATCTGTGCCGGGTTCGGGTCGCGTCTTTGCCCAATTTTGCGGCAGCCAAGGTCAATTCATTGTTGCGCTTATGAGATCCGGTTTGGCTCGCATGCGCCGGTCGCGATCGCCGGCATGATTGCCGCTTGGCACGATGCTTGCTGAGAAAATCCCGGCGCGCCGCCGCAGGCGCGCTGACTTGACCCCGGCGCGCCCGGCGTCGGCGTATCGCTACGAGCCTTCATGGAAACGAGGACGCAAATATCTTCGAACACCCGCGCTCTTCTTAGCGGATCTGCGACGATCGGGACGATGCTCCTGGTGAGCGGATCGGCCAAGGTCGGCTATGGTGTCTGGGCGCTCGGGATCGCGGCATTGACCTGCATCGTTTATGCGGCCGGCAAATATGTGGTCGCCTGCGCTAGAATGTTGTTCCTGCGACCTTCGTCGGCCGGGCCGTCGTGGCGTTTGCGGCGCCGAAGGAACGGTCGTTACATTGCCGCTACCGAGCCCGGGGCGACCTAATCCCGGAAATCCCCGAACAAGGTCGCTCGATCGCTTCGCGGCGCCTTCCGGTGTCACCGTGAAACCGCGATTTTGTCGCAATGTGGCGCAGCTCACACATTCGCGGCCGCACTTCCTCCTAATGTGCACCGTAAGCCTTCTTTGCGTGCCGGCGGTGTCGGCGCAAGTCGGGAGAAGATCATGCCGGATGCGCGGTACTATGTCGTGAGGGATCACGACGGATGGATGATCAAGTTCGAAGATGAACACTATGGTCCTTATTCCAGTCATGACGACGCGGTGCGCTTCGCGCTCGATGCCGCCCGCAAGCTCGGGGACCAGGGTGAGTGCGCTCACGTTTGCATGATGGGCGACGATGGTCAGTTCCGGCCGCAATGGAGCTACGGCCGCGGCCATCCAGTGCGGATGGGCGCGTAACCGCCCCAACCGGCGAGCGCGAATGGTCACCGCACGGGCAGCATCACTCCTGCGGAGCCGGTGAAATCCGGCGTCTGCCGTCGAGGGGCCGCGACGCCGTGCCGAGGCAATGGTCCGCAAGATCCGCGATCGGTGCGATGCTGGGTGAACCCGGGTGGAGGTCGCCGGCTGCGCCGAGAACCTCCGACCTGACCCGCTCCCAGGCCCGATCGACATGATCGTGGGCCGTCTCCAGCAGCGCGCACAACGCCAGATAACGGCCTCGGACGGCGATTTCCTCGAAGACCCTGTCATCGTCCCAGCTGCGCTGCAGGCGCGCGAGGCGCCTTGCGGCGCTTTGCAACCGTCCGCGCGACCCTACCGAGGCGAGCAAAAGGTGCGCCGCGCACAGTCCCTCGCCGGTCTGCAGCGGGAAATCCTGCGCCCTGCCGCCGCCGCAGCCTGGGACGCAGCATGCCGTCGATAGAATCATCGACCTACTCCCACCGGCCCGGCGCCCGCGGACCCGCGGCCGTGAATTGCCGGCCGCCTCGGGATAACGGGGAACATGGGTCGCGGTTCAACGCGCATGGGCATCAGGCGGCGGCTCGAGAACTCCGCATCGAAAGCAGCACCTGCGATCGAGCGACGTTGAGCTGCAGCGATCCGCGGATTCTCGCGAGAGCCGCGGCGGTATCGGCAAGCGAGCGCGCCGCCTCCCGGCATTCGTACGCCGCCTGGGAGAACCCGAGCACCGCTGCTGCCTCGCGGAGCGATTCCAGCAGCCGAGCCTGTTCGTCGTTTTGCTGCCGGTCCGCCGCCCGTTCCACTTGCTCCAGCAATCGGCCGGTATCCTCCAGGAAGCCGTCGATGATCGATCTCAGCTCATCGGCCCCGATGTGTTCGGCCAGCGCTTCGAACTGGGTCTGATCGAACTCGATGGTCGGCGGGCCTGATGGCAGCGTCTGGGCCCGCTTCGGTGCGTTTGCACTCGCCCGTGCGATCGCCGCCGCCAGATCCGGCACGTTGATCGGCTTGCCCACGAAGTCGTCCATGCCGCCGGCGAGGCAGGTGTCGCGATCGGTCGCGAAGACGTTCGCGGTCATGGCGACGATCGGAATGGACTTGCCGCTCTTCAAGGCGCGAATGGCCGCCGTCGCCTCCAGCCCGTTCATGCGCGGCATCTGCATGTCCATGAAGATCAGGTCGTAGGGCCGGGATTCGACCTTGGCGAGCGCGGCCTCGCCGTCTTCCGCGATGTCGACCATATGGCCGAGGGAACGCAGCATGCCCTTGGCCACCTTCTGGTTCACCGCCATGTCTTCGACCACCAAGATACGCAGGGCCGTTTCCGCATCCTGCACGCTGGCCGCCTGCTCCGCCTCCGCCGGGGCTTCCGCCACGTGCAACGGGATCTCGAACCAGAAGGTGCTTCCGGTTCCCGGGGTACTGATGACGCCGATCGCCCCGCCCATTGCCTCGATCAGCCGCTTGGAGATAGCCAGCCCCAAGCCGGTTCCCCCGAAGCGGCGGTTGATGCTGGCGTCCCCCTGCGAGAACTCCTTGAACAGCCGACCTTTGGCCGAATCCGGGATGCCGATCCCGGTGTCCGTCACTGCGAACCGCAGGCGTGGCTCCCCGCTCTCCTGGCTGCCGCCGA
>WNGD01000503.1_pt1 | contig 41465 bp, 41 predicted proteins | sample 5400671 | NCBI WGS metagenome assembly WNGD01 (sample SAMN13153369, study PRJNA577476) | soil metagenome | isolation source: 40 cm soil or saprolite under grassland replicate 2 | place: USA:California | collected 2016-06-15 | reverse complement strand
CCATCATCTTCTCTTTCTATTATACTGGTGATTCCAAGTGCCCTGGATAAGCGTCAATGACAGACGTGTCCTTTCATCTGTCGAAGCGCAAAAATGGGTCATTCAGAGGGAATCAATCGGCACTACTGTTAACTAGTGGGTTGTTAGCCCTACGCTGTCGTTCCAACTGTCGCTGCAGACGCCTATTCTTTCTGATATCCGGTTGCAGTTCCTCGCAGAAGGGTTTGAGTTGGACGTGTCCCTGTTGTGAAACGATGGCGAGCGACGACGGCCCGATATCGAGCCCGATCCTATCACTGCCCGGCAGGTTCTTGGGTTTTTGATAGGCTCTGCCTTCAAGAATCAACTGGACGAAATAGCGGTTGCCCTCAATGTCTGCCCCTTGTGCCTGGGGGGAGCTGGCTTTGTGGCGCACCAGACGCGTATACTTGATGCGCTGCTTGAGTCCATGGCGAATCACTGGGTCTTTCCAATTAATGATCGCTGGGATACGTTCATTGCCCCAGACCATCCATCCTGTGTTCTCCTGGGTGGAATCTTGCAGGACAAAGCGCAGACCCTGTTGGTTCGACTTGCCCTCTACGCTATCAAGCCCTCGTCCACAGCTTCTAAAACGGGCCTTTTTCGCCTGACCGAGAACCACGCGATTGGCGGCCTGGAAGGCACGTGAAGCAAGCGTTTGTGCCGTGTTGGCGTCCAGGTGATCGGCGATCCAGCTTGTTCGTAGCTGGGTAGCAGAGATATGTAAGTCATATTCCGAAAACTGGTAAAGATTGCGTAGGTGAGAGAAAGTGCGGCTTCGCTCCTGCTTGTGGTGACGTGGGATAGTACGCGCCGCTTGCCAGGCGGGATCGGCCCGCATGAGACGGAGACGTTTGTTCGCCTCACCGAGTATGGCATTATAGAAGCAGCGAGCCGCCTCAAAATGGGCACGAAGACGACGAGCCTGCCCTGCGTCAACACGCAGGGGGAGTTCCAGAAGGAATGTTGCCGTTTTCGTGCGTTTCATAGGATCTCTTACCTTATATCCTGTGCTCACTCCTCTGAGGTCCGAACACTCTTACGCTTGCTGCATTGCCAGGACAGAGTTTTCTTCAATAGAAGGAAGACTGGTAAAGAAATAGTCAGCACAGTTCTCGCACAAAGCGATGCCCCAGCCGAAGATAAAGCCAGCATTCCAGCGCTCGGATTTGCGGGGATCAGCGAGGTTTTCTCTCATGAAGCGGTAGACAGACTGGCAGGTGAGGGGACGAGGTAATTGATAATTGGTGGCATAGTAATGAAGGTATCCATTACCAAAACCATCGGAAAATTCCTCGTCATCATCGACCATTTGATTATTGACGACTTCCAGTAACTCTTGTTGTGCCATGACGCAAGCTCTCCTTTCGCTTGACGAATGGCCCTCTAGCCGCTATGATGGGGCTTGAGAGCGTAGTGTGACGTGAACAACTTCTAGGCTTTTCTGCTCACAGTATAGGCAACTGTGGGCAGTTGTTCGCATTTGTAGGCTAAGCTAATCAGAAGTATCAGGTTCTTCTGATATGAGTCGTCGCAGCGTCTCTTCGGAAACGTACCAGGTTCCTCCGATTTTGCGAGCTGGTATTTTCTTCTGGCGTATTAAACGGCGTATAGTGTCAGGATGCTTTTTAAGTATTCGCGCTACGTCTTCGACGGTGTAAAGCTTGGGTTCCACCCCTATTTCCTCCTATGATAATAGCAGATAAAATAAGATATGTCAAGATAGTTTGTTGCAAAATAAGCTAGCTTATGTGATTATTTGACATGTTAGTACATGATATTACTATAACGAACGAAGCAAAGCAACTTAAATGATAGCTATAAATATTCTTAAATCAATTTGAAGTGAACCACAAGGAGGGTAAGCGAAATGACAGAGACGAAAGAACCCGGTGCTGTTACTGGCACAGCACACTCCGAGAAAGCCGGGGAAGGCGGTCCTGGTGAGCCTGCCCAGAAGTACCAGATTGTGCAAAGCCGCCCGCCAAAGTATGATTTCGCTGCCTTCGAGTCGAAATGGCGGGCCAAGTGGGAAGAGCAGAAGCTGTACCAGGTGGACCTGCGCCATGCAAGGCGGCCTTACTACAATCTGATGATGTTTCCCTATCCTTCAGCCGAAGGGCTGCACGTCGGCAACGTATACTCGTATATCGGCTCGGACGTGCACGGTCGCTGGATGGCAATGCGGGGGTACGATGTGTTCGAGCCGATGGGGTTCGACGCGTTCGGCATGCACAGCGAAAACTTCGCGATCAAGCGAGGGATTCACCCGCGTCATCTTACCGCCCTGAACATCGAACGTTTTCGCGAGGAACAGTTGAAGCGCATTGGAAACCGCTTCGACTGGTCTCATGAACTGCACACGACCGATCCCAGCTACTACCGTTGGACACAGTGGATTTTCTTGCAATTATTCAAGGGTGGGCTGGCGGAACGCAAGACGGCACCCGTAAACTGGTGCCCCAAAGACAAAACGGTGCTGGCGGACGAACAGGTGATCAACGGACGTTGCGAACGCTGCGACAGTATCGTAGAGCGGCGATGGCTAGAGCAATGGTTCCTGAAATTGACCAACTACGCTCAGCGGCTGCTGGATGACCTGGATCAACTCGACTGGTCCGAACGGGTGAAGACTGCCCAGCGTAACTGGATTGGGCGCTCCGAAGGGCTGGAGTTCAATATGACGATTGCAGGGATGCCGGAACAAAGCATCCAGGTATACACCACGCGGCCGGATACGATCTTTGGCATGACTTTCGTCGCCCTGGCGCCCCAACATTCACTGGTGGCTGTCATCACAGACGCAACACACCGCGAGGCGGTAGCCAGCTACCAGGAGATGGCCAACCGCACGCGTACAGCGGAAGAGCGCGTTATGACAGGCGTCTTCACAGGAGCATACGCTCTGCATCCTCTGACTGGTGAGCGGATACCTATCTGGGTTGCCGACTTTGTGCTGGAAGGCCACGGCGCGGGCGCAGTGATGGGCGTACCCGCGCATGATGAAACAGATATGGCGTTCGCCCTGGCTATGGGCTTGCCAGTGCGCTTCGTAGTACAGCCCCTGCACGAGAGCACGACTCTGCCTGGCATGAATGTGCAGCAGGTGGCATATGTACAGCCGGGAGTTCTGGTCGATTCCGGCGAATATTCAGGCATAACATCGGAGGAGGCGCGTGAGGCAATTATCACGTGGTTCGAGGCACATGGGCTTGGAAAGCGTAGCACGAAATACCGGCTGCGTGACTGGTTAATCAGCCGGCAACGCTACTGGGGTCCACCCATCCCGATCATCTACTGCCCCCAGCATGGTGTAGTGCCGGTTCCCGAGGATCAACTGCCGGTACGGCTGCCAGATACAGAGGAATGGATGCCAACAGGCACGGGAGCATCGCCCCTGGCGGCCATTGAGAGCTTTGTCAACACAACTTGCCCCATTTGTGGAGGGCCTGCCCGGCGTGAGACGGATGTCAACGATAACTTCCTGGATTCTGCATGGTACTTCCTGCGCTATCCGTCAAGCACTGATGAAACACAGCCGTGGGACCCCGAGCTGACACGCAAGTGGCTCCCGGTAGATATGTGCATAGGAGGGGCCGAGCATAGCGTGTTGCACCTGATGTACGTACGCTTTATCACTATGGCCCTGCATGATTTAGGTCACCTGCCATTCGCGGAGCCATTTAAGCGCTTCCGTGCCAATGGCACAATCACCAAAGCTGGAGCAAAGATTTCCAAGTCCAGGGGTAACATCATCAATCCCGATGGCTACATCGCTCACTTTGGCGCGGACGTGTTCCGGCTGTACCTGATGTTTATGGGCCCGTATGAAGCCGGCGGTGATTTCAACGATCGCGGCATAGGTGGCACCGTACGCTTCCTGGACCGGGTCTGGCAGGTGATCACGCTGCACGAGGCGGATGCTGCCCTGGAGGCGCCTGATAGGGAGGCAAAGCGCGCGCTGCATGTGACGATCAAACGCGTCACGGAGGATATTGCCACGTTTAAATACAACACGGCCATCGCCGCTCTGATGGAGTACCTCAATAGTCTGGAGGATAGGCAGGGTATAACGCGCGAAGAACTACAGACGCTGCTGGTACTGCTGGCCCCGCTGACCCCATATACCACGGAAGAATTATGGGAACGCCTGGGTCACCGGGACTCGATCCACAAAGCGCCGTGGCCCGTGTTCGATCTGGAGGCTATGCGCCCGGATGTGGTAAGGCTTCCCGTGCAGGTCAATGGACGTGTGCGTGACCACATCGACATTGCATATGATGCTTCCGAGGAGGAGGTAAAGCAGCAGGCGCTGGCAGCCGAGAAGGTGGAGCGCTTTGTGGCGGATCAAGCCGTGCGCAGGGTAATTTATGTGCCTGGCAAACTGGTGAACGTCGTGACGGCATGATTTTGGTGCCCGCCATTGTATAATGTAACCATACAAATGCCCCACAGCTTGTTATAAAAGTCTTAACCTTCATAATTCCGGGGATGATGACGATGACAAACATAGCTCCGAAAACTGTGCTCTGCATCAGCAGCTACGAGAAAGGGCAGGAGTTTATCCGCGAGTGCAAGCGCCAGGGATGCCGCACGATCTTGCTCACCGCACCGGCGCTGGAACATGCGAATTGGCCTCGCGAGAGCATCGACGAGATATTCTACATGCCTGACCTGTCTAAGGTGGATGATGTGATGCGCGGAGTCAGCTTCCTTGCCCGTTCGCGCATCATCGATCGCATTGTTGCCCTGGATGATTATGACGTCTGGACGGCTGCAGCCCTGCGGGAACACCTGCGTGTGCCCGGTATGGGTGATACCACGGTACGCTATTTTCGCGATAAACTGGCAATGCGCCTTCAGGCACGGGAGCATGATATTCCTGTGCCCGATTTTGTGCATGTTCTGAACTACGACAAGATCCATGAATTCATGAGGCGTGTGCCACCGCCATGGGTACTCAAACCGCGTTTTGAAGCCTCGACCATAGGCATTACGAAGATCAATACGCCAGAAGAGTTCTGGTCGCGCCTGGATGCACTTGGCGACCAGCAGTCGTTCCACCTGCTTGAGCGCTATATTCCCGGCGAGGTCTATCATGTCGATTCGCTTGTTGTGGGCAAGGAGGTTGTTTTTGCAGAGGCCCACCAGTACGGGCGCCCGCCGCTGGACGTATTTCACGAGGGCGGTATTGCCACAACCCGTACCATTCCCCGCAAGTCGCAGGACGAGCAGACCTTGAAAGGGCTGAGCAAGCAAGTGATCGGCGCATTTGGCATGGTGCGCGGCGTAACTCACATGGAGTTCATCAAAGGGGGCGACGAAGGCCGCGAAGGCCGCTTTTACTTCCTCGAGACCGCCGCTCGCGTAGGTGGCGCCAATATCGTGGAGTTGATCGAAGCGTCCACGGGCCTCAATCTCTGGCGGGAGTGGGCCAGGATCGAGACCGGCTCGAAGGAACATCCCTACCAGCTGCCGGAGCCCCAGCAAAACTACGCCGGCGTCATCGTGACGCTGGCCCGCCAGGAATACCCTGATACCATGGCATACCAGGACCCGGAGATTAGCTGGCGTATGAACAAACGGCATCACGTGGGGTTTGTCGTCGCATCACATGACCACGACCGCGTGAAATTCTTGCTTGAAGACTACACCCGCCGCTTCGCTGACGATTTCTTCGCCGTGTTGCCACCTCGCGAAAGCCGGCCTCCCAGCACCGATCAATAGGTTGGGCAGTCAAAACTCTTGCAAAAAGTAGCAAAGTATGTATTAATGTATCGGCGTGTATTAATATATAGACTCGGGCAGGAGCAGCAAATTTGGAAATTTACATCCTACTGCGTTTATTAGTGTAGGGGGTTTAAAGGGCTCTGGAGGAGCTTGAAAGCGGCGACTCTTGCGATCTCTTGGGTATCATTGATATATTCATGGCACAGCACTTGTAAGGAGAAGGCGGAAAGGTACTCTTAAAGTGAGTACTGGCCCGTGCAACGCTTGTATGGATACGAAACGTTGCGTCTATTGCCACAAACTATCACCGGTGGACGCCCGGTCTTGCATTCACTGTGGTCATCCCTTTACACGAACAACTGGACCGAGCAGGAGGCTCGATAGCGGTGGTACGCCAACAGTAAAGCGCAGCCGCCCTTCCAGGGGGCGCAGAGCATCTATTCCCCCGGCATCGCTACATCATGCCGGGCACCACCCGGGCCTGCACCCTGAAGATCAGCCTTACCAGTCCAGCGTGATGTCGATACAACGTCCTCCTAAGTCCAAGACAGAACCGTTGAATGGAGCCACTCAAGCTAGCAGACGCGCCTTACGCCAGGAAACGGAGGGGGTGAGACTGGCTTCGTCGCCGCCGAAACCTGCGCCAGCCATCGCTTCACAAGCGGGCTATGTAAAGCTCCCGGTAACACCCTTGCCAGAGGTAGATGTCTCGGACCTGGCGACGCTGCCAAGGATGCCAAGAAAACCTGTATTCCAGGGCCGCAGTGTGCCAACCATGCTCATTGCCGCCTGCCTGCTATTGTTGGTAGTAACCAGCATCTTTGCTTACGTATTTATCAACAAAAAACCCGAACTCCCCGCGCCTATATTGACAGCAACTCCAGGCCAGCTGCGCGCAAATGATACCTTTATTCTAGCAGGTAATAACTTTGGAGCCAGGGATGTAGTGGATTTCACCCGCGATGTGAACATCGTTATGCGGGATGGCAATGGCTCGTCGCTCAAGGTACGTACAGATGAGGCCGGTAACTTCTCTATACAAATCACCGTACAGCCCGATTGGAGTCTGGGTCAGCACCTCATCCACGCTACCGACGAGACGCAGCAACTCAGTGTCTCGACGGCAATAACAATCCAACAGGCGCCTCCCACGCCACCCAGCCTGCAGCTATTAAATACAAGCGTCAACTTCGGGGCCGGACCGCCTGGAAAATCCTCTACTCAAAACATCATCCTTAGCAATGCCGGAGGCGGGCAGCTCACATGGCAGGCCAGCAGCGATCAAACCTGGCTGACTGTCACCCCGAACAGCGGTACCTTTTCTGGTAAAGCCATTGTGGCACTGATGGGCAACCGTGGCGCTCTGGCTGCGCAGGGCTACACCGGAAACGTCAAATTTACCCAGTTGGGCAGCACCAGTTCGCCACTGATTGTGCACGTGATCATGTCAGTTCAAGCCGTTCCCGCCAGCTTGATCGTCTCGTCCTCATCGCTGATCTACTCCGGCAGCACAACACAGGACCCGCCGGACCAGACGATCATCTTGCAAAATAGCAGCGACCGGCCGCTGGACTGGAGCAGCGTAGTCACAACAGGCAACGGCACACCATGGCTCTCCATCCGGCCCAGCAGTGGCCACCTGGAGGTCCGGACCAGCGCGGTTGTCACAGTCAGTGTGCGTCCAACTATGCTGGCAATCGGGTCATATCAAGGAACGCTCAATTTCAAGGGAGGGGCCAATCCACAGGTCACGGTTGCCCTGAGCGTCGCTGCTCCAGGCAACTTGCTCGCATCGCCACCGGCGGTAAACGTCAAGGCCAGCACAGGGCAAAATGCTGCTACACAGACAATCACCCTGCAAAATAGTGGCGGTCAGCCGCTGGACTGGAAAGCGAGCGAGACAACGGCCGACGGAGCAAACTGGCTTAGTGCTACTCCCAGCAGCGGCCACCTGGAGCCGAATGCGAAGGCGAACGTCACAGTGAAGATAACCTCGAGGTCACTCAAGGCCGGCTCATACCAGGGCACCCTAACCTTCAGCTACGGGGCGCTCACAAAGCAGGTAGCAGTAGCATTAACGGTGAGCACACCTCCGGCCGCGAGCATCGGTGTACAAACGAGCGCGCTGGCTTTCACGACAACGGCGGGCGCAGATCCGGCATCTCAAACGTTCACCATCACCGATACCGGCAATGCCACACTCAACTGGTCTCTCACAGAGGATGCAAGCGGGATCACCTATGCTCCTGCTATACCTACCAGCGGCAGCCTGGCGCCGGGTCACAGTCAGACGATCACTGTGACCCCCAAGGTTGCACAGGCCGGACCGGGGGTCATCAATGCGACGATCACTATTGCCGACAGCGACATCGGCACAACGGTGCAGAACCAGCAGGTAGGAGTGAACATTACCATAAACAACCAGACACCGGATAATCTGGGACTTTCAACGCATCGACTGGCGTTCGGCAATACTACCACGTTCAACAATACAACGCAGTTGCTAACTATTACCAATAATGGCGCCGGGCCGCTCGACTGGTCTATCACATCTTCTGATCCCTGGTTGAGCACCAGCGACACCAATGGTACGCTTGTGCCAGGAGAACGCATTGTGATCGATGTAACGTGCGATAGCAGTTCGCTGGCTGCCGGCAACTATGACGCTATCCTTACGATCAAGGGCAGCAACTCGGGCACAGCGGTGACGTCGCAAACGGTAAACGTAACCCTGACCGTCAGTCCATGAGTCAGCGCGAAGAATTGACGCTCGCAATAGCACTGTGCTACACTCTGAATGAAGAAAAAGACTTTGGAGGGTAGATTCGTGCCGACCATTACTTTCGTACGTGAAAATATACAGATTGAAGTGCCAGAGGGCGACCATGTGCGCTATCCCGCTTTAGAGAATGATGTCTCCATCTACTGTGGCCTGTGGAAATTTGCTAATTGCCACGGCAATGGCCTGTGTGGTACAGACCGCGTGGCGGTCTCTCCCAAAACCAACACCAACTCCCTCACCTTCATGGAGAAATTCTGGCTACGCAACGATTTGAAGAAAAATCCTAATATGCGTCTTGCCTGCCAGGTTGAAGTTTTTGGTGACGTGAACATCGAGACACAGTGTAAGTCAAGCATCACCGCCTGAAATCAAGTCCATGAAGTAACCACTATGCTCCCGTGCTGGAGTCCGATGCTGACCGCACGACGAAGAAGAGCGTAATTGCTAGCTGGTCGTTCCAGTAGATTTCGACTTTTCCTTCAAGGGGCTGTGTGAACTGTACCGTAGAGTAACCATTCTTTGTCTCTGAAATTGGTGGGTTCGTTACTGTTTTATAGAGCGTGTCATTAGTATACCACTTGAGCGTGACGACCCCCATTGACTTGGGATGGACGCTGTAGGTCACATAAACGACCTGACCGGGTGTAAAGATATTGGTAGGCTGGAGCGCAATGCCTGTCTGGGGATCAATTTTGGCAGCTGTACTGGCCGAGTTAATAATGTTTTTCGCCGGGCCGTACGTGGGGAACCCCGGTGGATCCGGCAGCGAGCGTGCTGTGGAGGCCGAGATATTTTGAGGTCGTGCGTCACCAAAAAATCGTTGCAAGGAAGTGAGTTTGCCGGTGACTTTGGCATAATAGCCGGCCCCCGTACATAGCAGCGCAAAAATGATCAAAGTGCTGAGCAAGCCACTGATGATGCGATAGGTAGGAATGACAGCGCGCGGCTTAGTGTACATAGCCGGGATATGCAGTGAGTCGCTTTCTTCTATCCCGGGATAGGGCGCAAGTGGTCCTAAGTCGTACGTTGGGATCGGCAAGAGCAGCGTTTCCCTCGTAGAGGAGCCTTGTGACATGAGCAACAATGACTGCTGCGCGGCTGCCGCCCCGTCCTGGTATGGTACAGGGAGCAAGGATCGCTCCTGCCCCTGCGCAGGAGGCTGTATAGGGGACATAGGCGACCAGGGAAAGTTATTGTTCGTGGCTGTTCCCTGTAATGGGCCAGTTGAAGGCTGGCTATTCCACTGCAAGCCAGAGGTGCTTCTCGGTGTGCCTGCCCGCGAAACCTGCGGTGGAAAGGACCCAGGGCTATTTATAGTTCCACCGGCGAATGGAGAAGGCGCTCCACACTGAGGGCATGGCGCATCAGTCGACGGTCGAGAGGCATTACAATACGTACATAACATCGTCACTAACCCTCTTTCTGGCTGGCATCAGGGTCTCCATCCTTCGGGACGAAATGCTCCGCCTGTAAAAGTATCTACCAGGTCACAGTAGCATCCACGCCTTGCCACAGTCAAGTTCCAAAGCCTGAGGTAGCTCAAATTGGCTATGTTCACATATAAATAAACGTGTATCACTATGTATCTCGAGAATACAGGACCTGCTTCCTTGAAGCACCTGGGATGGTCATGTTACCATAGGAGTAGAGATGTACTGCAACGAATCGCACCTTACAGATATATCTCCCTGGAGACGAGATCATAAAAGCTGCCATGTCAGAAACGCAGGAACAGTGGTACAACAGGCAGGCAATAGAGCAGCTTGCCCAGCATATTCCCTTCGAACGAGACGCTGCCAGCAAGTCTGAGCAGATCGAGTTCCTGCGTGCGCTGGTACTACGTCATGGTCGTGAAATCGACCCCGACCTCTTTGGCTTCGAGGCTCGCCAGGAACTGATACGTCTCGGGCTGTGGAGCCGTATTGGCCCGGAGCAACCACATTGAAATGAGCCTTGGGGGAGTTCGAGCAATTTTTGTGGTACAATCTAGGCATGAACCTCACCGTAATGGTGCAGCGCATTCAATACAATCATCGAAAGGTCGAACTGAGGTAGGTGTATCGTCTTATCATCGCTTCCTCAGATCGGCCGGTACGCTTTGGCTACGAGTGCTTTGAAGCCTTCTGTGAGCGGCAAGGCACTCATAGTGGTCAACGTTGAAAGCCTCTCACCGGAGCAAGAATTAGTCTCTGACCTGCTTGCCATTGTCACCATCTTTAGTGCTCGTCTTCACGAGCTGCGATCCTACAAAAAGGGGTTGAGAAATGCAACTTTGCAAAAAGATCAAAGTTGAGGTGGATGCACAAGGAGCTAAAGCTCTGGAATGGATGCAAGGGAAGTGTTGTGGCCTCTACAACTGGCATGTCATGCGGTTGCGAGAAGGCGAGAAGTGGGCTGGATGGAGGGAAGCCAAGAAGACACTGGCCCAGAGCCGTGCATATGATCCAGAGATCAATGGCGTCTACAACAAGCTCTTGCAGGATGTCTTTTTCCGCTTGGATAGAGCGATGCAGGGTTTCTTTCGTCGAGTTGCTAATGGAGAGAAGCCAGGATTTCCCAGGGTGAAACCCCGCCACCAGTTTTTTACATTGCGCTATCCAGCAATGTATTTAGAAGTGCAAGGGACTACCATCATCTTGCCCACTGGTGGAGGAGGGAAATGGGGACCAAAGCGGTTCCCTAATGTGGTGGGATACCTCACGGAAACTCCACCACAGACGTTTGGCGAGGTAGCTGTGACCCGTGATGCACGAGGGAACTATTACTGTTCGTTTGTCTACGAAGAACCAGAGCAACAAACTACTCAAGCAGGGATTGTCGCCCTTGACCTGGGTATCAGAACACTGGCCGTGGGCTACACGGACACGGGAAAAGTCTATCACGTTGGCGGCTTCAAAGGCTATCGGTGGTATAATAAGCAACTCGACAAGATTCGTTCCAAACGGGACCGCTGCAAGAAAAAATCGCGGCGGTACATCAAACTCTCGAAAGTCTATAAGCGCGTCTTCAGAACGCAAGCGCAACAAGCAACAAGATTGTCTGCACAAAGCGTCCCATCTCGTCGCTGGCAAACTGGTTGAAAGGACTGTTGTCATCGGAGATCTTTCCCAACAGCAGATGGTCAGGAAGAAACAAGAGAGCGAGACCCCGCAAGAGAAGCGAAAGCGTAAGATACGTAATCGCCTGGTCTACAACGACTGGGGTCTCTACGGATTTGTACAGATGCTTGCATACAAGTGTCTGTTGTATGGGAAAGAATTGCAAATTATTGATGAACGTGATACGTCCAAAATGTGTCATCGTTGTAAACAGATGCAGGAGATGCCACTCTACAAGCGGACGTATCAATGCCTGAACTGTGGCTTGGTGATGGATCGTGACGAGAACAGCGCGCATAACATTCACCAGCGGTTTGTTGCCCGGCTGGGGCCACACGCATCAGTTTTCTGATGTGCGGTGTGCTTGGGAAACCAAGTAATCAGACGTTTTACTACGTTTTGAAAGGCAGCGTCAAAGATGGTGCTTAAAGATACACTGCTGTATCTGGCTCATAATCGCAATCTACGTGATTTCATCACCCACAACTACGCCACGCGGGGCATCTCGCGTCGCTTCGTAGCCGGCGAGGAAGTGGACGAAGCAATTGATGCTACACGCGTACTCAACGGGCGTAGCCTGCAGGTCGCACTGGATCACCTGGGAGAAAATGTCTCCGAGGCAGAGCAGGCCAGAGCTTCTGCCCAGGATTATATAAGGGCTATTGAGCGCATCAAGCAAACGGGTGTAGATGCTAATATCTCTGTCAAGCTTACCGCCTTGGGATTGGATATTTCTCAGGAGTTGTGCGAACAAAATGTACGCTCGATTCTGGAATATGCGCAGCAGTATGCCATTTTTGTATGCATCGATATGGAGGGGTCAGACTATACCGAGCAGACGGTCGATATCACTCTGCGACTGCACAAGCAGTTCGAGTACGTAGGAACAGTCATCCAATCCTACCTGTATCGCAGCAAGAAGGACATTGAGCAGTTAATCGCGCAGGGAGTGCGAGTACGGCTGGTCAAGGGAGCATATAAAGAGCCAAAGGAGATCGCCTTTCAGCAAAAGACCGAGGTTGATCGCAACTATGTACGGTTGATGATGATGCTGCTTTCACGCGGCAACTTTCCTGCTATTGCTACACACGACGAGGCCATCATTAATGCAGCCTGCAAGTACGTGCGTGACAATGGCATCGGCAAATCCGCCTTCGAGTTTCAGATGCTCTACGGCATTCGCCGCGACCTGCAAGAAAAACTTGTGAGCCAGGGCTACAACGTGCGCATCTATGTACCTTATGGTTCGCAATGGTATCCCTATTTTATGCGTCGCCTGGCCGAACGTCCTGCTAACCTGGTATTTGTATTGAGCAACGCGTTCCGTTAGCGAACTGTCAAGGTGTGGCACAGCGAGCCGGGCGACGGCAAGCGTTGCCCCTACATTTCACGTGAATATTGGCAAAGCGCCAAACCATTTCATACATTCAAGGAATTGTACATGACCGTTACACTTGTCGTTTCTGTTGGCGTGGCCGATGTACGCCGCGAGCCCGCTCCAACCTCCGAATTAGTGACCCAGGCCCTGATGAACGTCCCTGCTGTCACCGGTGAATTTTCAGGCGATTGGACTCACGCCACTCTTGTGGATTACGAGGGCTGGATACGCACAAACGAGCTAGAGGAGCCCATTGCAAAGTCCTACTGCCAGCTTGAAGAACATTGCTGTACCCCCATCCAGTTGGCAGCCGTGGTCACGGTTATGCACACGCCGCTATCCGTCTCAGCGCAGGGGAACGATACACAGGGGAAGGTTTACCTCTCAACCGTTTTGCCGCTGCTTGACATCAGTCAGAAGGAGCGTGTGAAGGTGGCAGTACCAGGCGAGTCCGAAGCCTGGATTAAACGTAATGCTATTAATGTGCGCCAGCTAGGAGAGATCTACCCCCGCACGTCCACTGTGGTGATAACAGGCTACGCGCGAGCCTTTCTTGGAGTACCATACTTGTGGGGCGGCACAAGCTGGGAGGGACTGGACTGCAGCGGTCTTGTACAGCTCTGTTACCGCATGGGCGGCTATATTCTCCCACGCGATGCCGACCAGCAGCATGATTTCCTGGCACACAGCGTGGCACGCGAAGAAATGCGGGAAGGCGACCTGATCTTCTTTGGTCGCAAGGATATTACGCACGTGGGAATGGCGCTCAACAACTCCGAGTTTATTCACTCTGAGGGGCAGGACTACAACTGTGTGACCATCAACAGCTTCAATCGTGCCGATGAGCACTATAGTCCACAGCTGGATGAAATCGTGTGGGGTTTGAAACGCGTTGTCGAGTAGGAGGAGAAGAGCATGCCAGTTTTCCCATATAACGGTATTTGGCCAACCATTGCAGATGATGTATTTATTGCCCCCGGTGCGATGATCATCGGCAATGTTACCATCCACGAAGGCGCCAGCATCTGGTACAACGCCGTGGTACGCGGAGATAGCGCGCCCATCGTCATCGGCCACCACACGAATATCCAGGATAACTGCACGCTGCACGTGGACATGGACGCGCCCCTTACTATTGGTGACACGTGTACTATCGGGCACGGAGCCGTCATTCATGGCGCGACAGTGGGTGATCGCGTGCTGGTCGCCATGAATGCAGTCGTGCTATCTCACGCACAGGTGGGCCCGAATACCGTCATTGGCGCATGTACGCTGGTGGGAGAACATAAGCAGATACCAGGAGGCGTTCTGGCAGTGGGCGTGCCAGCAAAAGTTCTGCGTGAACTGAGTGAGGCGGAGCAAGAGCGCATCCTCAATGGGACAAATCGCTACTGTGAGTTCGCCGCCAAACATAAAGAATCGCTGGAAGCAATAGACACCTTCTCCCTGGATAGCGCACCATAAAAGTCACCCTGACCCGGTACTTCGCCCCGTTTTCTACTCAGGAGACGATAAGAAATAGTACCATTCTCACCCTGTCAAGGTTACCTTAAATATCGCCTGTACAGGCGCCTGGCTTGGGCGTTGGATGTGCACAGCGATATCCCAGACTCCGAACATCGAGAAGGCAGCATCTTTATTGAAAGTAGCGATATAGGTGGGGTTGCCGCCCTTCACAGTTGCCTGCGCGGTCCCCATGTCCATCAATTCCATGTTGGTGCGGAGCTGCACCTGTGCGTCAGTGACCGGGTTGCCGCTGCTATCATTGATCGTGACTATGACGGTATTCGCGTAATCGACGCGCCCTGGCAGGACCAGCAATGTGACAGTGAGCTTATCCACGTGCTGCACCTGGGCATTGATGGATGTCGTAGGAGGCGATGCCTGGTTTGTGCTTGCGGCCGTGGTAGAGGTAACGGCAGGAAAGACAATGGGCGGAGCGTAGAATGCCATGAGGGAGGCGCAGAGCAATGCACCCCCAGCCATCCATGACTGGATGGTAAGCGACTGTCGCAAACGCCGCTCGCCCTGTTCTCGGGATGACCGGCGCGCAAGCCCGGGACCTATGACAAACAGGGCATAAATGCTGAGGGCAAGTACAAGGGCGATGAGGATTATTTTGGCCAGCAATGCTCGCCCGTAGGGATCGCTGACGAGTTGTTGCACGCCGGTGAGGCTTGATTCGCTCAGGAAGAGGCCGCTGATGAGCAGTACGCCGGATGTCACCAGTGCGGGGATCGTCAGGCGGCGCAGCAGCAATGCCAGCGTCTCGGTCCGGCGCTCCGGCTTGCCGGGGAGCAAGAGCGGGATCAAAACGTACCCGAGGTAAGCACACCCGCCAAATAAGAGGCTTTGTGCAATAAGATAGAGCCAGTTGAACAAAACCGCGCTGGCATGTGGCTGTGCTAGCTGCGCCTCATCCCCCGAGAACGCCATAGTCAACAGAATGATGCCAGCCAGGGCCAGTCCGACTCCCCTATACCAATAAGGCAGGCTGGCGCTCCCTGGAACTGCCGATTCTGGTGAGTCGTGCAGGGCGGGGGCATTACCTGCCTCCCAGGCAGGGTCCCCCGCCCCTACATTTCCTGACGACGTGTGTTCGCTGGCTATAGGAAGCTCTGCATCACTTTCCAGAGCGACTTGTTCGCGCAGGCGACTAAAACGGCTTTTAGAGTGTCCGGCTTCCAGCAGGGTGGTATTACTGTGCTGCTCACGCGTTGTCCACCAGAGCAATCCCAGGGTAGCGATGATACAGGCTATGCGTACCAGCCAGAGATGCCCGTAGCTGGTTGCAATGATCAATTGCCCCAGCGCCACAGGGTCTATACCACCACTACCAAGCCCCCGCGTCAGCAGTGTTGCGCGCAAAATAAGCGTAATCGCTTCTCCAACGAGCAGCGCTGCCAGGCAGAGCCATTGCAGTGGTACCGACTGTCTCGCGATTTGATCTGGCAAAGTAAGGGCATTATTTGCAGCTTGTGATATCACGAGCCATTCCAGGGCGAGTATGCCCACCCAGAATGTCAGGGCGAGCAGGACGAGCCAGTCCCAGGCAATCATCAGTACACCAAAGGTATCGAGTTGCGGCAGAATGTTGCTCGTGCTCGGCCCGAGGATCACCTGCCCCGGAAGCCCAAAACTGGAATGTCCGATGTTAAAACCGATTACTCCGTGGGTTGTATGCCCATCGACATCGGATAACGCTGTCCAGCGTACTGTATAGCCGCCCTGGGGTAAGGCGCCTGGTGTGGTAAGGAGGGTATCCAGCTCGCGTGGGTTAGTGCGAGGAATGCTGCTGCGCGCGGCATCTACGATATGACCATCGGGAGCAAATACATGGGCAATGCTGGCAGGGCCGATGGATTCGTTAAAATAGATACGCACCACCGACGGCGCGGTATTGACTGTTGAGCCATCTACCGGGTCGGAGCCGATTACAAAGGCATGCGCGGAGGCTACCGGCGCCTGAGACAGCGGGGGCAGCCAGTTGAATATGAGTAACATGCCCAGGCTCAATACTGAGATGAGCAGGAGCAGGTAATTGGTTCTGGATCGCACGTTTTTGCTCTATGTTGATAGGCTACTTTGAAGGTTGAATATTCCCTGAGAGATTGTACATCTTCTATACCACACGCGCAACATTTGTTCGTGTATGGGCCCTGGTATGATATATGATGCCGAGTTACCCTATGGGCTTGCCCTTTGAACTCTTGACAATTATTAACCAAGGTATTACTATTTAACTCGATGGTTAATGAATTTGATTATGTCGTTAAATGGCGGAAACCATCTAATTGTTTGCTTATCACTATGGTTCACAGCAATCCGATGATGAATGAACTTGACACAACGCTCGCTGCGCTGGCCGATCCCACCAGGCGCCACGTAGTGGAGCTGCTCCAGGAGGGTCCCCGCCGGGCAGGCGAGCTCGCGGCAGCGTCCGGGACGAGCGGTCCCGCCATGAGCCGGCACCTGCGGGTGCTGCGGGCCAGCGGCCTCGTCGAAGTCGAAGAGCAAGGGCAAGGGGCCGGGCAGGACGCCCGCCTTCGCGTGTACCGGCTGCGCCCCGAGCCCTTCGTCGCCTTGCAGGCGTGGCTCGACCAGGTGCAAGCATTCTGGACAGAGCAGCTCAACGCCTTCAAGGTTCACGTCGAGCGCACAAGGAAAGGAGAGCATCCATGAGTTCCACTAATGCTGTCACCGCCACCGTCGAGGTGTCCGTTGATCCTGTCACCGCGTTTGAAATCTTCACGGAGGAGATCGACCGGTGGTGGAGGCCAGGCCCCATCAACTGGTACGATGCTCACCGGGCCGTCGGCACGAGGATCGAGCCTGGTGTTGGAGGTCGATGGCTCGAGGTATACGACGATGCCGCAGGCGATGTCCTCGAGGTCGGCCAGATCACGGTGTGGGAGCCCGGTATGCGCCTCGTACTTCTGTATCGTGATGGCGGGCATGCACTCGACGGAACCGAGATTGAGGTGTGCTTCGAGACGATTGAAGGCGGCACCAAAGTGACTCTCGAGCACCGGGGCTGGGACAAGGTGGCCCCCGATGTCGTCACGCGCAGTCGAGAAGGCAAGCGGTGGGGATGGGCCAGCATCCTCGGCTGGTACAAGGAGTGGGCATTCTGGGGGTCTCCGCGCCGAATTCAAGGCAGGCTCAGGGTCGGTAATACAGCCATAAGCCTGAACTGAAGCGACATGCCCGCGATTTGTTGATGCATACTGCCACTGGTATAATAGAAGCTATAAACTACAAGCAAAAGAGCAGAACTGATGGGAAAACTCTATTGGTTAAAATCCTGGCCGCGCTTTCTCCTGTGGTCACATGTGATAGGCGTGATTGGGTTTTATTTCATAATATGGCTGCGTACCGCCCCAAGTAAAGAAGATCGAGTCAAGAAGTTACCTCCCAGGATTGAAAAGCCTCTACAATCCATAAACAGTCCCCTGGTCTCGATAATTGTGCCCGCGCGTAATGAGGAACGCAATATTCGCCGCTGTGTGACTTCCCTGCTGGAACAGGACTACGAACACTTCGAGGTGATCGTAGTAGATGACGGTTCAAGCGATGGTACGTCTCGTATTCTGGATGAGTTGATAGCATCTCACCCCCAGGGTGATCGATTGTTTGTGCTGCGCCTGCACGACGCCCTGCCAGAAGGCTGGACGGGTAAGCCCCACGCTATCCACAAAGGTACGCAAGAGGCGCATGGCAAGTGGTTGCTACTTACCGATGCCGATACCTGGCATGCGCCCAATGCTCTGCGTTCATCGCTCGTCCAGGCTCGCGAAGAGCAGGTCGACCTGTTTACTATAGGTTCGGAGCAAGAATTGCCCACTTTCTGGGATAAAGTTATGATGCCGATGGCCTACCTGGGCATCAGTATGCTCTATCCTCCGAAACTGGTCAACGATCCGCTGAGTAAAGTAGCCGTGGCAAATGGACAGTATATCCTGATCCGGCGCGAGGTCTACGATGCCTTAGGTGGCTATGCACGGCCAGAATTAAGGAATACGCTGCTAGATGATCGCGACCTGGCACGAGTTGTGAAAGAGCAAGGGTATAAACTGCATTTCGTAGATGGGCGCGGCCTGATTGCGGTACGTATGTATCGCGACCTGGGAGAAATCTGGCGGGGCTGGCGCAAGAATGCTTACCTGGGTAATCGCGGCGGGATCGGTTTTTTTGTCCTCCAACTGATTGGGCTGCCCATGATCTCCATCCTGCCATTTCTCCTGCCACTGCTCGCACGCCTGACAAGAACACAGCAGGATAGTGGTATTGGACCGACCGAAGCACTAGCCGCGACCGGTCTGGAATTAACAGCGTTACTTGCTTATCGCACGTGGCTCAACAAACAACTGCGGGTGCCATGGTATTATGCGTTGTTGCATCCTCTGGCTGGCGTTATCTTCGAAGGCATCCTGGCTCAGTCTTCCTGGAGAATTCTGACTGGCTCTGGTGTGGACTGGCGGGGAAGGAACTACTACAACGAAGCCTCTTCCCCGGCAGAAGTCAGCCTTGCCAGACACTCGTAGACGCCATAGCTGAGCGTTCTCAAAGTAGGAGCAGTGATTATGGTCGCGATATCTTTACAAATCGAAGGGCAGATAGACCTCACCTGGCCGCGCTGGAAGCGGCTGGTCACCGAAGTTGAAGAGCTGGGATTTGCCGGGCTTTTCCGCTCCGATCACTACACGAACGCAGGGCCGCCCGACAAAGACTCCCTGGAGATGATCGTCTCACTGGCTTACCTGGCGGATCATACGCAGCGTATCCATTTCGGTCCGCTGGTAGCACCCCTGTCAGTGCGCCACCCAAGTGTGCTGGTTCGCCAGGCCGCCGCGCTGGACGACCTGAGTGGGGGACGTATGATGCTGGGTGTTGGAGCTGGCTGGCAGGATCGCGAGCACCGCCTGTTTGGCCACGAGCTCGGTGATGTGCCAACGCGCATGGCACGCCTGGAGGAAGGACTTGAAGTGATCACGCGCCTGCTGTGCAGTGACGAGCCGGTGACCTACGAGGGACGTTTCTTCCAATTACGTGGGGCGACCCTGCTGCCGCGCCCGCAACGTCCTGGTGGCCCGCGCATCCTCATCGGAGGCAACGGCGTCAAGCGCACCCTGCCGCTGGTGGCACGCTATGCCGACATCTGGAACGCGGTTTTCCTCTCGCCCACGGCGTTTCGCGAGCGTTCCGCCGCTCTAGATGTCTTGCTGCAAGCGGCAGGACGCAAAGCGGACGATGTCAGACGGACATTGATGAAAGGACTGTTTTTTAGCCGCGACATGGACGAGCTAGATCGCCGCCTCGCCTGGCGTCACGAAAGGCCCGAGGTTGCAGGCAAATCCCTTGAAGAGGCGGTGGATTTCATGCGCGATTCCTGGTATTCCATTGTTGGTACGCCAGATATGGTGGTCCAGCAGATCAAAGCTTATGCCGACGCAGGCGTCGAGGAACTTATGCTGCAATGGTTCGACCTGGATGATATTGATGGGCTGCGGGCATTTGCTACGAGCGTTTTGTCACAGCTTTGAGTGCTTTGCTACTGTATGATTGGCAGGTCGATGCCTAGTTGCTGCAGCATGCCGGGGATACCACCACCTGGGACCTGCTCGACATCCATCATCATAATCTGTCCTTCCTGGAAGGCATATACCGCGTGCTCTTTAGGAAGGGAGATCGACCTGCCCATCTGCGGCACCGGTGGCATTCCCAGCGGAGCCAGTAGAAACGTCTCTGCCTGCGTACCCGTAATCTGCATCGTCGCAGTCACTGTATTATCTCGCTGATGCACGTCTTGCAGGCGGAAGGCCAGGTCCGGTATACCGTTTTTCATCTCCTTTATAACGGTCATAAACTGACCTTTGTTTAGTGGCTTTGGTGTCGCGCCACTGAAGATAAAATCATCCGCCAGGTAAGATGATGCAGCAGCGAAGTTCCGCGCTTCCAGCGCCTGCATAAACGCTTGAACGGTTTCAGTGTTGCTCATGGGATTGTTCATAGTCTCGCATCGTCTTTCTTGTCCAGTACGTCTTTCCTATGTTAGAAACACGATGAACAACCTTATTTGGTTCCCACCTGACTTATCCACGCCAGACGCCCGTAAGAAACTCCACATGGGGTTTATTCGTGCTATAACTAGATTCTACAAGGATATCTACGATTATGCTGCGCATAATTCCTGCGGTACCCTTGCTTCACGGAGTAGTTAACGCAATCCAATAATACGGATGATTATTTTAAGGCTATACGAAATGCACCTTTAGGAAGGAGAAGATATGAACAATCAGCAAGTGCGATCTGACGCTTCTCAAGAGAAACTGACACTGGGCGCTATCGGTCTATTCCTTGTGGTTGCCATTGTAGCAGGCCTGTTTTTTCCCCATGCAGATCTTCCTTCGGCTTACCTTAATATCATTGCCAGCATCAGTATCCTGGCGGGTATACTGGGCCTGTATATCGCCGCCGCACGACAATTTGGTCTGTGGCTGCCGTCTTTCTTGCGGGTAGCGGAAAAAAGTCGGGATCAATTCTGGCGGCTCCTGGCTATGTCGATGGCAGCCATCGTTTTCCCAATCATCATCATTGCGATCCAGCACATCCTGTTTCATTAGTGCATATTCATCAAAGCTTTTTGGGAAAAGACACGAAAATACTAACGCCTGAGGATCAACACCTTGAAGTTGCCCATGCCAGCCGGGTCAGTCAGCGCTGCCACTCGCTGGCGCAGGTTATACCACCCTAATAACGCCACCTGACCCCGGTCGGTACTGCGCGCGGTATCTGCCTCTGAAAATTCGGCACGCCGGTATCGCTCCAGTTCATCATAAATACCAAGGTTCTCCAGCCACAGGCGCTGCGTGGTGAATGTATTCAAGCGCAAGCCATGCTGCCGACCGGCGTCGATCAGTGCGCTGAAGTTGACATGGGCCGTGATATCCTGCTCGCCGGGACGCGCCAGAGGTCGATCATTAAGAAGATGATGCGAGTAACAGGCGAGCGTGCCGCGCCTGCGATTGCGCGTATACAAGTTGCGCGCTTTGTCACCGTAGTCTATGGTCAGGATAAAACCTCGCCGGATAAGATGAGCCACACGCTCTATCCAGCGTAACGCGTCAAGATTAATTTCGGCACGCCAGCCATCGCCAAAACGAGGCCAGGGAATCTTGTACCTATCCAGGTAGGACGCTACTGCTTCTGTACTCGGCTCAGCCAGGACTTCACACAACCGCCCCTGCTGCGCATCGACGAAGAGTTCATACAGCCGGCCGCCACGTGTCTCGACGATATGGACGGGGAAGGCATCCACCAGTTCATTGGAGAGAATTACGGAAGGCATTGACTGAGTTTCCACGGGTGGCTGAGCAGGTTGCTTACTCCTTTCGCAGCCTTCGGGAGAGCCTACGATGGCATCCTGGCCCGTGCGCATATCCTCGGTCCGGTAATCAAGGGCGGCATTGAAGGCAGGAGTCTCCTGAACTGCCCACGCACGTACTCCCTGGGCGAGATCGCCGCGCCCTGCGCCTTGCTCCAGAACAATAAACCGCACCGGTTGGCCCGACTTCCGCCATATTTGTAGCAACTGTCGTCCCATGCAAGAGGCAAAGAGGGTAGAGACATCGGTGTTCGTATAGTAGTCGCCTTCCCAACCCATTCTAGCCAGCCCAGTAACATAGTATCCACAGCCGGGCTCATACAGAGCCATACGCATATAGTCAGCGAAGGTGATCGGCCCTGCGCGTTCGATGCGTTCGATGATGAGCTGTTGTAGTAGATGAGGTGTTATGAGATACCCTTTATGTACGCACAGCATTGCTGCCGAAATTGACGACCAATAAGTCCAGCGCCATCTCCGGAGTCATACGACTCCGCTTGAGCGCGGCATCAGCTGCCAGCAGCTGGCGATAGGAGTTCTCTAACTGAGAGACCGTAAATTTCCCAACCTGCCTCAGCGCTTTCTCCGTCACAAAGGGAGACAGGCCAGCCGTAGATGCAATCTCTGCCGTGCGCATACCTTTTTGCGAAAGTTCTTTGACCAGTAAGAGCGAGCGTACCTGCGAGGTGATCGTGCTGATGAGCCTGAGCGGCGCCTCGCCATCTGCCAGCAAATCGTGCAATATGTCGAGTGCCTGTTTGCGGTTGCGCTGTGCCAGCGCATCGGTGAGATCAAATACGCGCGCCTCCTGCACCTGCGCCGACAATTTGCGTACATCGTCCACCGTGATGACTGCGCTTTGCCCGGCATACATGGCTAGCTTATCCAGTTCGTTGGCGAGTAAACGCAACTGGCTGCCAATGAAGTTGGCGAGCATAGCAGCAGCATCCGGTCGAATCGTTACGCCGATGCTTTTAGCTCTTTTACCAATCCAGCTTTCCAGTGCTACCCCTTTAGGGAGAGTACTCTGGATGGCCGTTCCATGGGTTTTCGCGGCTTTAAGTAAAGGGCTACCGGCATCCAGCACTTCATCGACCAGCACGACCAGTACCGTCGTATCTGGCAAGGAAGGAATACACTCAGCCAGCGCCTTTTCAAAGCCTGGACGGCTAAGCGCGCCGCCTCTTCCAGCCTTTTTGCCTTTACTGGTTTTGCCGCCTCTGCTGCCTGCTTCGCCGACAGCAGTTCCGGCAGGTGCCTGGACGGTGGATTCTTCACTGCGCCGCTTTTTAGGCAGCCCTTCAACAACGACAAGCCGCTGCTCGGCAAGAAAAGGATATGTGCTGCAAGTAGTAGTAATGGTTACGAGGTCAGTCTCAGCACCGTTATAGGTGTCCTCGTTATACGCAAAGTTTCCCTCGTGCCGCAGCTTCTTCAAGTGCTCATGACTAGTGAATTCGTCGTCACCATACAGAAGATAAAACATATTTACTCGTGAGCGAACTGTTGTACCCTGCGATAGTCGCGCCTGGTCCTGCGCGCCACGATCAGGTCTGCAAGGATTGCCGCGGCCAGTCCACATACCGAGCAGATCAGCAACGAGCCAAAGAAGGTCGATGCTCCGTTCGCGCCGGGTAGCTCGGTGTCGAAGATGAGAGTACCGACCCAGGCAAGGATGATAAGGAAGCCGAGTAAGCTGCCTATGAATGCGCCAACGACTACCGCTGTGCGGTTCTTTACAGCGCTGATCCAGAACGCGAGAAAGAGCGTGATTGGCAGCGCAAGGATAAAGCCGAAGAGATCTCCTATAAATATGCCACTCGATGGATTGATCATGAGCGCAGGCATGTATGCAGAAAGGTCCATTTGTAATGCCTCCTATAACAACGTTTCTATATAGGGTGACCAGCGGGTCCTGAGCAAATCTTCAACCTCGGGATTCCCGCTTTCATTATACGGCAGTTTAGCAGGCAGTGACAATATTCTGGTATCTGCTTTGCAACATGCTACGTCGAGCTACGTATACGTTGGTAGATGAGAATAGAAAAGACAGGTCCAAAGTCTGCGGGTGAAGAAAGTTCGGGCGCAGATTGACTGGATATTTTTAGAACGAGGCAACCATGAGAAGTATGACTACTCTTGGACTTGATGAACGCCTGGAGCGAGTTCTGGCGTATGCGCTTGGCTGGCTTTCCGGCCTGCTGATCTTCATCTTCGAGAAGAACCGCAGTGTACGCTGGCACGCCATGCAATCGATGATTATCTTTGGTGCGCTATCGCTGCTCATGTTTGCAGTTGGCTTGCTGCGGGGTTTCCTGCACATGATCCCGCTACTCAATCTGCTGACGGATGTGGGTCTAGGGCTCCTGCTCAACATTTTCTGGTGGGTAACAATCGGTCTCTGGTTATGGCTGATGATTATGGCCTGGTTCAAACCCGACTATCGTTTGCCGGTTGTCAGCGAGTTTGTGCGTTACTGGGTGTAAGGCTATTTGCAGGCCCATGGCCACGAGCCCGCCCCAGAAGGTCGCAATGAAGTTCACAATATCATTATCTATCCAGGGTAAGCCGCGTAAGAACCTGGTGCTGGTGCCGCAGCGGTGGATACGCCGCTCGGTTTCTTTGTTACAAACAGGGCAGTAGTACATAGCTTGCAGCGTCGTCCCTAGCAAACTATCGAGGAAGCTACCGGCCAGGCCGCTGATCAGTCCTAGCGGGGGCAGGAAGGAAAGCGACGGGCGAAAGAGCTGCAGCGCCCAGAACACGGTTCCCAGAGCCAGCGCCCCCAGCGCAGCAGCGCATGTACCGACTAATGTCATGCCGCCCGAAGTGCCGGGGGGAACGGTTCTGCCACTGGTAATCAGGCGCGGCGGCCTGGGGCTCAACACTCCCAGCTCGGTAGCCCAGGTGTCGGCGGTCGCGGCGGCCAGGCTTCCCACATATCCCGCCTGCAACGTTTCGCGCAGCGCCTGAGTTTGTGCCAAGCCATACCCCAGGGCCAGTAACGTGGCTGTACCGCCATTAGCAGCCACCTGCCCGAGATCACGCTGTGATCCCTTACTAAACTTATCGGCAGCGGCAGCGGCCTTTTCTCGTTCGCGGAAGTGCGAGAGCATACTGGAGGAGACGAAGAAGAAGATGAGTGAAAGGCCCCAATCCCATCCCCCCAGGCCGAAGGTTGTTGTGCCTGTGACGACTGCACCTGCCACACCACTACGGCTGAGTGAACGGCGTCGATAGGCGAAGAAGCTGATAGCGGTGCTCAAAAGCAGGCCGAGCAAGAGGCGGTATCCCCGTCTGCGTCCACCCGATGCCTGTCGTCGACGAGTCTTTTCCAGCAAGCGTGCAGAATATAGCTTTTTCTGATCTTTCATGCTCTTTTATGCCCCGCGTTCCCAGACAACCGTGCGCCCTCGTTCGAGTAATAGGCACTATCCTGTTACAGAAAGATACCTTTATTAGTTTTATTGTAGTGAAGGGCCTGTATGGAGACAAGGGTGACTCAAATTATCACATATACCCTCTTGTCGAACTGCCAGTCAGCGATTGCTTCCAAATCAACATGTTAGGTTACAAGGAATCGGATGGTGCCTGAGAATAGTACTTTTGGAGCATCTGTACGTCGTGTAATGTATCATGTCAACATGTTTTATTCTGCAATTGAGCAAAGAAATAGCGGTTGCCAAGCCAAAGAAAGAATGATACACTGCGTCAGACTGGTGCGGCATTTTATTTGTACTCTCTAATTACATTTCAAGGTCTGGCGAAAGTGAGGAGCAAAAGTGATCAAATGTACTAGTTGTGGGAAACTTACCTACGAGGGTATAGGAAATTGCCAGCATTGCGGCGCGCTCTTACCTGGGAAGGTTGGAGGTGTGGTGGACCCAAGAATGGGTGCTCCAGAACTGCCGGAATTGCCTTCATGGCTAGAATCATTGCGTGCTAATGAGCTACCGGGGACAGCAACAGGTTCCCAGCTAAACTATTCTACCGATGACTCCATTGACAAGGACGCTTTACCGAGCTGGATGCGCCCGGAGAGTGCCGAGTATATCTCCGCGGACCAGCCCTCTCTACGACAAGCGGCAGCGACACCCACGTCCAACACGGGGGTGTCCGCATTCACAAGTGGAATATCGGCAAATTCGCTGATTGATGAGCAGGCTCTTCCTCCCTGGATGCAGGAGGGCCAGTCAGCATCTCCCCAGAGAAACATCGCTGCATCCAGCCTGGTGCAGCCGGATGCCCTGCCTGAATGGATGCGAAACGTGCAACAACAGCCTGCAGCTGCAGTGTCGGCAGCTGACCAGCCTGCTGCAGCCTTCGCTCCCCAAGGCTTATCGGGAAATAGCCTGATTGATTCCCAGGCGATACCTGCATGGATGTCAGAGCAGAACCAGGGAGGACCAGGAACATCTCCAGCAGCACAAGCGGGCCTCGCGGGCAACTCCCTCATAGACATGAACGCTCTGCCAAACTGGATGCGTGAGGGCAGTCAAGAGCAAAGGCCTGTCTGGCCCGAGGTACATACACCTGCCCAGTACGAGCAGCCTCCCTATACAAATGCTCTGACCGCCCCTTCTCTTATAGATGTGAATGCTCTACCTGAATGGCTCCATGCCGGAACAGGGCAAGGGCCAGCGGGAATAGCCGCATCACCTTCTCCAGCACCTGTTCCGCCACGAGTAGAGAGTGTACGGGTACCAAGCCGCCCCCGAATGGATATGGGACCTCGCGAACAAAGCCAAGTCGCTGCGAATGTTTTTGCGTCGATGCTGGGCGTCGCTTCGCCAACTCCCTACTTTCCGCCCCAGGTACCAGACGTTATGCATGCTGCTTCACCTCCACCTGGGCAGCTCCAGCAGCAGATGGGCAGCTCTCAGTTGGGCGCTGGTGAACCGGGATCAATGACAGGACAATCACCTGTACAGGGAAACTATACGACAGGTAATGCGGCAAATCAACAGCCCGGCGGTCCACCATACCCACAGGCTGCTCCGGCGGCTATGGCTCCTATTGGACAAACAAATCCACGCGCCAAATCAACCAAGCGTGGATTTTTCGCAAACTTTCTAAGCTGGTTCTCTCGTTAATCATACAAAAGGACATCCGAGATGAATACACGACCCTATCAAGGGGAAGGACAGGGACCGCAAAGTAGCGGCCGCAACCAGGCACCTGCCAATTCAATACTGGTGGCTGATTGCGGCACTGTGTTTACCAAAGTTTCGCTACTTGGAATTGTCGAAGGGCAGTATCGTCTCATGGCCTGCGGTGAAGCTCCAACAACAGTATCTGCTCCGCGCGAGGATATCACACAAGGCGTCATCCAGGCGATCAATCAGATCGAGTTTATTACCGGCCGGCACCTGGTGGTCGATGGGCGTATTCTCTCTCCTGAGAAACCAAACGGCGACGGGGTTGATGTTTTCGTTGCAACCGTAAGCGCCGGTGGTCCGATCCGCCTCGTTGTGCTGGGTGCAGTGAGCGCGATGCTCGAAACACTTGCAGCGCAGGCGGTCTCGGGCCTATATGCAGAGATCTATGCACTGCCGGCTCCTTCCTACGTGGCGACATCCATGCCAGCTCCTTTAACCGTGGGAGCTGGCGCGGCTGTAGGAGGAGCTTCCGTTCCACCTTCTCCTGCAGGCCCTGGAACACAGTGGACACCTGAACGAGTGGCGCTGGAGTGGGAACGGCAGCTTGAACGCATGCGGGATCTGCAGCCGCACGCGGCACTGATCGTAGGCCTGGCAGATGGGCCAGCCGGCCCAACTCCCCTGCAAGAAGCCAGTCAGTTGCTGGTGAACGCAGTGCAGGAACTCAATGAACGGCACGGTGCAAGCGCATCCGCTGGTATAGCCGCGCATGATCTCGCTACATATCAACTCCCCGTGATTTATGCTGGCGCACCTCAATATATTGAAGCGGTACGACGCATGCTGCATGACCTCGCCCCGGTAGCGCAGGTCGATCCTCTCGCCTCAGCGGCACAAGTCGGACCGATCGGTGTTGCCACTACTACACTCTATGAGCGCAATGTAATGCAGCACATCCCTGGCTATGATCGCCTGCGTTCATGGTCTAGCGCTGCCCCCGTTGCAGCTGCTGCTTCGGTGAGCAGCTTGATACGCTTCTTATCCCAGCACTACTCGATGAATGTGACCGCGGTAGATGTAGGAGGAGCCACTACCACTGTAATGGTGGCAGGCGAGAAAAGTGAATTTGTCCCCATGGTGAACTCGGGGGTGGGCATAGGCTCGGGGATCGGGGAAGTCTTCCAAAAGGCCGGGCTGCAGCGACTGGCCCGCTGGCTGCCCTTCGAAGTCAGTGAGGATGAACTGCGGCAGTATGTCCTAAATCGCATGTTACATCCGCAGGTGATACCGACAAACCTGCGTGAATTCCAGATCAGCCAGGCATTTGTGCGTGAAGCGATTCTGCTGACCATCGAAGCGGGGAGGTATAGCAACTCTGGGCAGATTCAGCCCGACTTAATTGTAGCCACCGGCAGCGCTTTTGCACGAGCACCTAAATACGGGCAGGTGGTGTTAATGTTGCTCGATACGCTCCAGCCACGCGGGGTGACTTCGATAGTATTGGATCGCACTATGCTCGTCCCGCAGCTTGGCGCTGTTGCCACTGTCGCTCCTGTCGCCGCCGTGCAGGTAAACGAGAACGATGCCGTTTCGCATCGTCTCGGTACGTGCATCGTTCCTTTCGGCGGAATACAGCCGGGTCAGCTAGCTGTACGCGTCGGCCTTGAACACGGCAATGGGCAACAATCAACTGTAGAGGTGATAGGGGGCACCATCGCAGTTGTTCCACTCCGGCTCAACGAGCAAGCGGCGCTAACGCTCACTCCCGCTCCTACTGTCGATGTTGGACTTGGTCCTGGTGAGCGTGCGCGAGCAGCCGAAGAGATTGATGGTGGCCTGGTCGGCCTGATCATTGATGCCCGTGGTAGACCTCTTTCGTTTGCTTCTAATGAGACAGAACGCCGTGCCCGCCTCTTGCAGTGGATGCAGGCCCTGGATGCCTGACAGATGAGAGGAAGGCGGAGCTATGGGCTATCCACTCGGCTGGTCTGTAGTAACACAAACGCTTGTGCGGCGAGAGCGCTGGCCTGGCGGGCTTAAGGCGAAAGGGACCGCGCTTGTCTATCCTGGACAAGAGGTTCAGCCCGATCAACCTGTCATGCGCATAGAGATGAGGCAACTCGATCCAGAAAAGACTGCTGCTCCACGCTCTTCACTGCCCACGGCAGTCGTTGGAACTATGGATAGTTCGACGGCAAACAGTGCTACAGACGTAAATGAGTGGCGCAGCAGAGAAACTATCCCGGCAGGTATGCGTGGGCGTGTCGTAGATGTCACGCGCCGCGGTGGAGTCGTCATTGAGAGCCGCGCGGCGGTGATACAGGGAGCTATCGGCGCTGGCTGCCAGGTGGCAGGGATACTCACCTTATGGCAGACTCCCAACGTAGGATACGGACAACCGCCCATTCCACCCGGCGCAATTCTCGTCATTCCAGGGCCATTGAACTTCGCAATGCTGCGCCAGGCTTTGAGTTCCAATGTCTCCGGCGTGGTCGCCAGCAGTATCTCTACGCGTGACCTGGAAGGCTTCTTGCGCGCTGACCTGGTACAGCTCATCGATAGCATGAACGCCGAGGTGGCGCAAGTCCATTTGCCACCGATTACGCTTCTCCTCAGCGAGGGATTGGGCACGATCGCTATGCCTGCGCGTACTATCCACCTGCTCAGCCAGTACCAGGGAGCGATAGCGCTTCTTTCCGGGGCAACCTCGGTACGCCAGGGCATCTTTCCAGAACTGATCATTTCGCTTCCCGTTGAAGAAGTGCAACAGAGTTGGCATCCTGTGCGTCCAGACCCGGCACTGGGGATTGGCGCGCAGGTACGGATTTGCAGCGGCGAGTACGAGGGAGCGATAGGTGAGTTAAATTATTTGTTCACGCACCAGCAGGTATTTGCTTCCGGTATACGCGCACGCGCAGCCCGTCTCCAGCTTGAAGATGGATCTACGCTGGTTGTGCCTATGATGTTGATCGAGCGGATTGGATAGGGTTTATACACTGTCTCGTCTTAGGAACTCGACGCAATTGAGGAGCACAGCTGGATCACCACAGCAAGAATATGAAAAGGCGCGATAAGCCTGTTATCCGCGACTTACCGCGCCTTTTCAAAGGTAAGCCCTGACGTCCTACTCGGGCATTATCACCCTGTCGATCGCATGAATAACGCCATTAGAAGCTTCGATGCTAGGCTGGGTCACTCTTACACCATTTACCCTGATCCTCCCATCACCGTTCTCAATCTTGAGGTTCTGCCCCTCGAGGGTTCTGACAGAAGTCGCCTTTCTCAGGTCAGGCCTACCCTGAACTATATGATAGTTCAGGACTGACTTCAACCTGGAAGGATCCTTGAGCAGCGCATCGACTGTGCTTGAGGGAAGCTTGGCGAAAGCTTCATCGCTCGGGGCGAAAACTGTGAAAGGCCCTTTGCCTTTGAGGGTCTCAGTTAGTCCAGCGGTCGAGACCGCCCTCGTCAATGTTTTAAAGGAGCCGGAACTCATTGCAACCTCTAGAATATCGGCCATTTTGTATCTCCTTACTTTCTGGTCAATGCAATCACTTGAGCTGCATCCACGATAGATGCTAAGCTCCTATCCCCAGTATAGACCGCTATTGATAATGATATATTTATACTTGGTACTCTAAGTGGGTCAATCTGCAATTAACTTGCAGAAAAGAGGGAGAGATGAGATACTAAGAGAAACAGACCACTCTCTCAAGAGGAGCGAAAGAAGAGGGAGGAAATGGGAGCACGACCACAGGTGACCCTTCGTCCACTGAGTCCGATGGAAGAGCACGCCTTGCAACGGGTAGCCAAAGCTAGCAGTGAACGGGTAGACACGGTCAAACGCGCCAAAGCCCTGCTCGCAGTAGCCGCAGGGCAGAGCTTGACCCAAGCTGGTCAAGCGTCTGGTCTCTCGCGTGAAGGCGTCTCGCAACTGGTCGAACGGTTCAACCAGCGCGGATTGGCGGTGTTGATGATTGCCCCGGGACGAGGCCGCAAGGCAACGTATGGAACCGAGGCGCGAGCGCAGGTGGTGCAGGAGGTGTGCCGCCAACCCGATCGCATCAGTGACCAAACCGCGACCTGGTCGCTCAAACTCTTGCAGCGCGCGTTACGGCGAACCGGATTGCCTCGCATCGGGGCGACGACTATTGGGCGCATCTTGCATGAGGAAGGCTATAGCCTGCAACGCGACCGCACCTGGTGTGAGACGGGCTATGCGTTACGCAAACGCAAAGATGGGGTCTACCGGGTGCGCGACCCTCGTGCTCAGAAAAAAAAAGTTTGATTGAACGAGCCTATCAACTGGCAGAGGCCTGCGGCATCCCTCTATGGAACCAAGATGAAGCCGGTCCGTATGCCACCAGACCGCAACCAGGAGCTTCCTGGCAGCTCGAAGGCCATCCCAAGTTGCAGCCGCATGAATACCTGCGCGATGGAGGAGCCAAACTGATGACCTTGTTTCGTCCAGCAACCGGAGAGGTGATCGCCAAAGGGGTCATCTCGGTGACCAATGCGGTCTTGCATCCCTGGCTGCAAGAGCAATTGCTCAGCATCCTTGCAAGCGAGGAAGAGGCGCGAAACCAGGAAGGTCATCAGCCCGCCCCACTTGAACAGACAGAGGTGGCAGCCCACTGCCAGCAGTGGGAAACCTGGCTCGGCTGGCGGCTGAGTGACCGCTATCCAAGGCTGCGCATGATTCTGATCTGGGATAATCTGGCAGGCCATCGCAGTGACAAGATGGTCCACTGGCTCTTTACCCATGGCATCATGCCGCTGTACACGCCACTTGGCGGCTCTTGGCTGAATATGGCGGAGTCGATGCAACGCATCCTGGTCCGACGAGCGCTCTCCGGCCAATATCCGCAAACTCCACAACAGATCATCGACTGGTTGGAACAGACGGTGGCTGGCTGGAATGAGGATCCCACGTCGTTCGTGTGGCATGGGAAGCGACACGAGCGCCGACAGCGAGCCCGGCTCAAACGGTTAGCTGGCTCTGGGGCAGCCGTCCTCGCTTACACAAGTTAATTGCAGATTGGCCCACTAAGGATTGCTCCTTTTATGAGAGAGATACCTAAGGAAGGTTATTTTTCCACACTCATAGAAAGTTATCCACATATCAAGGTGTTATATGTGGATAACTTATTCTTCTGCAAGGGCAGCAAAAGATAGAATTCCGGTTTTTCATTATGAAAAAACGCTCGCTCGGGGAAAATTTGGGAATGAGTTAAGTTTCGCTCAGCTGGCATTCACGATCAAGGAGCGGCCGGTCATATCTTTTGGTTGGGGGATGCCCATGACCTGTAAAATGGTGGGGGCAACATCTGCCAGGATGCCATCCGTGCGGAGTTGTAGATGGGCAAATTGTGGCACGACCAGGTAGAGCGGCACGGGGTAGGTGGTATGGGCTGTAAATGGCTTGCCCGTGTCGTACTCGATCAATTGTTCAGCATTACCATGATCGGCGGTTATCAGCAGGCCTCCACCTACTGCAAGGGTTGCCTCCACCACGCGCCCGACGCCCATATCCACCGCCTCGACCCCCCGGATCGCGGCCTCTATCACACCCGTGTGACCGACCATGTCGGCATTGGCGTAGTTCATGATTACCAGGTCATACTGACCGCCGCGGATATACTCGACCGCTGTATCGGTCACGCCTGCCGCGTTCATTTCAGGCTGCAGGTCGTAGGTTGGCACTTTGGGCGATGGTACGAGGAGACGGTCTTCACCTGGGAAGGGTATTTCGCGCCGCCCGTTGATGAAGTAGGTGACGTGGGCATATTTCTCAGTCTCGGCAGTATGGAATTGGCGCAGGCCATGTTCGGAGATTACTCGCGCCAGGGGCATGTCTACTTCATCGGCGCGATAGGCTACCTCGGCATCCAGCCCCTCTTCGTATTCCGTCATCATGATATACTGCAAGTTGTCTATGCGCGGCCCACGATTAAACTTGCCGGCGGCCTGCGGAGGCAGTTCCTTCATGACAAAAGCTTTGGTGAGCTGACGTGCACGGTCAGGGCGGAAGTTGTAGTGGATCAGGGCATCACCGGCCTTGACGATAGCAACAGGATGATCGTCGTCCATGATGACGGTCGGGACAATGAATTCATCGGTCACTCCTTCGTCATAGGATTGCTGGATGGCGGCTGCGGCTGAATTGGCTCGCCTGCCCTCCGCTCGCGTCATGGCAAAGTAGGCCATGCCTGTGCGGTCCCAGCGATTATCGCGATCCATGGCATAATAGCGCCCGCTGACGGTTGCCACCTGCGCTGCATGCTCCCCGCCGATCTCGCGGGCACGCGCCTGGAGCTGCTGCATGAATTCGATGCCACCCGTGGGAGAGGTATCGCGGCCATCGGTGAAGGAGTGGATGTAGACATGTTCGATTTCGTGTATCTGTGCCAGGCGCAGGAGGGCCTCCAGGTGCGACTCGTGAGCATGTACTCCTCCATTGCCGAGCAGGCCGCAGATGTGCAGGCATGACTGGTTCTTTTTAACATGTTCGATGGCTTTGAGCAAAGCGGGATTATGGAAAAAGCTGCCATCTTTAATCGATTCGTTGACACGAGTGTAGTCCTGCAGCACACGCTTGCCGGCGCCGATATTCTGGTGTCCAACTTCGGAGTTGCCCATCTGCCCCTCTGGCAGTCCAACTGCTTCACCAGAGGTTTTGATGCTGGTATGCGGCCAATCATGTGCGAGCTTATCGATGTTGGGGGTTCTCGCCAGGGCGATGGCATTGCCCTCTTTGCGAGGATTGATGCCCCAGCCATCCATGACGATCAAGACGAACGGGCGTGGTCGCCCGGAAGGGGTTGTACTCATGCGCTCTTTTTGCTCCATGTTAAATTTAAGTGCTTTCATTGTATCACGGACAGATGGGAGAAGGGATGAGATGATATGAAGCCTGACCGCAAGGAGCTTGCCAAAAAACCTTGACGGAACGATGATATATCTGTTATACTGCGATTGTTCTCAATAACGGGGCGTAGCGCAGCCCGGTAGCGCACCACAATGGGGTTGTGGTGGTCGGAGGTTCAAATCCTCTCGCCCCGACCGCTCAAACGAGATAGGAAAACCTCTCAAAAAAAGGTTTCCTACCTCGTTTTATTTGTTCTCTCACTCCTTTCCTCAATCTCCCAGTTGCGAAAAAATGTAGTAACACTGTAGCAATCACTGGTACAACCCCATTTACAGGTGAATAAATCGTCAGGCTTGCCGTAACGTTTTGAGAGTCTGTCTGCTTGCCATCACGCTCGCTTGCTCGCGCCTGCGGCGTTCGCCTGATTTAGTATATGGTGTGGAACATGCGCTTCGCGCATGTTCCACACCATATACTAAATGTTTGCGCGGGGAAGCCGCGCGAGCACCCGACGAGAGAGGCGAAGACTCTGAGAATCAGACACGCTCTGAAGACGATAGTGTGCTATACTAGCAGGGAGGCAAACTCAACGATACCATCTATTTCGAGCATACCACAGCTTCACTCAGGATCTGAGAGGGCGAAAGAAGGAGCAGAGCAATGACTTCGCCTCAGCGCCCAGGCAGCGAGAAACTTCCTGCCACCTCGCCAACATCCCCTGGACGAGGGCGGTGGAGCTGGCGACGAGCCGCGAAGGGGGCCTGGATCGTACTCGCTCTCTTGCTGCTGGTCATCTTTGTGGCCAACCTTCCCGCCTTCTTTCAGTACGCCAGGACCGTTTGCACCCAGCCCGACGTTGGAAACTGTCCTATCGAGCAACTCACCCCAGCCTATGTCCAGGTGCTCGACCAACTGCATCTCTCAGTCTCGGCGGCTGAGGGCTTCTTAGCCGCCCTTTGTGTGGCAGTGTCTGTATTGTTCTGGCTGCTCGGCCTCCTGATTTTCTGGCGCAAATCACGGGAGCCGATGGGCCTGCTCGTCTCGCTACTGCTCGTGCTGTTTGGCTCAAGCGGCTTTCTGGGATTCAATCTGCCCGCCCAGACGCCCCCGCTTTTCCAGGCTCTGGCCCAGATCATCAGTCTGGGGCTGATGTGGCCTGCCATGTTAGTCTTTTTCTTTACCTTTCCCACCGGGCGCTTCACCCCGCCCTGGACATGGGCCGCCTTCGTGCCCTTTTTCGTGGTGACGATGCTCTCCTCAAGATACTGGAGGTAGTAGCGCGTTGCCTGGCGGAGTTTCGAGATCAGGATGTAAACCCATGGAAACCGGTTCGTCTCTGAAGGGCAGACTTCTCTCCTGCCGGAAGGACCCTTAAAACTCGTTGGGCTTCTGTCTCGTGATAAGAGTAGGCCTGAAAGCGATGTTCCCTGGTGCTGACTGCGTGGTGAGCGCGAACCTGGACGAGCAACACGTGAGGGCGTCTCTCCTTCTGCCTGATTCGAACAGGAAGGCACGACATGCTCCCACGGCCATCGTTGTCAAGGATTGACATGAACCACGCGGGCTCGAGGAAGCAAGCTGTTCTCTCTCTGTTGCAAGGTCTTCTGAAAGGAGAAAACACATGACACCCATCGAACGCTCTACCTTGATAGCCGTCTTTGTAGACCGTGGGCAGGCGGATCGGGCGATCGATGAACTGCGACGGGCTGGCATGAGCTATGGCCAGATCAGGTTAGTGGAACGCGGAGCTGGTTTTTTCGATAGTCTCAAGGGGTGGTTTACCGGCATGGAAACCACCAGCACCATTACGGTCGAGGATTTGAGGAGATTAGGCGTGGCGGAGCAGGATGCGAGCTTCTATCAAAGTGAACTCCAGGCCGGGCACTGCCTCGTGCTCGTCAATGCACGTGGTAACCTGGAGCAAGCGCTTTCCATCCTGCATCAGAACGGGGCCTATGACATCAGCGCTCGGCTGAGAACGACTCAACCGACCGTTCCTGTAGGAACGCAAGAGCCCGGTGTTCGCCCAGAACCCCCTGCTTCCACTGTGCCACCAGAAGCGCCCCCGCCGACTGTGCCATCAGAGCAGCAAGGGCCTCCTGAGCAATCATCGTCAGCAAGACGTGTGCCACCAGAAGCGCCCCCACCCATTGTGCCACCAGAACCTGCTCGGCCAGAGTAAGGCACGTCAGCAGGGTCTCGCACCCCGCTCAAGTCTATGCATCTAAAACGCGGACGCAAGCCCAAGTTCTCTCATGCTAGATGCCTATACTGCTTACTAGCGCGGGACCCTGCTAATGAGGGCAGTCTGGGAGGAGCTTCGCACTCATTTGGCAGCAATCGAGGCAACCTAACCATTAAAAACTCGTACATGCTACAAGCATGTCAATGAAACAAAAAACTATGCTCTGGGCCTGATTGGCAGACAAATGTAAGGTGCCTTGAAAAAGAAGCGGCACGACGCTGTGTGTCTCGTCTCTCTTCCCGATGGTTGAGTATCCTGCTGATGCTCATGGTCGTGTTCTACAGAAAAATGATTTGAGACATCCCACTGTTTTCGGGGAAGAAAGGAATAGATGCATGAACCAATCCGCCCTCTTTCTCATCGTTAGTGTTGTCGTCCTGGTGTTTCTCATCCTCTGTGGCCTGCGCGTAGTGCAGCAGTACGAGCGCGGCGTGATCTTTATTCTGGGGCGTTTGTCTGGCGCGAAGGGGCCAGGCTTGTTCTGGGTTCCACCGTTCATTTCGCGCATGATCACAGTTGACCTGCGTATTGTGAGGCTGGCCGTGCCTCCTCAAGAGGTGATTACCCGCGATAATGTCACGATTAAAGTAACTGCTGTTGTCTACTTCTACGTCGTCAATCCCGAGACAGCCGTCGTCCACGTTACGAACTTTCTTGAAGCGACCACGCAGATTGGACAAACAACCCTGCGCGATGTGGTAGGCCGATCAGAACTCGATGAACTGTTAGCCCAGCGCGATAAGATGAACCACGAGTTACAAACGATCATCGATGAATATACCGAGCGATGGGGCGTGAAAGTGACGGCGGTCGAAGTCAAAGAGGTTGAACTGCCAGGGGCGATGCAGCGCGCGATGGCAAAACAGGCCGAAGCAGAACGTGAGAAACGTGCCAAGATTATTCATGCGGAAGGTGAATTGCAGGCGTCCACGCAATTGGCTCAGGCAGCGCAAGCTCTCAGCTCACAGCCCAGCGCACTACAACTGCGCTACCTGCAAACGCTCACCAGAATCGCTGTTGAGAACAACTCGACGGTCATCTTCTCGCTACCCATTGACCTGATGGAAGGTACGGTGCGACCGTAAAGGGGGTGAGATGCAGGGCAATGTAGACACTGTTTTTAAGCTCCCGAAAGAGGTAGTAAAGAATGGACCTTCTGTTGCCTGCTGAAACAACACTCATCGGCTCCGCTGTGGGCTTTTACCTTTGGCTCTAAAGCCGCACAATCAGATCATTCGTAGTCGTACAGATGCATATCAGTTCTCCTGTTTTTGCAATAATTTTCTCGCCGTGATCAACGTCGCCCCCGGCGTGAGCAGGCGATGCTGGCGCACATGATCCATGCCGGCTTGCTCCAGCCAGCCTTTCACTGTAGTGAAGGGATAACAGGTGCCCCCGACCGTAGTTACAGTCAGAGCCATGAACTGCACCATCAATGAGGCTAAACGCGAACCGTGGGTCTGATCGGTGACCTGGTCTACGAAAGCCAGTATACCTCCAGGTTTGAGCGTTTTGGCTACCCGCTCCAGTACGAGCTGGTTGACCTCCGGCTGCAGCAGGTGAGCCATGTGGAAGTAGAGCGCGACATCATAGGTTGACGGGAGCAGCAAAGAGAAGTCATCGCGCACAATGTCGGCGCACACAAAACTCAGGCGATCCGTCATGTTGGTCTGGGCGGCAGTCTGTTTTCCCGCCTCGATGCCCGGGGTGAGATCAACTATAGTGGCATGCAGTTGGGGATATTTGCGACAAAAGAGCACACTGTAGGCTGAATGCGAGCCGCCCACATCGAGAAGCCGGGTAGCTCCTCGCGGCAGGCGCACGCGGTTGACGATCTCGCCACCGAGAGCCAGGGCGAGCGACGCCAGGCCCGCGTAGTGACGAGCCAGGACTGCTCGCATTGCGGGTTGCGAGGGAGCCTCTTCGTAAGGCATCTTGATTACCTGCCTGTTCTCGCGTACTACCTGAGGCAGGTGATCCCAGATAGCGACGATATCGGGGCTGTGGATGATGTAGGGAGCAATACTTACAGGGGAATTACTGGTGAGCCAGCGCCGGGCCATACGACTATTGCGATAGAGGCCATGATGCTGGTGCAGGTAACCAGCCGAAACCAGCAGCTGTAACAACAGTTGCAAGCCCTGGGGGTTACTATGCAGCCGCGCAGCCAGGTCTTCAAGTGTGAGAAGATGCTCGTTGAGCATATCAAAAATACCCAGTTCGCAGGCGACGACGAGAACACGCCCTATGCCGGGAGCCAGAGGGATGTCAAATAGCGGCGCCGGCAGGAGGTTCAGGCGAGCCAGAACACGCTCGAGGAGTGTAAGACGCAGTGGCATTATGCAAGAGCTCCTCCCAGCCATCCTCCTGCCAGCAAGATGCAGGTCAGGACGACCTGATAAAAATACACTTTACGCGTCCACAGAGGCTTCATTGGACCGAAGAAGATGATCATTGCTGCAACGGACAGGCATGTTAAGACGAGAGCCAATATGACGATTAACGACTGCGCGGGGATGGCCTGTGTAACCGTCAAGACGGCTATCAGGAGAGCACTGAGTGCAATGAGGAGAGGACAGGCGATGAATGAGCCCTTCATGCCGAGAGCCACGGCCAGTGTTCTCGCGCCTTTGGCCGCATCGCCCGGTATATCAGGCAGGGAGTTCGCGAGGTTGAGAGCTACACCCAGCAGGCAACCCACCGGCACCAGCCAGAAAAGGAATGGCAGCGTGCGGCCTACACCGACGAAGGCATAGAGAGGAATGAGAGGCATCGCCAGGGCAAACGCGATACCACTTAAGGGCGTCGATTTCAGTCCCAGGTTATATCCCTGCCCCAGAGCAAGGTAGCACAGCGAGATGGGCAATACCAGCCGGTTGAGCGGAAGCAGCAAAACGATCATTACTATAATCAACAGGGCACCAGCGAAAAGGGCCTCACCTGGACGCACCAGTCCCCTGGGAATGGGCTTGGCTGGTTTGCTTGCGGCATCGAGGCGACGATCACAATAGTCGTTGAGGACGGCAATAGAGAGCTGCATGGCAGCATGTGCCGCGATTACAAGGGCAATGACACCCCAGAGCGGATGTGGCCATGCAGCCAGCAAGGCGAATACTGTGACGGCAATGATGTGCAGTAGAACTGGTCCAGGGTGGCTGAGCAGGAAAAAGCCCAGGATGATGTCGCTCAGGCGGCGCTTTTTGGTGATCTCCATTATCTCACAGGAAGGTGCTGTGTTACAGCTTTGAGCCATTCAGCCCGTATCTCATTACCCGCCAGCAGCAGGGTAATGCAGACACCGAGAAGAGTGCCAATAACCCAGCACGCCACGATCAGTGTGTGTGTATTGATTGCAGCAAGCGTCTGGAGCGTATCCATAAAGGCAAGAGAAAATGCATCATGCCCATTTGCAAATGGTAAAAGCGCACGTACGGATGGTTGGGACAGGATAGAACCAATGGTGGCAATGGTGGCAAGCAAGATAGCAGTCAGGAGTTCCAGCAGAGATAGACGCAGGAGTGAGAAGTGAGGTGCAATGCGCCGCCGTGAGTCTAGAGCGACACGCCGTATGATCCGCGCTGTCAGGTCTTCGGGTTCAGCGACAAACTTGAGATTATGTATGCTCTGAGCAACCTCTTCCAGTAGGGCCAGTTCTTTCTGACAGGCGGCACATCCAGCAACATGCGCCTCAAGAGCGCGTGTCTGCTGCACGGTAAGCCGACTATCAACATAGAGTTGTAATTGATGGACAGCCTGTGCGCAGCGCATTAGTAACCTCTCGTTCTCATACTTCGCTCACGTTCAAACGCCTCCAAACGTTCTTTGAGTAGATTGCGTGCCCGAAACAAATGTGTCTTAATAGTGCCAATGGGCATGGTAAGTGTCTCAGCTATTTCTTCATAAGTCATTTCCTGGAGATGCCGCAGTACCAGCACCACGCGATATTTCGCCGGTAAACTTGCAAGCTGTTCATGCACCATGCTCTGACGATCACGCGCTTCAAGTGCAGCATCAGTACGCTGGCTGTCGTCTGTATGCTGCACCAACTGCTCCGCTTGCATGGCGGCATGAAGCGCTTTCTCGCGCTTGCGCTGTTCCAACTGTTTCAAGGAGCAGTTATAGGCTATACGGTATAGCCAGGTAGGAAAGCGTGCATCGCCACGAAATGATGGCAAGCCCTGCCATGCAGCCAGAAATGTCTCCTGCGTGATTTCACTGGCCTCGTCGTATTGCTGTAGGATGTGGAATACCTGGTTGAAGATGCGCCGCTGATAGCGTTGTACAAGCTGGGCAAAAGCATCCTGGTCTCCTCGCCTACTGGCATCGACGAGGAGCGCTTCATCCTGTTCAGTATAGGAAGTGACTACGTTCGAAAGAGACAGCCTTAGACTGTGTGGTGGTTGCAATAGATACTCACTCATGTTTATTAGAGACCGGGCCAATGGGAAATGTTTCACAAGTCTTGTTGAAACTTCTCCCCCATTAGTAGTATCTTACCACAAAGAAAGATACCTGGAGAGGAGTGTGCATGTCTTCAAGCGTACTTGCCGTTTTATTCGGTTGGCTCATGGCGCTGGCTATCTTCTTTGGTTTTATAGTACTAGTACGCTACATCGAGCACCGGGAACGAATGGCGCTGATTGCGCGCGGCATCGATCCTAACAGCCTGCGGAAGCAGCGTCGAGGCTCCGGCCTACTGCGTGCCGGGCTGATCATAGCCATGGTCGGACTGGCACTCACTCTAGGTCTCTATCCGATTGGTTTCATGTTGCCGCCATCGTATACTGCGGCTCCATTCCATTTCGGCCCCTGGCTCCTTCCTGGTTTAATTCCTCTTGCCGTGGGCAGCGCGTTGATCACCAGCTATTACCTGGGACAGGATATGCACCCCCCACATCCAGGCAGTAAAAGCGATCAGCCTGCTGCGAAAGATGTGAACGAGATAGAGGTCAGTCCTGACCTTGAGACAGGGGAAAAACTTGACTGACGGCGCCCTGGTACTTTCTGGAAATTCAGGGAAAAACCTCTTGACATTGCTCAAGTGCAGTGGTATCATCTCACTTGCGCTGAACGGGCGCACCAGATGCGGAAGCATCGATTACGCACCTGAACAACTGAAGAGTGATTGCCATAGAATTACAAGGTAACAAAGTATACCTGTCAATTTGAGTGACAAGCTTGCGCATCTAGCATATTAGTCTCCGCCGAGGGACTATATATAAAAATGGATGGCGAGTTTGATCCTGGCTCAGGATAAACGCTGGCGGCGTGCCTAACACATGCAAGTCGAACGGCCTCGCTTTTCGGAGCGAGGCAGTGGCGGACGGGTGAGTAGCACGTGGGTGACCTACCCTTTGGTG
>WNGD01001535.1_pt1 | contig 41497 bp, 37 predicted proteins | sample 5400671 | NCBI WGS metagenome assembly WNGD01 (sample SAMN13153369, study PRJNA577476) | soil metagenome | isolation source: 40 cm soil or saprolite under grassland replicate 2 | place: USA:California | collected 2016-06-15 | reverse complement strand
CACCCATCCCCAGGTGGCGGCGGGCTATGCCCAGCTTCTTGATCAACTGTACGATCTCGACGACGGCAGGATCGCGGACATGGATGCCGCCGGTATCGACGTGCAGGTCCTCTCTCTGACCTCTCCTGGCGTGGAGCAGCTCGACGCAACCGAGGCCGTGGCGCTCGCCCGCGATGCGAACGACCACCTCGCGGAGGCAGTGCGGCGTCATCCAAGCCGTTTCGCCGGGTTCGCCGCGCTGCCAACCGCAGCTCCGGACACCGCCGCCAACGAGCTGGAGCGTACGATCCGTGCATACGGCTTCAAGGGAGCACTGATCAACGGCCACATCCGGGGCCGCTACCTGGACGACGCGTTCTTCTGGCCGATCCTGGAGCGTGCCGAAGCGCTCCAGGTCCCGCTCTACCTCCATCCGACACCGCCTCCGCAGGAAGTTGTCGCGACCTCCTACACAGGAAACTACGCGCCGGAGGTCACGGTTGGGCTGTCGACCGCAGCCTGGGGCTGGCACATCGAAACGGCGATCCATGTTCTCCGCCTCATCCTCAGCGGAGCATTCGACCGCTATCCGAGTTTGCAGCTGATCCTCGGCCACCTGGGTGAAACGCTTCCGTTCATGCTGCCCAGGCTCGATCTCGGGTTGCCTCCACAAGTGACGAAACTGGATCGTCCGATCGGGGCCTATCTCCGCGAGAACCTCCACTACACGTTCAGTGGCTTCAACTACCTCCCAGCATTCCTCGACCTGTTGCTTCAGGTGGGTGTCGATCGGATCATGTTCTCCGCCGACTATCCCTATAGATCGATGGTGCAGGCACGCGCCTTCCTGGATCAACTACCGGTCAGCCCTGCTGACAAAGAGCATATCGCACACGGCAACGCGGAGCGCCTCCTGCGACTGTGACCAGCGTCTGGTCGAGCAGAAGGAGGGACAGCCTTGCCTAGATTGTCTCAATGGAGGGGAGTCTGAATATGCTTCTGCACGGCCAGGCAATGGGCATGGATCGCGTAGGTTTTGGAACGCACGATGGCAACCATTTTCGGTGCTGTAACGGCCAGCACTGGTAGGGAGACTGCCGGACACGGGGGAGCGCCGGGGCGCCAGAGCGGTGTGCCACCAGATCTGGGTCGTGGGAGAGGCGCTGCACCTCAGTGCGCACTTGGTCGTAGGAGGGCAGCGCGATCGGGCTCCGGTTTCCTGACTCAAGCGATGACACCTGCGAGAGCTCCGCATGCTCATGGATGGCAGCCATCGACAGGCGGATGGGCAGCAGATAGAGCCGGCGAATGCCTTTCTGGAAGGCTGGATGAAGGCCGCTTTGCGGGTATAGATCCCATTTCCCACCTGGCTTCATAAGCATTGATGAAATGAGTCTTCAAGACTCCACGATCAAAAACAAAGAGGCATTACTTAACAGATTACGGAGAGCGGTGAAGATACTTGACCCACAAGCCGCTATCTACCTGAATCAGCAACCTCCTCAAGATCACTCAGCCGTGCCACCAACAACTGAAAATATACCAACGGTACGACGGGGCACCGGTACATTTTTTCATGCTGGCGATGAAATAACACAGGCAAGAACCATCATCCATGAGGTGAGACTCACACTACATCAATTTCGTGATGATCGATGGGAAAAGCTGATCCGTGTCCGCAATCAGTTGATGAAAATGACCGCCGTGACCGGGTCATTTCTCTTCGGACTCGTTGGATTTGCGATCATTTTCAATGTAGGCACCGAGATGCTCAAAACGGCTACTATCCTTTTCTATACCGGAGGTCTGGTTGGATTGTTCAGTCGACTGTACGATCAGTCAAAAACAGATACATCAATTGATGACTTTCGTCTGTCGACTGTACGCTTGATTACCGCCCCGTTATACTCTGGCTTGGCAGCTATTGGAGGGGTCTTGGTAATCCAACGAGATCTTGTGCTAACTGCGGCTACTATTCTGATTGCAGCCGCTTTTGGTCTTACCCCGAGCCTTTTCACCAGTGCCATTCAAAAAGAAGCGGATCAATACAAGATCGATCTAAAAAGCACATCTACCCCTGGCCGAGAGAAAGTTGAAAGTTCATCACAGTAAGACCATGAGGAAATCGGCGTTGAAGGGACTCTCGCCAGAGAAGGAAGACCACTATAAGTGCAGTGCAAAAGAGCAGGTCTGTTCAGGAGAGATCAAATTTGTATAAAAAACCATTGTTGGCGCCAATATACAATGTGCCGTTGACAACGACAGGTGAGCAATATACTTCGCCTTTCGGCGGCTCGTACGACCAGAGTACCTTGCCAGTTTGGGCATTAAGTGCTAAAAATTGTCCGTAGGCATCGCCTGTATAGAGCACTCCATTGGCGACTGCCGGGGCAACGTCAAATGAGGTATTTAGAGGATTGGTATATGTCCATTGCACTGCTCCAGTGGAAGCGTTCAGGGCGAATATTTTGCTGTCCCCGGTGCCGATATAGACGACTCCGTTCGCTATGGCAGGAGAGGATTGTATCCTGCCGTAAATATCACTGGTAAAGGTTCTCCAGAGTACGCTTCCCATCTGGCCGTTCAACGCGGCGACCCCATACTTGCGCTGAGTATCATTATAAAATGACGCGTATACTACTCCATTTGCAACAACCGGCATGTTGGGCACATAGCCGGGCTGACTCCAGAGAAGTTTGCCTGTGGTCGCATTCACTGCGTAAAATGTGCCGCCATCTACACAGAAGTAGACGGTGCCGTTGGCTATTATCGGCGAGGATTCGTAGAACCGGCCATTCACCTGGAAGGACCAGAGCAGTTTTCCGGTGCCGGCTTGTAGAGCATATAATTTCTGATCGTCCGACCCGAAATATACTGCGTCGTTGTAAATCACCGGAGAGTTATCAATTCCGCTTCCGGCTTTGAAGGACCAAGCTATAGCGCCGGTCTTCGCCTTGAAAGCATAGAAGATGTTAGGCCAGGCTGTGCCTACATATACAAGACCATTCGCTACCGCAGGAGAGGAGTGATCTATGTCTTCTGGTAACGAATTGGGGGGTGGGGTTGCTAATTGATGGCTCCAGAGGAGTTGGCCGCTAGCGGCATCAAGTGCTTTCATGGCGTGATCGTAGCTTCCAATATAGATCACACCATCAACAATTGCCGGAGAGCTATCTACTACGTCACCTACGTAGGTTGCCCATTTTGGAGTCAGGTGGGAGACATTGGAAGGATTGAGCGTTGTTTCAAAGGGGTTGAAGCGGGTGTGCCGGTATCCGAACTGGTTCCAGTTGACTGTGGATGTTGCAAGCATGCGGTGAGTGGATAGCGGTGCGGCGTACGCGCTCTTGCCGACACGAACAATCAATAAGCCTGCGCAGAGAGCACAGGCAATCGTTAGAAATAATAAAACTCGCATCCCGGTGTTGGGAGCATGCTTGTCGTACATTGAAAGGGATCTCCTTCCCTACTAATGTTTCATCAAGAGCTTTGCCATTTCCATAAGAGAAAAGCCCTTTTCTTGCCGGATCTGTCTTAACTGTTCCCTGGTAGTTGGTGGATAAGATTCATCTAAAGAAGTAGGTTTGTCTCGGCAATCCATTGCACACTCCATTATCAAACAATTAGACGATCTGGAGTTCCTTACCGCATACAGCACATGATGCCGTTGTCTCTACTTCCCTTTCTACCAAGCGTTTGGGGGCATAGATGCTATATGTAGCAACCATAAAGCGCATAGATATATCTGTCAATTATCTTCCTCTGGTTCGCCTATAAAACTAAACAATAGTACTATATATTCTTTGTCAACCCATATTCCGCAGTTTCGGACAACGCTTTTTTGATTATTATCTATTGCATCATACTTGATCATGACCTAGGGTCAAATATTGGCGCTCCTCCATTGCGGGTCTATGAGGTGCGTGGGCTACAGGCTTGGCAGACCCTCTGTCTTGCGTACCCAGCTCCTTCCTCTCTGGTCTATCCGATGCCTACGCCGAAAGGCCTCATCGAACCGGATTGGCAGGCAGTAGCCCACGGCTGGGATGGCATCCATCTTTCGCTTGGCGGGTTGCTCATCGCTTAACGGATAAGATGGGGCAAGCCGAGCGCGCGGACGCACCTCTTTGGCTGGCTTGTGGAGAGTACCGCGTGGCTGCGGTGGGTATTTGACCGCGTGGAACGTTTGCCGGATGTTGACTGGGATGTCAGGTAGCTCCGTGGTCATGTCGTTTTTCTCCCCGGAAGGCTACTCATATGGAGTAGGTATGCTCTGGCAGGGGAGCCATGCTTGGCTCATCTTGGACCGGGAACTTTTCCGCAAAAGGTCGGTATCAATCTGTGCTCCCAAAGTCTTGATCACCCCACATTCCGCAATTTTAGCCGGATGGCTGATAAATGTGCTCGTAGAGCGGCCCTAAGAGCTGTAAATTGAGCCGATGGACGGGTTGTAGACGTAAGACGAGGACGAGAGAAGTGGCAGCAGTCTGTACATAGAGCAACTCAATTCTTTCGTTGTCCTGATCTGCCACTGGTGGGTCGCAGGGCTGGCGTCTTGGCGTGGACGCCCTTTCCCAGCATACTGGGATGAGCCACGAGTTCACTGTGGATCGCGAGCCAGACGGGCTTACCTGTCAGTTCAAGGCTGCTCGGGCGGCTCCAAGCTGTCCCGTGTTCCGTTTCGATAGTCTGCTGCAAAACTAACACTCACGGAGCTGGGGACAAATCTGGTCCGATCTTCTGCTAAGCAAAGCGGCTGGTGCAAGGATGGCACTTAGTTCAGAAAGGAGGAAATCGCTATTTAGACTTAGAGAACTTGTCAATTACAAACTTACCACCGAGGATTAGCGATGCCACGATGATGCTGAGCGATAGTCGATTGGCGGCCCGATTCATGCTTTTTACTGCCTCGTCCAGGTGATCTACCTCCAGTCGTAAGGTGAGCTGGTCATTTGCCAATTTATCGAGGATCATGTCTGTACGACGCGGGGTGTTCTCGAACAGGCGCTTCATGTCGATGACCCATGCGAACACGCGTCCTGGCGATATTTGTCCAATGACCCGTTTTTCCATGACTTTTAGCATATAGTCGCGGATCAATTGTACGGGATCAAGCTCGGGCGAAAGGACGCGAATCGTGCCGTCGAGGTTAAGCATTGCCTTCCCAAGCAGCGTCATCGCAGTCGGCACAGGGGTGCTGTGAGATTGCGCCAGCTTCGTAAGGTCTAGCAAGGCGGTGCCTATTGCCATACGTCCACCACTCATGTCGTGGTAGCGACTAACGAGAGCAGATACGTCCTGGGTGAATGCCCGGCGATCAACATCCTTGGGTATCTCGATCATCTCCAGATACGTGTCGGCTACACGCTCGCCAAGTCGTTCAGAAAAGGCCAATAGGAGCAAGATGATCTTGTCCTTCTGGTCGGCATCGAATCTACCGACCATACCGAAATCCATCAAAGCCAAGCGACCGTCATCGGCTAGAAAGATGTTGCCGGGATGCGGGTCGCAATGGAAGACGCCATCTATCACCATTTGTTTAAGATAGGCTGAAAGCAACTCCTTTGCTATGGCACGTGAATCCAGTGAATCTAGCTCTTCGCGGCTCACGTGAATAAGTTGCCGGCCGCGAACAAAGCTGAGCGTAAGAACTCGTCGCGTAGTGTAATCAGTGTAAACTGTAGGCGTAGTCAGGAGTTTAAATTCGGCAATTTGTTTACCAATTAGACGGGTGCTTTCGGCCTCCTGTCGAAAGTCCAGTTCCTGGCTCAAGCTGCGCTCTAGTTCACGTACGATCTGTAGAAAGCCATAACGTTTGCCAAAGGGAGTAAACCTGCTGGCAAAACGAGCTACCTCGTGCAGAATCTCGATGTCGATCTCGATCCTCTGGCGTACACCTGGGCGCTGTACTTTGACAGCTACTTCACTGCCGTCGGGCAGAACGGCGCGGTGTACCTGGGCCATCGATGCCGTGGCCAGTGGCTCGCAATCGAACGACTCAAATAATTCAGAGAGGGGTGCGCCCAGCTCGCTTTCAATAATCGCGGTTACCTTGTCACTTGGCACAGGAGTAACTGTATTCTGAAGGCGTGAGAGGGCCTCGATATAATTCGCAGGCAGCAAATCCGGCCTGGTGCTCATCAATTGTCCTAGCTTGATAAAGCATGGTCCCAGTTCTTCGAGTGCGCTAGCCAATCCCGCTGCGTGGTCTTCTTCCTCCTCGTGACCATCAAGCACGAGACCAACATCTTCTTCCTCGTGCTGATGGTTCATAAATTGGGCTGCTACATGATGCAATTCATACTTGCGCAGGATACTGAAGATCTCCAAATAGCGCTCAGGATGGTGAGAAAAACGGCTCGCAATGAGATTCCTGACAGTGTGTGGTGCATCGGAGTTCACGTGACTCTTGAGATTTGCCATAAAAGTTATGGTATTCTCCATGTTTCTTAGCAATGGAGAATGCCGGTCCTCCTTCCTAATGCCTGCAACAACTTGTAGATGATCTTCTAACATTCTAAACTATTCTGATCTAAAAGAAGAGTGGCTCAGTATAATTACCTCTACGGGTATTTCTTATCCCTTCAGTTACGTCAAAACTTGATTTTTGGATCACTTGAGTTTCGCTTAACAAAGGTAGACGATGCCGCCGATTAGAAGAGGTTGCGAAGGCTTCAGGTGGGGTAACGGAAAGACAGTAAACGGAAGATTCTCCGTATCACAAACTAGGGGTGATATGGTATAGTTCAAGTAGTTTTTGAACATAGCAGACCAATGATTGTGTGAGGAGGCCACTATGTCTATCTGCCCTATTTGTGATGATACTGGCTTGCAAAACTCGGATTCAGAACATCCCGAATTCTGTTACTGTGCGGCGGGAAAGCAGGCTCGCCGCCAATGGGAAACCAGCAGAGGAGGTGGACAGGGGAAAAACCAGCCCAAACCGGCTAGCTTCATAGATATTGCGCATCTTGAGGAGGTGAATGCCAGTGTGGATGCTATGCGTGCTTCCCTGCTTGGTTCCGCTGTCAGCGAACCAAGCGCTGCCACAAAGCATCCCGCTGTGCAATTGCTGTATCAAGTTGCTCATGCAAATCACGAGGTATCGGTGGTTGAAGCCACACAGCTCTATGAATTGGCAAAGGCGTTGGAGGGATTCTTAGGAGGATTGGCACCCATTGGTCGCAATCTCAAGAGATAGCATGAGTGTACTAGTAATATTGGGTGCTCAGTATTGACAGTTATGCATGTTCTCTTCTACTATACTAGTTGCGAGAACATGCGCTTGGTATACCAATGCATGATCCCGAGATCAAAGGTTACCCTGGGCTTTTTTTATCAATTGGCTTAATCAGTCGTGTTGCAAAGAACTTCTGGCGCAGCAGTTAAACGTTAAGGGAAGTCAGTGCTGGTTATTGGGGCACAGAGAGAGGTACATCATGAAATGTCCGCGATGTGGCAATGAGTGGGACGCAACGAAAGGTGCTTGCACTCGTTGTGGATTTGTAATACGTACGGCTGGTCAGTCTGGAGCATCTTCACGTTACCCGAATTCGCCTCAGGGGAGTAGTCAAAAATCGGGTGGCTTGTCGAGCGCAAGGCCACAATCCGGAGGAATGTCATCTGTGATGTCACAGTCTGGTGGGTTATCAGCTCCAGTACCTCCGGGCTTCCCACGTACCATAAGGCCAACGCCATCGACTCCTGTTCCTCCAGGAGGCTCATCTTTTGGGTCAAATATGCCGTCTACTTTTAGTGATGGCGTGCTTAGTAAACCTGCTTTTGAGAAAAACACTAGGAGAAATATTCCCGCCGGAAGAGAGCAGGGTACCCTGCAAACAGGAATGCCCGGTACAGATACTTTGTCTTTAAGGGATGGCGTACGAAGGACTCCATCAACATTTCCGGCAAGTCGATCGGCTGATTACTTACAGCAGCACCGCCCACAGATGCAATCGCAGCCTCGTACGCATCAGTTCCCATCAGGCCCTTTAACGAGGAATGCACCAAACCAGCAGATGCCTCGACCAGCGAATTCGTTGCGCCAGGCATCCAATACACTTTCTTCTATGAGATCCAATGTCATGACCTCGACTGCCAGGCCGCTCCTGCCGGGCATCCTTTTGAGAGGTGGCCGTTATCGACTACAAGAATTAAAAGAGCGCCAGGACTGGTTATCAGGCGTTTTTGAGGCGGTATGGATTGGGAAAGATGCACACCGGGCAGGGTCACAGGTGATAATCTGCGAAGTAGTCTTGCCCGAAAATACCTCGGTTATGACACAGACCATATTGCGTACTGCTACGATGTCGCTGGTTTCTGTTGGTAGACATCCACACATTGCGACCTTGTGGGATGCCTTTAGTGATCAGGGACGAAGTTTCTTTGTTTTTGAACCAATTGAGGGCGAGTCCTTAATGGCGCGTATGCGCTATAGTGGACGTGCATTGCCCGAGCAAGAGGTAATCGAGTGTTGCCTGCAGATGACGGATGTGCTGGAGCTTCTTGCGCAACAATCCCCCCAGTTAGTGCATGGACTGATACGTCCCGAGCATATTATCTTAAGTCGTAATAGTTCTAAATACATTCTCACTAACTTCTCAATTGTGCTTGCTGGCGGCGCAACACAATATATTACCGGGATAGAGCACTCTCATCTTTCGCCGTATACCGCGCCAGAGTTTGCTCGTGGGGTGGTAGACGTGCGGACTGATATGTATTCGTTGATCGCCACTGCCTATCATGCCATGACTGGCAGTATTCCATCTGGCGTAAGTGGAAGCATTCCTCAAGCGCAACGCATTAATCCCAATGTTTCTTCCGCCTTTGATGCAATTTTGACGAAAGGGCTGCGGGCGGTTGCAAACCAGCGGTACCAGCGCCCATCTGAGCTGCGCCAGGATTTACTGGCGATGCGATCCGTTAGCGGAACGCTTGTCTCTGGGAAAGGCAGCAATGCTGCTTTTCAAAATAATATGCCATCGCCCAGTTCCAGAAATGGGCAACGCGATGATCTGTCTGCGCAGCGCACCCCTGATCATGTTGCCCAGGCGTTACCATTAATATTAAACTCAACTGAGGATGTTGAAGAGCGGGTATTATTGCTCCCCAAACCAGAGGATTTACCACCGATGAAGGCGGCAAACGATACGCTGAATGCGGCTTTCTTGCTGTGTCTTATACTGGTGAGCCTGATAATAATTGTAGTGTTGAGCCATATGACGGCATAAAGTAGCATATGTTCAGTAGAAGGATGGCCCCGTAAGGCCGTCCTTCTATTAATGTTTTCGAGTTACTACGAAGTCGATTAGCTCATCCAATACCTGGCGGTCATGGGTGGGGGGAAAGTGAGCCAGAGCCTGTCGCGCTTTATTGGCATAGGTGTAGGCGTCGGTAAGCGAGCGCTTTACACCCGAACCCGTAACAACCCAATTGACGACATCACTTATATCTTCTTCACGATGGGTGGTCCCATCAAGCAGATTCTGTACCTCCTGGTAGTGGCCGTTCCGCGGCTGCTGCTCTAAAGCATAGATCAATGGCAACGTTATCATACCCTGGCGCAAGTCATTACCCGCAGGTTTCCCAATAGTTGACTGGTCCTCGGTATAATCCAGGATATCGTCAATGATTTGAAAGGCTATACCGAGATTCATTCCATATGTATAGAGAAGCTCGATTTCTTCATTGGATGCCTGGCTGACAATAGCGCCTCCCTTGCAACAGGCAGCGATCAAACAGGCAGTCTTATGACTGATCTTCTCGAAGTAGCTTTTCATAGTAAGGTCGATGCGACCCGCGGTCATCATCTCCATAATAGTACCCTCGCAAACAGTGGCTACCGTATCCGAGAAGAGATGGTCAATGCGATTATCGTTGATATCAGCAATCAGCCCGGCTGTTTTGGCAAAATAGTAATCACCCAGCAGGATAGCAATACTATTCCCCCATAAAGCATTAACGGTGGGATTGCCACGGCGAGTTGAGGCATTGTCTACGATATCATCATGAATAAGTGTTGCCAGGTGAACCATTTCGAACGCTACACTCAAGGGCAGCAGTTTGTCAAAGCGATAGGTATTCAGTTTGCCTGAAAGCAATGTGAGAGCCGTTCTGAGGCGTTTGCCCGGCGAGCCAAGCGCGTGCATCGATGCGGAATTGAGGATGTTGAGTCCAGAGGTTGCTCGTTCCTGAAAGGTGGCATCCACCTGGTCGAGATCAGGTTGGATACTAGTAAGTAGGCGGCTCAATGTGGCCGTATCATTCATAAAGGGGCTCTCCATTTCGGGCATCTTGTAGCGCAACATCAAAACGAGAAGCGGTCTGTACGTTGTGTAAGCCGCCTCTCAAGTACTGTTGTTGCTTCGGCTATATATTATAGGCTAGTCAAATTATAGCACGTCTTAACCTCTAGATGGGAGACAGAAGCCGAGCAATATAAGAGACCAGTTTAACTATCAAACATAGAACACATGAAGGTGATTGTTGTGGATACTGATCTAAGGAGGAATCTCCTGCATATAAATGCTGTCAAACCTGAGAAGTAGTATCTAACTCCATCAGGTCTTCTTGTAGGTAGCCTGCTGTCAAATTGAATTCTTCCAATGAGTCCATGGCTGCTCGATACTCGCTCCAGGTGAGTCGACGGTTCAATACAGGATCGTTCACCGCTTTCCATGCGGGGAAATACTGATCCATCAAACTCACAGGTGTACCAGGTCCCAGTTCTTCCGCTATCCAGCGTAATACCTCGCGAGTTCCTGAAATATCCTCTGGCATCACCAGGTGACGAATCAAAAGCCCTCGCCGAGCGATCCCCTCTTCGTCAAGTTGCAGTGGGCCAACCTGTCTATACATTTCTCGCAGGGTGATTTGATTAGAATCAACATAATGGGGCATTTTAGAGGTACGCAGCGCATTTTTGTTGTCGGAGTATTTAGCGTCCGGTAGATATATATCGACGACGCCATCCAACAGCTTGAGCGTCTCCAGGTTTTCGTAGCCAGCGCAGTTGTACACAATGGGCAGGCGCAGCCCTTTGTCACAGGCAACCACCAGCGCAGCCAGAATTTGGGGCACAAAATGAGTTGGGGTCACTAGATCCAGGTTATGGCACTTCTTCTTCTGCAAGTAAAGCATCATGTCCGCTAAGCGTTGGGGACCAACTCGGTGTCCCAATCCCCCCTGACTCAATGAAAAGTTCTGGCAGTAGGTGCAACGTGCCTGGCAGTAGCCAAAGAAAATGCTACCTGCTCCTCGTGTGCCACTGATAGGTGGTTCCTCACGGCGATGGACATTCCATGAAGCGACGATAGCCTCGGTGCCTGACCTGCACACACCGGTTTTCCCGGCAATGCGGTTGCAGCGGCAATTCTGCGGGCAAATAGTGCAACTGCGTAAAATCTCCCAGGCAGTGGCAGCGCGTTCCGCGAGCTCACCTGTTTCATAGAGATTGAGGTAGCTTGGGTAAAGCATAGATAGAAGTTACTCCCTCAGTGTTAGCAAGCGTTTTGGTGTATCGATAAATATTACATCCAGTTCTTGCTGAGAAACTCCAGCAAGGCGCAAACGCGGAACGATATGAGTGAGCAAGTGGTCCCAGCCCCAACCGCCATAGTGACGGAACTGCATACGAGTACAAATATCATGGGCCAGTGTTATCTGCGAAGCGTAACCTTTTTCCAACAAGCTGAGCAGGCACTCGATGCGGTCAGTGTCGCGAGGCTCCTGCGCGAAACTACGATCAAAAAATGTTTCCGATCCAAAAGTATCAAACGAGAGAACTGCTCCGCGTTCGGCTATGCGCGCATGCCACTCTGGCTCTACGAGTTCATCGCAATGACTGATGGCGACTCGCGAAAGATTCGCTCCCTCTTCTTCCAGAATATCCAGAATGTGCAGGTGTTCATGTCCCCAGATGAGCGGATGCACATTAATACTCGCGCCCGTCTGACGTTGCACGCGAGCTGCAGCGCGTAGCTGACGCTCCTCGAATGGGTAAATGGGAGAACTTGTGCCCAGTTCTCCCATCAAACCTGCACGTATCGTGGTACTATACATGCCCTCAATCAGCCAGAGAAGGAGATCATCCACGATTTGCTCTGTGCTGCGGTCGTGTAATTCCTTAGACAGTAACGGTTGCCGGTAGTAACCGCAACCTGCAATGACGTGTATACCCGTGTCCTGCGCAATCGCGCAAAGCCCTTGCGGGTCCGGTTTGATTCCAACGGTGGTCATGTCGATAAGCCCTTGGCCGCCCGCGCACTTATAATACATAAGTTCACAGATACTCAGATCAGGATCATCGATGAGTAGATTGGGCCTGGAATCATATGGGTTACGCAACAGCTCGCCCCGGTTCTCCAGAGTCGGTTCTTGGTCAACCAGGTGTGCCCTTTCAACAGGAGGGTTGTCCCACAATCCACGCAGGTCGATGAGCAAATGCTCATGGCCTAACGTGATACCAAGCTCATCCGGGGCAATATCTCCTAGCACTGTTCTGATGTACATAACGAATACCTACATCGTAATGCGACTTTTATCCTTCTGGTTCTGGCGCCGGCCACTGGTATCCGCGCTGCGAAGGTTTAGGACCTGTAGAGCGTGATTTAGGTGTATTCTTCTGCCTGATTTTAGCTTTTTTCCCTCGTGCCTCTGTACTGGCTTGATGAGTACGTGACTTTGGCTTTCCTTTGGCAGGAGTGGCGGTTGGAAGATCGGTAGAGTGTTGCGAGACTGCTTTTGTAGCAGTCAGTGGTTCAACAGGCTGAACTAACTCAGCCGTCTCATGGGCGATGTCTGTCCAAAATTCGCCATTCCTACGCTGTTCGCTTAGTGGTCCTTTCAGGACACGCCCGTCCGGCAAACGTGTAACGTGGCGTTCCTCTGTCTGCTGAGGAGCATTTGCAGAATCCTCAGTTTGACTTGCGAGAGGCGGAGAGCCGTTGGTTGCATCAAAATGCTCGTAATCGCCTTCGAATAGTTCACCTTCTGACCCTCGTCGTGCAAATTCTTGAGATCTGCGCTGAAAATTATCACGTCGCCTAGGTGGGCGACTCTGCCAGCGAGGATTTTGTGTATTAGGTTGTGGCCCGTTGCGAGATGACCGTTTGTCACGATCGTAACTGCGAGATTTTCTGCTGTCGCTGTCGCTGTCACGGTCACGGTCGCGGAGCTGTCGTTGATCGCGCTCGTAACTGCGAGGCTGTCGAGGGCCACGGTCACGATCGCGTCTTTGAGAGCCGCTGTATTGTTCCCGTTCGTTAAATTGCGAGCGTGTGCCAGAATAACGTGTGTTTTCACTATCACCGGAACGAGATCCAGCCCGGTGTTCGTTTTCAATGTAACGCTGTTCATTGAAATTGCGCATGCCTGATTCGACGGAGCGCGCTCGAGGCCCATGTTTACTGTGAGAGGGACGCTCACTGTGTCGATAGTTGTCCTGGTGACTTCCGTACGGCTTACGGTTATTGCGACTGTTTTGAGCGGAAGATTGATCTGAAAACTGGCTGCGGCGCCGGTTATCTCGTGGTGGTTGACTCGTATTATCGCCACGGGTACGGTAATCAGCGTGATTCTGGCGCGCTCCATTCTCCCATGCGCGATCTACCATTTCGCGATTGAGTCGAGGTCTGGCATTGCGTGGAGACCGCTTCTCTCCATACCTGCCCGAGGATGAACTGCGAGAGTACGGTCGCTCGTTTTCTCGCCGTTGCTTGTTGAAATCTCTGGTCATGTGTCCTTTCCAAATTGGCCTTTGTGGAGGTTACTTTTACGAGGTGGACGGATTGGCAAGATTCATTGTGTGTTTCCCGTCGGTCATTCCGCACTCGCTCCTAAATTTGACGCGCTAATCGTCCCGTATGTTCCGTCCGAGGGAATGTATGTAGTTAGCGCCCTTTATGTAGTATACCACATTAGATCAGGGGTGACGATAGCCTGCCTATTAAATAAATCATTGAGTTGGAGTGGGAGTTGGTGTCGGAACGGAGCCCATATGGAGAGGCACGCCTGCATAAGTCAATTCCTGGCTTCCAAACATAGCAAGTGACTTTTGTGCTAATTCATCGGGCAGCAATGGCCGTAAAACAACACTGTAGTATAGTCCTCCCTCGATAAATACCCCTTGTTCTTGTCCGTGCAGAAGCATGGATATCTTTAGAAGTTGTTGAGTGCTCAGCAATAATGCGGTGCGGGGTACGGTGTATGTGAGGCAGCCTGTATCGGCATTGGGCCCCGTCTCATCTGGAGGAATCGGGCCGCATTCATAGGTAGCTAGCTGGAACAAGGTGAAATCCCGGAAATTCCAGGTAGGAATGGTCTGACTAAGGTCGGGACTGAAAGTTTGGTGGACGAGCAGCGCCATCTCGCGGCTTCGATAGTTATGAGTTGGGCCAGTGAGTGCCTCTGTAATGCTGGTAAGCGCCTTTCCAAGTCGCTGGTACTCGTCTATATCCTGTGCGCTTTCCTGGAGGTTACCAAAGGGGCCATATAAGTACTGATACTGTTTGCCGTTGAGCATTAATTGTAGCAACGTGGCGTTCTGATCTGGTACGTCATAAAACTGCTGCCGATTCAACTTGAGCAGTCCGTCGGTATCAACCAGAGTATTCAGTAGGTGTTCAAGCATATCAGATTGAAGTTGCCCCTGTCGCATTTGCAGCCCAGGTCCGAGAATATAGATACCATCGCCATATATGCTTATTTTTGGACTCATTTCAAAGGTGCCCAGTTTGCCACCACCATAGAATGTTCGTATTAGAACCTCTTGCGGACTGTTGCTATAGGTGACGACGCTGCCATTGGTGGTCGAAAGGGTTTGACGGGTGTTTGGTTTTGATGAGGAGTTGTTATTACACGCGGTCAATAGGATCAGGAGTGAACAGAGCACAGCGAGAAGTAAGCAATGAAGGTATTGGGTGTAGGAGCGCAATTCATGGCGCCCTCGATCAGGATCTCCCCAGGAGGGTGCCATGAATTGCGCTCCTACACCCTTTTCATCGTTCACAAATGTACTCTGTTTCCCCATTCTGTAATTCGAATCCATAGAAGCGCCCCTGCGCTCATGTTTTTAGCCAATCAATCAACATTCTGAAATAATTGTATCAGAGAGAATCCAGGAAATACTATAGCCTATTTCAGATTATCGTGAAAACGATAACCGATCATCTTGTAGACCAGCTTCGCGGCCAGAAAATCTGCCCTGGTCTGTCCCTGCATAGGGCAGAGTTCGACGACATCCATACCAACGACTATTGTGCGACGACATATCTCACGGAAGAGATCGAGCAGTTGATACCAATGCAAGCCGCCTGGCTCGGGTGTCCCCACTGCTGGCATCTCACTGGGGTCGAGCGCGTCGAGATCGATAGTCACATAAGTATGCTTGCTAAGACGTTCCCAAGGGATGATGGCGGTTCCATTCGCAAGTTGATAGGCCCAGACGATTTCTACATCCGGTGAAGTTTTCATAAATTCAGCCTCTTCGGGACTGAAACTGCGAATGCCAATTTCCGTGAGAGGTATGCCCATGTCTACAACGCGACGTTGAATAGAGGCATGTGAAAGCGGTGTGCCTTTGTATTCATCACGCAAATCGCCATGGGCATCGATGTGTACGACCGTCAAATCAGGGAAGTGCTCATGCACGGCTGCAATAGGTGGAGCGGAGAGAGAATGCTCACCGCCAAGAGTAAAGGGGAGTTGCCTTCGTTGCAGGACTTCACGCACGGTATCACCTGTAGCTTTGAGCGCGGCTGCATGATCCATACCGCTATAATCCAATGCCGGGCGAGTGTAGACGCCTACTTCGATGGGGCACCAATCCAGTTCCTCATCGTAAAGCTCCATCTGGCTAGAGGCATTAAGAATCGCCTGTGGCCCATGTTCGGTGCCTTTCATATAGCAAACGCTATACTCGAGGGGAGCGGGAATAATAGTGACGCGGGCAGTGGTCGGGTCGCAAAAGGGTGCATCTGGGGCACCGAACTGGGTCACAGGCGGTTCGTTCATATAGCCAGGAATCTCCTTCTTTTTAGCGCACCCCCGATCTAGCCAGCCGTTTAGCCATTGCAGCTTCGTATTGCTCGGGATCAGGCGTCTCCGGTCGCAGCGAACGTGTTCCGCGGACGACAAAATGCGCTTCTACGTCGTCGGTTTGAAACAGCTCCTTTGCAAAGACAATGGCATCTTCCTGGCTAAATTCTTTGCACGAGCAAATGTCGATGTCGACTTCGCCGTACTCGGGCCAGGCATGTAAACTGATGTGGCTCTGGGCAATGACAACAAAGCCCGAAAGACCATCATCTAATGGATTAGACGTTTCGATTTGGTATAGGTGTACAGGACTTACCTTCTCCATATCCACGCGGGCGGGGTACTCTTCCAGTACCTGCCTCAGCAGCTGTTCGTTCGACAAGAGCTGTCGATCACATCCATAGAGTTCCAACATCAAATGAACAAGCATCGAACCTGCCTCCTTCCGGTTCTAACGGCTGCTGCCACCGCCACTTTTTTACAGTCCCCTCATGCACCCAAACAAGTGTGTTTTTTGCATACCGAGATATTATACATTAGATTGTCAAGCTAACAAAGAAAAGTAGTTGATGCTTGTATCTAATAACCAGGCTACCTCCATCTAATTGCAAGCGAGCAATCCATCTAATATAGGAAATTTGGTTCTGATTAGATCGAATTATCTTCTATGGACGAACCTCTTTCCCGGCATTGTAGGCCGTTTTCAGTTCTTTGAGTAATTCCTCACGCTTGCTAAACAATTCTTGTCTTGGACGCGGGCTTGCCTTACTCACTGCGTAGGCAGTCAGTAGCGGTAGAGAGATAGTCGAATCTCCATAGATTACGACCGTGCTCTTGAGCTGGTCGGGCTTGATCTTGCCCCATGAGACCGCCTCAGAGGGCGTTGCGCCTGAGAGTCCGCCCCAGTGTGGGGCGTCAGCAGTGATCTGGATAAAATAGTCATGTCCGCCTTTGTGTATGCCCAGCACCTCCCACAGTTGCGGCTGTGTCTGCAGGTAGAAATTTTTCGGACTACCGCCGCCTAGAATGATGACACCGTTGCGCGTGGCATGGTGCACAATGGCTGTTGTCTCATTGACATCTGCCAGCGGATCGAGCATAAGTAAACTGCCATCCAAGGCGTGCCGTGCTACATTCATGCCTATCGATGAGTCGCCTGGGGATGAAGTGTAGATGGGAACGTTCCAGGCTGCCGCCTGTGCCAGTACTGAGTACTCTGGATTGACGCCGGCCTTGAGCAGTTGTGTACCCAGGTGGTGATGCAACTCAGAAGTCGAGATGGGCCGGTTGGGCAAGCTTTTCAAGCATTCACGTACGAAAGCGTCGGTATCAAGCAGCACCTTGTCTTCAAAGAGAATATCGTAAATACGAATCACTCCCTCTTCCTGAAGTTTGGTATCATCGAGGCGGAAATCCCCACGGTGTAGACTCATAGCGAGCGCGTAATGCATATCGTGGTAGAGGTTCGCGCCAGTACTGATGATGAAATCAACAAAGCCGTACTCCATCAGTGTGAGGATGCATCCTCCCAGACCAGCGGGTGTGAGAGCGCCGGCCATGGTCATGCCAATCGTCACGTCTTTTTCGGGTGCAAGCATCTCTTCAGCAAAGAGCCGCGCGGCTTCATGCAGGCGCGCTGAGTTATAGGCTTGGAACTGCTGATCGATCAGTTCCGCGACGGTCATATCGGGTTTGATCCGTCGCGGAACTATTTGTGGCCCACTCAGGTACTCGCTCTGGGTAGGGTGAGTATCATGTGACATGGGAGTATCCTGGGTCATCTGAGAACGATCCTTTCTGTATCACTCAAGCATCGAACGCCGGATCTCGATGATCTGATCGCGCAACTGGGCCGCTTTCTCGAATTCTAGCTGTTTGGCGGCGGCACGCATCTGTGATTCCAGGTCTTTAATCAACCGCAAGGCCTCTTCTTTTGGAATGCCTGCCAGGGCTAGCGAAACTGATTTTCCATCCATGGTCTCGACATTTGCCCCGCTCATAGCTTTGATGCGCTCTGAAAGTGTCTTCACATCCTTCTTGATGCCGCGCGGGATAACATTGTTGCGTTCATTAAACGTGGTTTGCAACCTTCGGCGGCGGTTGGTCTCATCGATGGCACGTTGCATCGATTTTGTGACCGTGTCAGCGTACATGATAACGCTGCCCTCGATATGGCGAGCGGCACGTCCAATGGTCTGGATAAGGGAACCTTCTGAACGTAAGAAGCCCTCTTTGTCGGCATCGAGGATGGCGACCAGCGATACTTCCGGCAGATCGAGTCCCTCGCGCAACAGGTTAATGCCGACGACCACGTCGTAGACGCCCAGGCGTAAATCGCGCAGAATCTCTACGCGCTCAATAGTTTCGATCTCTGAGTGAAGGTAGTGAACCTTGATGCTCAATTCTTGCATATAGTCAGCCAGGTCTTCAGCCATCTTCTTGGTCAGCGTCGTGACCAGCACGCGCTGCCCTTTTTCAACACGCTTGCGGATCTCTATGAGTAGATCATCAATCTGACCCTTTGTGGGGCGCACACTGATTTGTGGATCGAGCAAGCCGGTTGGACGGATAACCTGTTCGACAATGGCCTGGCTGTGTTCATATTCGTACGGGCCGGGTGTGGCTGAGACAAAAAGCGCCTGGTTGATTTCTCGCTCGAACTCTGCAAACGTCAGCGGGCGGTTATCAAGCGCCGAGGGGAGACGGAAGCCATAATCAACGAGAACTTGCTTACGCGAGCGGTCACCTGCGAACATGCCACGTACCTGTGGCAGCGCGACGTGCGACTCGTCCACGACCAGCAGATAATCTTCTGGCAGGTAGTCCATCAGTGTCCAGGGCTGCTCGCCAGCTCCGCGTCCAGCCAGGTGGCGCGAATAGTTCTCCACACCTGAGCAGAAGCCTGTCTCGCGCAGCATCTCAATATCAAAGTTGGTGCGCTGCTTCAAACGAGCCGCTTCAAGTATCTTCCCCTCCGCTTCTAATACTGCCAGGCGCTCTTCCAGTTCGGCTTCGATCAGCTCAATGGCACGGTTCAGGCGCTGCTGTGTCGTCACCCAGTGCTTGGCGGGATAGATATCCAGGCGCTGCCGCCTCCCCAGCACTTCGCCTGTTAGAGGATCGATCTCGGTCATGCGCTCGATCTCATCGCCAAAAAATTCAATACGTACTGCTACGTCCTCATAAGCGGGGAATATCTCAAGCACATCGCCGCGTACGCGGAAACGCCCACGAATGAAGTTGGCATCGTTACGCTCGTACTGAATATCTGTCAGGTGGCGCAGTATCCTTTCTCTACGCCGCTCTTCCCCCACCTTCAGGGTCAGCACTACTTCCCCATATTCTTCCGGGCTGCCCAGGCCGTAGATGCAGGAGACGGAGGCGACGATCAGCACATCGCGTCGCTCAAACAGACTGCGTGTCGCGGAGAGGCGCAGCTTTTCTATCTCCTCATTCAGCATGCTCTCTTTTTCAACATAGGTGTCGGTGCGCGGAATGTAGGCCTCTGGCTGGTAGTAGTCGTAGTAGGAGACAAAATACTCGACTGCATTGTTTGGTAAGAACTCTTTGAACTCACTGAAGAGTTGAGCCGCCAGAGTTTTGTTAGGCGCGAGTACCAGGGTTGGTTTTTGTACCTGCTCTATGATTTTTGCAACGGTATACGTCTTACCACTACCTGTCACTCCAAGTAGGGTTTGATGCTTATAGCCTTTTCTGATGCCCTCCACCAGTTGTGTAATGGCTTCTGGTTGGTCTCCTGTAGGCTGAAATGGTGCTTCTACCTTAAGTTCTGGCATGGTGTGAGTTTTCCTTATAGATAAGTAGAATATTCTTTCCAATTGCTACATCATTATACCACGTTTCTGATTCAACCACAGCATTAGAATAGCTCTGTTTTGAATGTGGGTTGAGTTGGCGTAAAATTCTCAGTGGGATGAATGTTTGAGTATAAACAGTGAAACGCTATTCAAATTAGCAAGCACCTAGGGATTGGGAGCATATCATGAATACCGTCACCAGTGAGATGCATAGCCATGCATTTGATTTCGACCGGTTAGCACCATCAACACAAGCGGAAATCCACAAGGCACAACAAGAAGCAGCCAGTATGAATGCGCCCGAAGTATATCCAGAGCACCTTTTTATTGGAGTTATTGCGCTGGCTGATGCTGAAGTAGCTAAAGTACTGGATAGTTTGGGGTTGGATATGCGGGTGATCCAAGCACAAGTAACAGAAATCTTTGGTGTGCACACTAATGAGGGGCTAGAGGGGAGTAATCTACCCTTATCAAGGGAGTCACAAATATGTTTTGAATGGGCTTTTACCTTTGCATTGCAAATGCACTCTTCGTTAATATTTCCAAAACACTTGTTGTTGGGTGTTTTACGCCACCCGCGCGTTCAGCCCTTGCTTGTTCTTTTATTGCCTTCAGAGGACGCATTACCCGCATCTTTGAGAGAGGTGGTAGGTCCAGCTTATACAAATTACATAGATCAACTCATACATTCTCGAGTACGAGACCAAAGCGTTGTAGGATTCAATAAAAGTTCCCCGAAGCGAGTTCTCAGGAGGTTTGAACGTCCTGGTATTACTTTTACAGATATCCAGGGATTAGATAGAGCTAAACGCGATTTGCGAGAAGTTGTTGAGTTTCTGAGGAAACCACGAACATTTCAACACTCAAGGAGGACATATCTGTATGGTGTGCTTGTTGTTGGGCATCCTTGTACTGATAGGACTCTCCTGGTAGCGGCCACAGCGGGTGAAGCAGTTGTACCTCTAATCTCCCTCTCAATCTCGACACTCGTTGAAATGCTTGCCGAAATTGACTCAGATGTCACCTTCATTGAAGACCTTGATCTTCCAGCGGATGAATATAACCTGCTCAAGAATAGTGAGGCAAGCCAAAGAGGTCAGAATATGTTGGAATATATTTTCGAACAGGCAAGAAAGGCATCACCTTGTATACTCTTTATCGACAATCTTGATGCTATAAATCAGCTGGTTTCGAATCAGGAACGTGAGCGACTTTGGAAACAATTAGTGGTAGAGATGGATGGACCTGACTACCATCCGCCGATGGCGGTCATTGCAACCAGCAGCCGAACTGATAATCTCGACCATGCATTATTGAGTCCAGGCCGCTTAGAACGTCAGGTAGTGATGAGCAACAGTTTCATGGCCCAGCCTGCAGCACAAACAAAGCTATGCCTCTCATGCAAAAATGAAGGCCTGTCCCACTGGAAGTACTGTGTATACTGTGGTGCATTGCTGGCGTTGGTATGTCCAAATTGTGGTACCCCCTCATTACAGATTGAAGGGGCGCTATTCTGCTTTGAATGTGGTAGTCCATGGAGCGGTATCCAATAAACCTGACTCTCCTGCTCCTCAGCAATAACGCTGGTAGTGAACTGATTTTCGCCGACAATCCGTGATAGAAGAATGTGCAACTCTTTTTCTTGTCACGGATTTGCATATTAATCAGCATTACTACTGTTTTTGTTTTGGAGGTTCTTGTCATGGATGTTGAGACACTTATATATAGATTCACTCGCAGCAGGTTTCGCAGTATCGCGGTGAGTGCATGCGGACTGCTATTGCTCATGCTAGCTCCACTACTGGCCAGCTGTGGAGCTCCTGCACCGCTTGAATTTAGGCCTATTGATCTTGGTATACCTGCCCAGGCACTCAATTCGCCAATTGTTGGTCCCTTGCCAGATTCTACAAAGTTACATGTTGGTGTTACGTTCAAGGTCAACCAGAGCATAATCAATAAGTTAGAGGGTCAGCCAGTTCATCCAGGGCAGCGTTCGAATCTGGAAGACCTGGCGAACAAAATTGGTATTGATGATGCTACCTATCAGAAAATTAAAGATTTCTTCAATCTCAAGGGAATTGCGCTGAACCTGAGTAAATTACGCACGTATCTGAGCATTGATGCCAAAGCCAGTACCTTTGCTAAGTTGTTTCAAACACATTTTGTCATTCATAAGTATCAAGGTCGTACCTTTTTCGCACCGGCGACACCACCCAAGCTGCCGAAGTTCCTGGTTGACTCTATTGTTGCTGTCACCGGGCTCGATAATTACAGTTCTGCTCCCCAACATGCCTTTGCACGACAGCATTTCACTGTGCCGAAATCGAAGAGCCACCCTACGCAAGATTGTTACCCTCTTGATAGGACATTGCTACCAAAACAAGTGGCGCATGCCTATAGTTTTGATCAGCTTTGGGGTCATGGCTGGCATGGAGAACATATGACCGTAAATCTGGTCGAGATAGATGGGTTCTACCGGGATGATATCCAGAACTACTTCGACTGCATTAACTTTCAGGGCAATTTACATGCTGTAAATGTAGATGGTCAACCAACACAGGCCCTAGGTGAGACGGCTTTAGATATTGAGATGGTGGCGGGCCTGGCACGCTCAGTCAACATTGTTGATTATCAAACGGATGGCAATGCCGATGGTGATATTTGGACACAGGTCAATGATGAACTGCAACAAATTCTCAATGCTAACACGAATAATGCGAATGCGGGCGGTGTTGTCAGTATCAGCCTGGGTGCAGCAGAAAACGAACTTACTTCGGGAGACCGCAATGCCATTGACCAGAGTCTCCAGCTCTTAACCAGAGCAGAACATATGAGAGTCTTTATCGCCAGTGGTGATTGTGGAGCGTTTAGTGATCGCATCTTCAATAGTCTCTCTGTAAGTTTTCCTGCGAGCGATCCCTGGGCGACCTCTGTAGGCGGAACAATCCTCAGAATTACTGATCAACAGCAACGGGCGAATGAAGTCGTATGGTCCGATGGATCGAATCCGTACAGTTGTAAGAATCGTTGGGGAAGCGGCGGAGGCAACAGCCGGGTGTTTCCACACCCTGGTTGGCAGGACGCGAATGGCACCTATAACCGGTTCTGGGATGGCAATCATCGCCAGGTTCCGGATGTATCCGCAGCAGCTTATGCCCTGGCAGTGTACTTCAATGGAAGATGGGGAGCAGTCGGCGGGACGAGTGCCGCTGCGCCTATCTGGGCAGCTGGTTTAGAGCTCGTCAATGAGGGATTGATACAACAGATTGGGAAATTTACTGCTTCACCACAGTTGTTCTATGTGGTTGCACAAGGCACGAGTGGTATGCAACCCTACTACGATGTAACGCGTGGGAATAATCTGTATTACCCTGCAACACCTGGTTGGGACTACGCCACGGGCCTTGGCACGCCGAACCTGTGGGATTTCTACATGGTGCTTTGCAATAAACTCATGGCGGGCAATTTTTAAGGTAAAGGGCGACGTGAACTGTATGATAGTTATGCCGGGCGTCTATGCTACAATGGATACTCAAAGGACAGATTCGTTTCGCATAAAACGCGTGAAAGGAAGAGGAATAAACTATGGCGCAGGTGCTCTCACGTTATTGTCCGCGATGTGGTGCGCCTGTAGTCATACAATCTCGTTTTTGTGCCACCTGCAGCCTTCCGGTGGAGGCAATGCTCTCCAGAACTACAAAGGCACAATCAACACAAGATAATCAATACGATCAAGATCTGATGTCTCCTGGAGACCAGCAAGCTTCTCAACGCGTTCCGCATGTACAACAAAGCTACCCTCATTATGAGCCACAGACATTTCAGGTACCGGTTGAACCCTCGTCTACCCCTAGAAGGAGAAGCATGGGCAGGAAAGGGTGCATGCTTCTGCTGGTGGTAATACTTGTATTACTGAGTGTAGCCGGTTATATTAGCGCTGGCTTACTGGGTGTCCATCTCCCCGGTTTTGGCAGTGCGCGGGCACCTGTGATAACGACGGCAATCAATGCTTCGGTTAGATATGCTGGAGTCGACATAACAATAAAGAACGCTCAACAGTCGCAGAGTTTTGCTAATGATCCCAACGCCGGTACCAATGGCGTAGTGCGTCTAAATCTTCGCGAACAGAATAATACGGGTATCAAGGTGGGTTGGAGTTATGCCGAAGTAGCCCGGCTGATTTTACCCAATAAAACGATAGTCAGTCCCACCTATATAAATGCGGTGGTGGAAATTGCTCCTGGAACATCCCAAACGAGCGTTGTAGATTTTGCTGTACCATCAAATGTTCGTATCGATCAGCTTACATTACAGCTAGGCGCTACAAAGGAGGCGCACATGCTGATTCCGCTAACTGGGAAGGTCAATGTAAGCAGATATCTATCAAAGACTATCAAGCTTCATGGCCAAATGCAGTATTTTGGGCTTAATTGGTCTCTCATCAGTGCCACTTCGAGCTGGAGCATTGCAGGTGAGCAGGCTACAAACCTCATGCGCTACGTCATAGTAACGCTTAAAGTGGATAATACGCTCTCACAGGTTGCAATCACTGGTTCGCCTTACGATTATATCCGTTTGAAATTTGGCAATACCACAGTCTCACCGAAGCAAACGACACTGCCCGTTTCATTTTATGCAGGTGCATCTGGGCAAGTCGGGACGGTTGCCTTTCTTGCACCTTTAAACACTAAGTCATTTACCCTGGTCCTGTTACCACAGCCCCAAAGCGGGAGTAACCAGGCCATGACGGATTTTCAATTGTCCTCTTAATGCGGCTTCAATGAACTTCCAGATTCAGGAGCAAGCAGCGTACTCAGAAGTAGTAGAGTTTGAGTGGACCTTCTTCAGATTAGTTTTGTATTGAGATAGCACGGGTGAATGAGGCTATCTTGTCAACCCATAACTGGCGATAGAGTGTTCATTCCAACAAGAAACTGCCCGAGAGTTCGCGCCGCAGGATCTCTTTCTCCTTTTCATCAAATTCTGGAGGATTGGTGATCGGGCCAGACCACACAGCCATCTGACTGGTAGATGCGTTCGAGAATTCGTCCAGTAAGGCCTCCTCTAAGGAGTCTGGCATAGTAGAAGACGCTATAGTAAGCTGCTCCTCTGGCACTTCTTCCACTATAAGCTCTGTAGTCGGTAGAGGGGTTTCGGGCAATGAAGATGGTAAAGCCTCACTGAAGATCGCGGCCGTTTCCTGGAACGCGGGATCAACCTCTGTTGTCGAAACTGCTGCGGGAGCGGGAGAAACACTAACTGTTTCCTCAGTCAACGAAAAACGTGTGCCAAGGATTTCGACGAAAATACCCTTTCCTTCACGAAGGTCGGCGAGCTGGCGGTGTAGCTCATCGTTCTCCGTTTGTAAATCTTCGAAAAGTTGTTTTTGCTTGAGCACTTCTTGCATGATAAGCTCGAAACTGCTTCCACTCGTTTTCATATAAACTCCTTTAGAGTAGAGCATCATTCACGATTCAACACCTGTAGACCCCTGCCGCTAAGCATACGAGTGTAGACCCTTTAGTAGATGAACGTAGTTTCTCCCTATCTTTGTATAAAAACGTGCAAAATCGTTTAAAGTAACTATGCATGAGTTTTTCAACTGCTCGTGTAGCATTTAAAATATTCTTTTCCCCGTTATTCTAGTTATATCTAGATTATAGTAAGCATAGGGACGAGTATTCTTAAGAAGCGGTTGTTTCCTTGCCCGAACTACATTGCTATGTTACACTATCTTTAAGCGTAGCTGGAGCCAAATAAACGGTGTCAGTCGTATACATAATAGAGAGAAAAATCCTGCTTCACCCTCGATGAAGGGATTAGAATGGCACAGGAACCTGTCACACAAGAAGCTTCAAAAGATGTTCACGGGGGCAAAGACAGTCACAGCGGAAGTCTGCTAGGTCCTATTCTCTGCTGGGCGGTCGTCTTTGCAGACATCGGCACCTCTGTGTACTACGTTCCCGGTATCCTCTACGGAACCGAAGGAATTACGACACTGGCAGGGTTCTTTGTATTCTTGACCATGTCCGTCTTTGTGCTGCTCACCCTGAAGTATGCAGAAGTATCCTACCGTTTCCCCCAGGGTGGTGGCGTCGTGACTGTGGCAGCGCAGGCCATGAATCATTGGGTTGGCGCATTGGGCGGGATGTTTATCCTGGTCGATTACTTCCTCACGGCGGCCATCAGTTGCCTTTCGGGAATCCTCTATTTTAGCGTCGTTGTTCCCGCATTGGGTCCGATAGCCTTGTGGCTAACGATTGCTGTGCTAGTCTTACTGGGTGTTCTGAATTGGGTGGGCATTAGCGAAAGTGCGAAAGTGAGTTTTGTAGGAGCCATCGTCGCATTTCTTAGCGATATTGCTATTCTTGTGACGGTCTTTACGCATATTTCCTTCGGAGAATTCTTATCGCTTTTCCCCAAGATGTTTGAGAATCATTCGCTAGCGCCTATTTCTATCTTGATAGGATTCTCCGCCTCGTTCCTGGCCTTTTCAGGCCTGGAGAGTATCTCGCAGCTCTCGCCAGTGATGAAGACACCGCGCAAGAAAGTTGCGGGTATGGCGCTCTTGTTCGTTGTATTAACAATTGGATTGACGAGTCCTTTACTGACGATGTTCTCGACAATCTTACTACAAAATGAGGCTGCTGATCCTGTGAAGAATTCGCAGCTCATCTCGTTGCTTGCTGGTCACTGGGGAAATATCATATTACAGACAGAGGTAGCTATCAGTGCCAGTGCACTGCTGGTATTTGCCAGTAATACAGCTATCATAGGCACCTACCATGTGTTTATGGCACTTTCGCGCATGGAATTTTTCCCCGCTTTTGTCCTGAAACGCAATAAGTTGCGAGGTACGCCACATTACTCAATTGCACTTGCTACCGGCATACCAATTGTAGTGTTGTTGCTAGTGCAAGGAAATATCAATATACTGGGTGACATGTACGCCTTTGGTCTGCTGGGAGCCTTTACCCTGACCTGCCTGGGATTGGATATTGTGCGACACCGTGAGCGCAAGGCTGCGCGAGCGATAGCTGCTCATCTTCCGCATAGCAATGGTAATGTACAGGAGCACCCTGAAGAGGTGCTGCGCAGCGCAGAGGAACTCACCCAGGAGTCTGCGCACATCAATGGCCCAGCACCGGTAGGCGGAATGGATCCAGAAACCATTGCTATGCTGGCTGCTCCTGAACGTAGCTGGCGCACGCAGTTACGGGATCTCTGGTATAATATCGATTTCTATCTGGGTATACTAACTACGTTTTTGGTGGCGCTTGCATGGTCTACCAACCTGATAGCGAAGCCCCTGGCAACCCTTTTCGGTGGTACTGTAGCTGGCCTCGGTATGGCTGTAGCCTACGTTAACTACGCTCGCTACAAGCGGGCAGGACGTCTACCCGTTGTTACAACCGGTATCGAGGGACGCTTGCCCGGTTCGATCCTGGCGGTGCTTACGCCTAATAATCCACATAACGATACTGTTATACGCACTGCTCTCAATAATGCGGATGGAAATCCTGTGGTCTTTTTATATGTAGGTGAACCGAAAACGCGACGCGTTCCACGAATGTTTGAGTTTGTTGATCCCTATAATGAAGACCAGCAGGCTAAAGAAACCTTTGGCAGAGCTGAAAACCAGGCGCGGAAATCGAAAATCGCTCGTCGGTTCGTGTACAGGGAACAAGAACCCGGGGCTATTGCGGGTGTCTGGCAGGTAGTGCATCCGCGTGATACGGTGGTTGCGGCTGAGATTACCCCAGAAGTGGTAGATGTCAACCCGGATCGCATCCGCTACGAGTTGACACCGGGTGGTAAAGTGGCGCATCTCATTAAACGCTGGTAATGGTAATGTAACCACTACCTCTTCAAAAAGATATAAACTTGCGACCTGCTTTTTTGATATACGACTGTGATGTAATTGTTACATTGGGCCCCCAACTTTTTTTCAATGTTGTCATGTTAGGTGATACAATACAAATGCCTACACTGTTTGTGGTTAATCCTAGTGCTTGTCGAGGAGTGAGAAAAGGAACGAACCAATGAACGATCGCATTCATGAGATTTTAAGCTGGTATGCCAGCGAGAACCCTGGAGTCCGCACGAACCTGGCTCGCATGCTCAACCATGGTCGCCTGGGTGGCACAGGGAAAATGGTTATTTTGCCGGTAGATCAGGGCTTTGAGCATGGCCCGGCACGTAGTTTTGCGCCAAACCCTGCTGGGTATGATCCTCGCTACCATTTCCAATTGGCTATTGAAGCTGGTTGTAATGCGTATGCCGCGCCGTTGGGCTTTTTGGAGGCCGGAGTCTCCGACTACTGTGGTGACATCCCTCTTATCTTAAAATGTAATAACCACGACCTGTTAAATGACGAACAAGACCCAATATCAGCGGTAACCTCCGGCGTGGATGATGCTTTGCGCCTGGGCTGTGTAGCTGTGGGCTTCACTATTTACCCGGGATCAGCCGAACGTACCGAAATGTACCAGCAGTTGCGCGAACTCACCGAGGAAGCGAAGTCTGTTGGTCTGGCGGTTGTTGTCTGGTCATATCCTCGTGGCAGCAGCCTGAGTAAAGAGGGCGAAACCGCCGTTGATGTCGTGACGTATGCAGCTCAGATTGCTGCACAGTTGGGGGCCGATATCATTAAGGTCAAATTGCCCAGCGAGAAGGTCGAGCTGGCGGAGGCGCAGAAGGTCTACCAGAAGTACGAAATCCCCATCTCCACGCTGGCCGACCGCGTACGCAATGTCATCCAAAGCGCCTTCGATGGGCGTCGTATCGTGATTTTCTCTGGTGGCACTTACGCTGCTGATGATAAGTTCTTTGAAGAGGTGCGTGCTATCCGCGATGGCGGTGGTTTCGGCTCGATCATAGGCCGCAACTCGTTCCAGCGTAAAAAGCCAGAGGCACTGAAGTTCCTTGATACGATAATGGGTATCTACGAAGGGTCAATCCGGTAACGCGACTCAAAATGATGCGTCCCTACAAAATCGTAGGGACGCTATTTATTGCGTTCTGAAATAAGTAATCTAGTGGTGATGCCTCACCAGGCGAACGCAATGAATTGGTATTGCGTGCGGCACCTACAATATTCCCTCTTCGAAGTCGAAATAAGGGCATAGAAAGGATCAACATCCAATGGCAGCACGCCGCAAGCTGGCCGCAGAAGACCTCTGAACATTTGAGGATATAGGCACTATTGCTCTCTCCCTCGTGATAGAATAAAACTGATTTTCTGTACCCTGCCTACTCGCTTTCAGGAGAGAAACCATGCCACAACAACGAAGCTTAACGTATATGGTTGACACGTTACCATTTACCGGAGCAGATAAACAGCTTCTCAGGCAGAAATTTGCGACACTCGATGCGTGGGAACAATATCAGGTTGAGTCGATGGTTCGGGAAGTGTGGAACGCTCTGTTTGAAGTACACCGCCTTCTGGCACGGAAGCTGGTAGAGCTTGATGCGAGGTTTGAAAAGAAACTGCTGCCCGCTAACTTTGAGCAATTTTTGAATGAACGGGCAGAAGATGCGATGGTTCTCTCAGCGGACAATTTTCAAAGCTACTTCACGCGATTGTTGATGTTTCATTTACGGCACAGGTGGGGTATTCCCCAACCCACGGAGTAAAAGAAGGCTAGAGGGGTACATCATGAGGAGATGACGACATACTATGGATATCGCGTTGCTAAAGAAGCAACTAAGACAACAATGGGGAGCATACCTGAAACGATCTGACTGGTATATTGCTCTTGAACCGTTCCTAAAAAAATGGATATGGACAGACGTTCATGATGATCCAAAGATAAAAGCAATACGAGAACCATTCTATGCACTGGTTGGGGAAATGCTTGAGCAAAACGAAATCCCTCTTGGTCAAAATGGCCCTGATTTCGATCTAAAAAGAAGACAAAGAATAGAAACAGAACAGCCACCCATCGATATGGTTATTATTCATCATTCGGAAACCGACCCAGAAAAAAATGTAGAAGATGAAGCGAGGAAGCTCAACGCCATTGGTGCAATCCGACAATACGCCTACGAATTTGCTCAAGATCCTGAGTTACGAGGAAAGCCTATTTGGTCTGGACATTTTACGTCCGAAGGAAAACAAGTATTTGTTGCATACAATGGCTTCGTTGCTGCTGATGGAAGCATTTGCTGGCTTCTGGAAGATATACAACGACAGTATGTATTATGGCATGCAGGCAGCGAAGTGAATAACAGAAGCGCTGCGCTTGTTGCCATTGGCAATTATGAGCATGCAACTCCACCGCTTGCTCAAATTGATGGACTAGCAAGAGCAATACAAACCAATTATGCTGATATACCACGTGATGCAGAGCACATCAAAGGACATAGGGAAGTGAATCCAGCCAGAACATGCCCTGGAGCGTTTTTTCTTGGTGAGAATGGATGGAAAAATAGATTACTATCAAGATTATAATGGTGGCCTATGAAGACACCTTCAAAGAGGCAATCCGCTGTCGAGGAGTTGTAGCCGCCAGGACATCACCTTGAGAGCAGATCGATCTTGCCATTGACAAGATTCCCTCTCTCTGCTATCTTGTCGCTATCAAAAATCCCACCATGGGTGACCAGCACGACTATCGACAGCCTGGACGAAACCAGAGCGATTGGGATCTTTCGCCGTTTGGAGAAGTGAGCGTTCGTGGTGAATACCAACATCAGAGAGATGGGTTAACAAATCGATGCAACAACGCTTTACAAATAAAATTGTGATAGTGACGGGGGCTGCACATGGTATAGGACGTGCTATCGCTCTTCGTTTTGGGAGCGAAGGCGCACAAGTCATCGTCAACGATGTCAACACCCAGGGTGCAGAAGCTACTGTCGAGGCGATTAGTGCGCACGGGGGATTGGCTCTTCCTGGCGTCGCAGACGTTTCGGATAAGAGTCAGGTTGACCGCTTATTTGATACCGTGCTTGAACGCCTTGGATCGGTGGATGTGCTGGTCAATAATGCTGGTTTAATCAATGTTGAACGTCACTTCCTTGAGGCGGACGAAGCCTGGTGGGACCGAATCCTCGCTGTAAACCTCAAGAGCGTTTTCCTCTGTTCATTCCGTGCAGCCCAGGTGATGGCCCGCCGTCATCAAGGCGTAATTATCAACATGTCCAGCGGAGGGGCCACTCACTCCCACCGGGGGATGGCGGCCTATGATGCATCAAAAGGCGGTATAGAAGCCCTTACCAGAGCCATGGCACTCGACCTTGCCCCTTATGGTATTCGCGTGAATGCACTCATTCCTGGCTCTATTGATTCGCAAGGCATGAGCCCAGAGATGAAGCGGGAGCGAGGAGCAACCATTCCACTCGGACGCATGGGCGAACCTGGAGAGATGGCCGGACCAGCTGCCTTTCTGGCATCGGAAGATGCCAGTTACATCACCGGGCACATTATAGCTGTTGACGGCGGTCTCCTCTCCCAGCAACGCTCACCGCAAGTAGATATTTTCCCGTTGAGCCGCTTTCCCAAGCTGGAGGTCAACTGATGGAAGGTTCCTCTGGGCATCCCAGGATAGGCGTGGATATTGGAGGCACATTCACGGACCTTGTCGTATTCGACGATTCTACCGGTAGTTTTACAGTCGGCAAAACGCTAACCACGCCTCGTGATCCATCCTTAGCTGTCGAAACGCTCGTGCTCGAAACGCTCGAGCGGGAGAGGATTGCCATAGGAAGTGTGCAGCAACTCATCCATGGCACCACCATGGTGACCAATGCAATCATCGAGCGCACCGGCTCACGTACCGCGCTGTTGGCAACACAAGGCTTCCGCGACTCAATTGAAATTGGACGGGAGAACCGCTACGAACTCTACGATCTTATGCTGGAAATGCCGCAACCACTGGTACCACGGTATCTGCGTTTTGGGGTGCCTCAACGTACGCTGTCCGATGGTACAACTCTCCAGGAACTGGATGTTGCCTTTGTCGAGCGATTGACCCGCGAATTAGTTGCGAGCGGGATAGAGGCGGCAGCAATCGCCTTTTTGAATAGTTTTACCAATGACGCTGCCGAACAGGAAGCCCGTGCCATCATCCAGCGCGTTGCACCAGGCATGCGCGTCTCAATCTCGTCAGAGGTGGTGCCTGAAATACGCGAGTTCGAACGTACTTCAACGACGACTGCGAATGTATACGTGCAGGACCGCGTTGAAAAATATCTTCGCGAGTTGCAGGCCCGCCTGAGTCGCATCGGTTTTAAAGGCAGTGTCTTTCTGATGATTTCCAGTGGTGGGATTGTCACGATAGATACGGCTATTCGCTTTCCGGTCCGCCTGCTCGAGTCAGGCCCGGCGGCAGGAGCATTGGCGGCGGCCAGCTACGGTACCGCATGTGGGTATGCCAACCTGCTCTCATTCGATATGGGTGGGACTACCGCCAAGTTCTGCATCATCGACCGGGGTCAACCACTCACTGCCCACGAATTTGAGGTCGATCGGAGGTATCGCCTTAAAAAGGGGTCGGGACTCCCGATAAAACTGCCGGTGATCGAAATGATTGAGATTGGCGCAGGAGGCGGCTCGATTGCCCGCATAGACCCAATGGGGTTATTGAAAGTGGGGCCAGAATCGGCGGGTGCTGAGCCGGGTCCAGTCTGCTATAGGCATGGGGGGACTGAGCCGACGGTGACCGACGCTGACCTGGTGCTTGGCTATCTTGATCCCGACTACTTTCTCGGAGGCCAACTCAGGATAGATCTCGCAGCCGCTCGCCGAGTCATTCGGGAACGAATCGCTGACCCGTTAGGTCTCTCGATTGAAGAGGCGGCCTGGGGCATCCACCAGATAGTGAATGAAAGTATGGCGAATGCCGCGCGCATCCACACCCTGGAGCGAGGTAAGGACCCACATCGCTTCCCTGTATTTGCTTTCGGCGGAGCCGGGCCCGTACATGGCTTTCGCATTGCGAAAGCCTTAGGTTCGCCAGCTATGATCGTGCCGTTTGGAGCGGGAGTCATGAGTGCTGTTGGGCTTCTCACTGCCCCACTTGCCTTTGACTTCGTGCGCTCCTGGCCCGGTCGCATCGATCACCTGGACTGGCAGAAAGCCAATGCACTGCTCAGCGAAATGGAAGCGGAAGGCCAGGCACTCCTGGAGAAATCCGGCGTTTTGCCCGAGCAAGTTAGCCATCAGCGTGAGGCAGATATACGCTATGTCGGTCAGGGTCACGAGATACAAGTCCCTCTTCCGGTTGGTCAGCTTAGTAGCGATAGCGTCTCCACCATCGTCAGCTTGTTTGAAGAGGCCTATCGTCGTCTCTACGAGCGGCTTAGTCAGTCTGTCCCGGTTGAAATTATCAATTGGCGCGTCACTTCATCCAGTCTGGCTCCCCGAGTACGCTTGCAAGTCGCCTCGGCACCAATCCATCCCTCCAACGACGCTGCGCGTCTAGCGCAGCGCGCTCAGGAGGGATGCAAGGAGAGAGATGAGCAGACAGTTGCTCAAACTGCTCAGAAGGGGAGCCGCATGGCGTATTTCCCGGAGTTGGGTGGTTATCACGATATACCAGTCTATAACCGCTATGGTTTGTTGCCCGGTACAAACTTCACCGGACCAGCAATCGTTGAAGAGCGCGAGTCAACGGTGATCGTAGGGCTGGATCATCGTTTCCGTATTGACGAGCAGCAGAACCTTATTGTTGAGCTATAACTTATCCAGCGAGGCTTCTCTTCAATGACGAATAAAATTGACCCGATCACCCTGGAGGTGCTCTGGAACCGCTTGCTCTCCGTGGTGAATGAGCAGCAAGTAACACTGATGCGTACCGCCTTTAGCACTGTTGTACGCGAGTCGCAGGATCTGGCCTGTGGGGTCTTTGATACGCGCGGCTCAATGATTGCACAATCGCTCACCGGTACGCCTGGTCACATCAACGCGATGGCGACCGGAGTGCGCCATTTCTTGAAAACATATCCGGCAGAAACATTACAACCAGGCGATGTGTTGATTACGAACGATCCCTGGCAAACCGCTGGCCAGATCAACGATATGACGATACTTACGCCGGTCTTCAAAGACACACACGTGGTTGGGTACTTTGCCAGCACCTGTCATGCCCCCGATATCGGGGGGCGCATTTTCTCGGGTGAGGCACGCGAGGTCTACGAGGAAGGTTTGCGCATTCCAATCATGAAACTGTTCATACGTGATGAGCCCAATCATGAGCTTTTTAAGATCATCCGTGCGAATGTGCGCACTCCCAACGAAACTATTGGTGATCTATACGCTCAGACCTCTTCAAATGCGGTTGGCGCTCGCGAACTCCTCCACTTTATGCAGGAGTTCGCATTAGACTCCATTGATCCACTTGCGGATGAAATCATTACGCGCTCTGAAAGGGCAATGCGCGAGGCGATCCGTAAACTTCCCAATGGACGCTACGAGAACGAGTCCTGGAGCGATGGCTTTGACGAACCGATTCGCATCAAAGTGGCCGTCACAATCGACGACGAAAATCTGTTCATCGATTTTGACGGTTCGTCGCCCCAAAGTTCCCGGGGGATCAATGTGGTGCTGAACTATACTCACGCCTATGCCTCGTTCGCGATAAAGGCGGCGGTGACTCCTGAGGTTCCACATAACGAGGGGGCATTTCGCCCGGTTCATGTGACCGCGCCGCCTGGTTCAATTCTGAATTGCATAGAGCCTGCGTCAGTTGCTTCGCGCCACTTGATCGGGCATTTCCTACCCGGGGTTATCTTTGGGGCATTGGCTCCAGCAATGCCGGGAAAGCTTATAGCCTGCGGCGCTGATCCGATCTGGATCTCCGTCTGGCATGGGAAATGGCCTGTATCCCAGGAGCCCTTTACCTTCAACCTGTTTCAGTGTGGAGGCACCGGGGCGCGAGCGATCAAAGATGGCCTGAATACAACCGGCTTCCCTAGTGGAGTCGCGGGGGTGCCGGCTGAAATAATGGAAAGCTTAACTCCACTGGTCCAACATCAACGAGAGTTACGCACCGACTCGGGGGGACCCGGAACCTATCGTGGAGGGTTAGGGCAATTGACGGAGATTGGTTACCGGGGCGATGCACCCTGGGGAGTTTCGGCACTTGTTGACCGCACCCGCTTTCCTGCTACAGGGCTTGAAGGTGGAAAATCTGGCTCATTAGGCGAATTTCTCGTGAACAACACGATCCGTCCCCAACCAAAGGCGCTTATACCCCTCGCGCCAGATGCCCGCGTCCAACTCAATCTACCAGGGGGTGGTGGCTATGGGGACCCATTCCAACGTCCTGTAGATCTAGTGCTGAACGATGTCGTCAACGGATATGTATCGCTTGAGGCGGCTGAACGTGAATATGGCGTGGTCATACGCTATCTGGGGAGCCAGGATCAGCTTGTGCGACTTCCCAAACTCTATGTGATTGATGAAGCTGCAACGGTAGCCTTGCGCGCAACGAAGCAGGGCGTTTGATGACTGCAGATAGATAACGGCCCCCTGAACTTGTTGAAAAAGGCGGACAAGCATGTCACTGAGAGCAAAAGCTGACGCGTTAATCATCGGTGCCGGAATTATGGGTGCTTCCTGTGCATTCCGTCTGAGTGAGCGGGGATTAAAAGTGGTGGTGTTAGAGGCACAAACTTCACCGGCGATGGGCTCAACCGGTTATAGTGCCGCCGGGGTGCGCGTACAATATACCGAAGAGGTAAACACTCGTCTCTCATGGGAGAGTATCCAGGAATATCAGCATTTTCAGGACCTGTATGGGGAGGATGCGGGCTATCGCCCAATAGGCTATCTATTCCTTGTTCCACCTGAACGGTGGAGCGAGCATATGGACAGCGTCAGATTGCAGGAACGAATAGGGGCCCCGGTTAAAGTTCTTTCCGTCAAGGAGGCCCAGAGTATAATTGCATTTGATGCCACTGGAATTGCTGGCACAACCCATGGACCCGCTGACGGTATAGTAGACCCGCATAGTGTGACTTTTACCTACCTGAGACTGGCAAAGGAAAGAGGCGCTTCAATGTTCGTGGAGACCCCCCTTATCAGTGCTAAATGGGCTGGAAATGTCTGGCAGGTGGAGACGCCAAAGGGCATCTTTGAAGCTGATTACCTCGTAAACGCTGCCGGGTCGTGGGCTGGTGAAGTCGCAAAGCGTGCCGGGCTGGAGATGGAAGTACCGGTTCAGCCGGTGAGACGGATGGTTTATATGACAGCTCCTACCCCCTGGCAACATGCTTACCCTTTGACGATCGACCTGACGAGTGGTTTCTATCTACGAAGCGAGGGCAAACGCATCCTTTTTGGTCGTTCGAACCCGGATGAACCACCCGGATTTACGGAAGGGATGGATTGGCATTGGTTTGAACCAACAATCAGCGTAGGGCTAGAGCGCTTTCCGTGGTTAGGGGAGACGAGACTGGATAATCATGCTTGCTGGTGGGGCTATTATGAAATAACGCCTGACCATAATCCGATTCTTGGGCGACTCCCTACAGTAGAAAATTGGATCAACGTAGCTGGCTTTTCGGGGCATGGGGTACAACAAGCTCCAGCCGTAGGGCGGCTGATCGCTGAAGAAGTAGTTCTGGGAAAGGCGCAGTCGATAAATATTGATCCCTTGCGGATAACGCGCTTTTCCACAGACCAGCAAGGCCGGGAACGCAACATTATCTAATCGTCACTCTGCCTGCCATACCTGCACCGTTGTATCATCTCCTCCAGAAGCAATACGCGTCGCATCGAACGACCATGCAACCGCTCTCACAGGACCGGTATGACCATGATAGATGAATATCCTGTTTCTCGTGGCGGCATCCCACACCTGCACTGTCCTATCATCTCCTCCCGAGGCGATGTACTTGCCATCGAGCGACCATGCTACTGCACTCACCGCGCCGCTGTGACCCTGGTAGGTCAAGACATGCTCTCCTGTGATAGCGTCCCATACTTGTATCGTTCCATCAGCACTCGCAAAGACAAAGTGCTTCCCGTCTGGCGACCACGCTACTCCATTGACCGGACCACTGTGACCATGATAGGTAAAGAAATTTTGGTCAGTGGTAACGTTCCACACCTGCACTATTCCATTAGCTTCCCCGACCGCAAGACGGTACCCATCGAATGACCATGCCAGCTGGCTCACTATGGAAGCGGTGTGGTAGGCCAAGAGCGTCTTTCCCGTAGTAGCATCCCACGCTTGCACTGTTCCAACGTCTCCAGCAGAGATGATATGTTGTCCATTGAGTGACCATGCCACAGCAGTGATCTGACCGGAGTGGCCGCGGTACGTCAAGACCCGTTTCCCCGTGGAGGCATCCCATACCTGCACCGTTCCATCATCACCTCCGGAGGCAATATGTGTCAGATCAAATGACCATGCTACTACACGCACCGGCCCGGAGTGGCCGCGATACGTTAAGACGTTACGCCCGCTTGAGGCATCCCATACCTGCACCGTTCCATCATCGCTCGCGGAGGCAATACGCCTCCCGTCTGCTGACCATGCTATGCTATTCACCTTCTTTGTATGGCCATGATACGCATAAATAGTAGTTCCCGGCGAAAGAGAGGTAGCGTTAGAAAAGGGAGAGCAACTAGACATTAACAGAACGAGACAGCAACAAACAAGGAACAATGAGAGACAGGAGTATCGAGTGCTACTCATAAGCTTCTCCTGAAAAAGCCATGATATTGCGAGCAACGATGTTACGTGAAGAGGTTTTCATACCGACGATTATATCATAGTAGCAAATCACTCCTGTAGGGGAAGCGAAGGTACTAACCGTTTATATAAATGCAGCGATGCCGTACCGAATCCTGTGTAACGATGTAAAATGAGAAGCCGCCTTTCTTACTTGATCTGCCTTCAGACACTCCTTTTGGTTGCACATTTGTCTTAGTTTTTGTGGGCCAGGACGATGCCTGCTCCTGGGAAAGTAGAGAAGCGTGAGGGCTGCATCTCCTCCGTTTCCACCCGCTCGAAGTCGGCGTCCGAGACCAGGGCAACCAGATCTTGGATACTGCTTCCCCCGGCATGAAAGCGCGCCGCCCAACCCCGGCGGTCCTGCTTGCGCGTGAAATCGGCAATGACCAGGCGCCCCCCTGGCTTAAGCACCCGGGCGATTTCCGCGAGTCCCTGACGTTTGAGGCTCTTCGGCAAATGATGCATCATCAAGGTCGAGAACACCACGTCGAACGTCTGATTGGGAAAGGGAAGCTGCTCGATCACCCCGACCTGGAACTCGACCGGTAGGTTGCGTCGGGCCGCTTTCGCACGGGCACGGGCGATCTGCTGGGCCCCAGGGTCAACGCCTGCCACGCGGCCCGCACGGCCTACGCGGCGTGCCACTTCGATCGCCAGCGTTCCCGTGCCGCAGCCTACATCCAGCACCTGTTCTCCGGGTTGTATGCGGGCCAGGTTGATGGTCCTCTGCCTGAGCTCGTGCCAGTTGCCACGGAACGAGAAGGTGTCGTGGAACCATCCCATCAGGTCGTAGCGCCAACCTTCGTCGAGGACCAGACCTTTTGTCTCTTGAGTCGACGCCTCGCCCGATGAACTGTGGAGGTGACGCATGAACGAATGCATAGATGTTGCTCCTTTCAGAGAATAGCTCTTTTCTGTTTGAGAGTATGTTGACAGATCAATTGAATTAAGACATACTGTCTCAAATGGATGATCCTGTCTTTTTCCTAAGTGTAGTCGGAGAAGCAGACAGAAACAAGAATCAATTGGGAAGATGTGTCCCAAATGAGACAAGGAGCGCAAGATGACTCAATCCCCACAAGGGGCACGGCCAGCGGACAATTTACGCGTGAGACGCACAAAGCTCCTGCTGAGGGAGGCATTAATTGAGCTGATCGAGGAGCGGGGATTCGAGTCACTCACCATCGGTGAGTTGACCGAGCGCGCGATGGTGAGCCGGGCCGCCTTCTATCGCAACTATCAGGATAAATACGACCTGGTGGAGCAGATCTTTGAGGAAGCCATGAGTGCCTTGCTGAACGCGGTCGGAGAGCTGGGGCGAGAACATCCGGCAGAGATCTGGGTGCAGTTCTTCGAGCATATCGCCTCCTACGACCGGCTCTATCGAGCGCTGCTTGGAAGTTCGGGCAGCCCCTGGTTTGTGAGGAAGATGCGTGTGTCTTTGGCAGGCCTGGTCAAGGAGCGTGGGCGCCTTCCTCACGGACGGGATGCGCGCTTGCATCCCGTCCGCACCTTCTCAGATGAGTTTGTGCCAGATCTGGTGTCTGCACTATTTGTGGAAGCCATCACCTGGTGGCTTGAGCATGGACGACCCTACACTCCCGAGGAGATCGCCACGAGAGCCGCCCTGCTTGCCGCTGCACTCTTCAAGGAAGCGAGCACCTGGCCCTGATCGCTTGCACGCCGGAACAGCGGGCCAAGGTGCTCTACGCAGTTTGGAGCATCAGGCTGTCCCCGTTCTTTCTCGACTCGCTTTCCTGGTGCTCTAGAGACAATTTCTACCTGTATTATCGCTTCTCTTCCCCTCTCCGGGAAGGCTTCTCTCTACACAGAAATCGGGATGGCCTCCTTTCTTAAGACAGCATGCTTAGCCGAAACACGGGATGGCGCGGTGCCTCACGTTCAAAATCAGCCAGCGGAGAGTCCGAGGTGACGTCGAAGTAGTTGGTCACGAACGACGGGGCGCCGGCCAGCGATTTTTTGAGGATCGGCGCGGCCTCCTGGATGCTCAGTTCGACGGCAGAGACGCGCTCGCTGTGGCGACCCCGCGTCAGGATCGCCTCGCCAGCCGCGCGCAGGTTGCGCACCCAGTTGACCGTCCCAAAAGGCGCGATCAGCAAGCGATCTCCATCCAACTCGACCAGTGTGACCGGGTTTGTGCGAATCTTCCCGCTTTTGCGACCCCGCACGGTGAGAAGGGTCATGGTTCCCATCTTCACTCCCATGCGCAGCAGAAAGGTGGTCATTGCGTTGCTTATGCGCACAAATGCGTTCATCATGTACGCGACACGCTGGTGCGGGGATTGCCAAAGCTATAGGCGCTGGTTCGATGCGCATAGCACTTTCTATGACGCTGTCGACAATGATCGCGACGAGCAGGCTGCCGCCTCTGTGATGCAGGTCAATGGCGGGATGCGCAGCGTGCCGACAATTGTTTTCCCCGATGGTTCTGTGCTGGTTGAGCCAACCTCCCGTGCATTGGAGGCCCAGTGTTTCCAGATCGGAGAGAGACCAGAGAAAGGAGAGGAAAAGAGCGAGACGATGACGATGAACAAGCATGGACGGCTGTCTGCTGGGACGAAGGAGATTTCCCACCCACGTTTTGCCGCATTTTACAACTGGATGATGGGACAGCCTCTCGTCCGGCAAATGTTCGACCCCTTGCGGCGTGAGACCGCTGGCCAGGCACATGGGATCGTGCTAGAAGTGGGTGCCGGTGGTGGGCAGAACTTCCCCTTTTACGATCCTACCCGCGTGATGCGGGTGGATGCGGTCGAACCAGATGAGGCCATGCTGGTCGGGGCCAGGCGCGCTCTTTCGGCTGCTCCTGTTCCCATCACGCTCACACGTGCCCCAGTCGAGGCCCTCCCATTCCCCGATGCGCATTTCGAGAGCGCTGTGGTCACCCTCGTCTTGTGTTCCATGCAGGATCCAGAGCGCGGCCTGCGCGAGATCTGGCGCGTACTCAAGCCGGGAGGGATACTCGTGCTCCTCGAACATGTGCGCGCGCAAGGAAGAATTACCGCCTGGATGCAGGATGCGCTCGTGCCCCTCTCGACCCGTTGCATGGGCAATTGCCATTGGAACCGCGATACCTTGCAGACGGTTCTACACACCGGTTTCCAGGCTACGCAGGTTCGCCAGCTCAGCGGGGGACTCCAGCCCATGCTGCTCGTGTATGCGAGCCGTCCCCACACGCCAGAGGAGACCGATGAAGGCCAGTGATACAGCCCCGCCTCAAGGAAGAAGCAGCGACGTTCACCGCGAAGAGGTCATCATCGTAGGAGCTGGACAAGCCGGCCTCTCCATGGGGTACTGGCTGCGGAAGCTTCAACGGTCCTTTCTGCTCTTGGAAGCGGGACCGCGCATTGGGGAGAGTTGGCGCCAGCGCTATGACTCCCTGGTGTTATTTACACCTCGCCGCTATAGCGCCCTGCCTGGCCCCGCATTTCCCACGAATTGCGCAACGAGCTTGTGGAAGAGCTAAATCTGATCTGAGGAACGAAGGTTGCTCAAAACCGGACGCCCAGCCCGCCACAGATAGCAGAAACAGGAGGACAGAGAGGAGAAAAAAGGCGGAAGAGGGCAAGAATTGAGGAATAGCCAGGAAAAAAGGCCATGAGGCTCCACGCGGAGAAGCTTGCTTGTCCGAGAAGAGGGAACCCACCAGTTATCAAGACGAGGTTAAGCCGTGGCCAAGCCGAGCGAGATGGCAAAGCCTTCTGGGACACCAAATAGTCTGATCGTCACTTGCCCAGATGTTGAAACGCGAGCATTGCGAGCCAGGCGCTCTTGCCATGAGAGGCGATAATGCGCACGTTGTGCGCGCGACAGGATGACTTCCGCTTTGCCTGACGAAGCAGCGGCAGGAGGCCAGAGGCTCATCTCCATACGTTGATGTCGCACGATCTGCTGACAGGCACGCCGATGGACTCTGCGGCTCCAATCGCGCCAGAGCAGCGGGGCAGACCCCACCTG
>WNGD01001068.1_pt1 | contig 41529 bp, 47 predicted proteins | sample 5400671 | NCBI WGS metagenome assembly WNGD01 (sample SAMN13153369, study PRJNA577476) | soil metagenome | isolation source: 40 cm soil or saprolite under grassland replicate 2 | place: USA:California | collected 2016-06-15 | reverse complement strand
CGGAGCCGTCGGCGACGTAGCCGTCCTGGGTGAGCAGGATGGCCTCCTCGTAACCGCCCCGATTGGCCTCCGCGACCGCCAGCATCGAGTTCAGGTAGATCCCGGTCGCCTTCGCCACGTGCGGGATCACGTTCGCGCCTACGCGCTGCCAGGACGACACCTTCACCCGGATCCCGTTCTTCAGGCCCTCGTCGCCGAGGTAGGCGCCCCACGGCCAGCTCATGATCGCGACGTCGACCGGGTTGCCGAGGGCGGACACGCCGAGCTCGCCGTAGCCGGAGAACGCGATTGGACGCAGGTAGCACTCGGGGAGGCCGTTTGCGCCGATCAGGTCCCAGCAGGCGGCGCGCAGCTCGTCGACCGAGTAGGGGAGCTCCATGTAGAGGAGCTTCGCCGAGTTGTGCAGGCGCTCGAGATGCTCGGTCAGCCGGAAGACGGCCGTGCCTTTCGGCGTCTCGTACGCCCGGATCCCCTCGAACACGCCCGAGCCGTAGTGCAGACCGTGCGTGCCGACGTGGATCTTCGCGTCGGCCCAGTCGACGAGCTCGCCGTTCATCCAGATCTTCTCGGTCTCTTTCAAGTCCGCCCCCAGTCGCAGCGTAGGCCGCATGGCCAAGAGGTTTCAGGCGTGTCGGCTGGATCGTACCGGTCGGAACGGCGCGATCGGCGCTACGATTCGGGTGCCGAGGCGTGCTTCCTTTTCTCGCCCCTCCCCTCTCGATACGACCGTTTGATCGGCCGAGCGCGAAGAGGCTCGATTCCCCGGCAGGACATCGACCTAGCCGAGCGACGGGAGCGAGGACGAGCATGGCCAGTCAGGCCGAACGACGGGAGCGCCGCGTGCGCGCCGCACAGAATCAGAGCCTCTTCCGCGAGGTCAACGAACGAGTGAGGGACATCAACGAAGGATTCAGTCCCGTGCTCGAGGTCGGCGACTGGGTCTGCGAGTGCACGAACGATGGGTGTGTGGAGCGGATCCAGATGACGTTCGCCGACTACGAGGCGGTTCGCGCCGACAGCGCGCGGTTTGTCGTCGCGTCCGGCGACGAGCACGTCTTCCTCGAGGTTGAGCGCGTCGTCGAGCGGCACAGCGGATACTGGGTCGTCGAGAAGGCGGACGACGTGCGGACGATCACGGAGTCGTCCGACCCTCGGCGCGACTCCGACCCTCGGCGCGACTGAGGCCTAGCAGCGCTGGCCGCTATTCAAGCGTGTCGACCGGTCATTTCGGACGGCCGCGCGCGAAGCGTGCGCGGCCTGATGGCGGCGCCGACAAGCGGCGCCTGGGAGCGCCGGTCGCTATTCAAGCGTGTCGACCGGTCATTTCGGACGGCCGCGCGCGAAGCGCGCGGCCTGATGGCGGCGCCGACAAGCGGCGCCTAGGACGCGAGGTCGTGCGGCTCGGCCTGAGCGAGCCGCATCAGGTCCGGCGGCGCCAGCCCGGCCATGTGCCGCGTCGAGCCGGCGCCGATCCAGACGACCTCCCAGCCGAGCAGCGAGCGCTCGAGCAGCACGCGCTCCACATGCGAGACCGGAAACGGAGCGACGGCGCCGGCCTCGAAGCCGGTCGCGGTCGCGACCTCCTCGGCCGAGGCGATCCTCGCGGCCGTCGCGTCCGCAGCCCGAGCGACCTTGCCGACATCCGCGCGGCGGTTGCCCGGAACGAGCGCGAGGACGAAGCGGCCGTCGCACACGAAGACGATCGACTTGACGACCTGCGCGAGCTCGCAGCCGATCGCCCGCGCGGCCGCCTCCGCGGTCGGCGTCCCCGCGGAGAACTCCTCGAGCCGCGCGTCGACGGCGGCGCGGCGAAGCGTCGCGGCGACGCGCTCGACGGGTTCGGGCCACTGCACGCGCGAAGGGTACGCGCAACCACATCCGGGCCTTCGCCGTTCTCAACCGGGAGACGGGCTTCTCGAAGGGAGACGAATGGCGAAGGACAAGATCAGACGCGCGCGGACCGAGGCGCTGTTCCGTGACGTGAACGAGCGGATCGCGGAGAGCGCCGAGCGCTTCAGCGCCGACTCGGCCGAGTTCGTCTGCGAGTGCGCCGACCCAGGCTGCGCGCACCGCATCGAGACGACGCTCGAGCGATACGAATCGGTGCGCAAGAAGGCGACCCATTTCCTCCTCGTACCGGGCCACGAGGATCCCGAGATCGAGCGGGTCATCAGGCGGTTCGGCCGCGCAGCGGCCGTGGTCGAGAAGTTCGAGCGCGTCGTCGCGCGAACGGTCGCGAGGCTCAACCCGCGCGCGGAGGCCATCTAGGCAAGAACCGGCCCGGAGTGCGCCTGCGGTACTCGGCGTAGCCGGGATAGCGCTCCAGCAGCCACGCCTCCTCGCGGCGCGACTTGAGATCGAAGAGAACGGCGAGGAGGACCGTGGTGACGATTCCCCACGGCGCGAAGGCGATCGACCAGCCGAGCGCCGCGAGCAAGAGGGCGCCGTAGATGGGGTGCCGGACGCGCGCGTAGATCCCGTGCTCGACGAGCTCGCCCGCGTCCTTCGGCCGCGGCAGCGGCGTCAGCGAGCGGCCGAGCGTGGCGACGCTGACGGCGAAGAGCACGAGGCCGACCGCAAGCAGCGCCGTCCCGATCCCTATCCCGACCGGGCCGAAGCGCCCGTCCAGGACGAACGCGAACGCGGTGGCCGCGACGAGCAGCGCCTGGAGGATGACGTAGCCCTCGCCCCGCGGACCAAGGCTAGGCCAGCGAGATGAACCGGGCATCGTCGAAGCCCTCGCCGCGGAGCCGCGCGACGAGCTCGTCCGGCGGCGGCGTGTCGATCGAGAACACCATCAGCGCCTTGCCGCCCCGGCGCGTGCGCGAGACGGCCATGTTCGCGATGTTCACGCCCGCGTCGCCGAACAGGGTCCCGACGCGGCCGATCACGCCCGGGACGTCGTCGTAGCGGAAGAGCACGAGGAGCGGGTCGAGCTCCATCTCGATGTCGAAGCCGAGCGCGCTGACGAGCCACTGGCGGTGCTCGCCGCCGATCGTCGTCCCCTCGACCGGGAACGCCTCGCCGCCGCTCCGCACCTCGACGCGGACGAGGTTCGTGAAATCCCGCGACGTCAGCCGCTGCTCCTCGCGCACGTCCACCCCGCGCTCGGCGGCGATCAGCGGCGCGTTGACGTAGTTGACCGGCTGCTCGACGCGGCCCTGGAACGCGCCGTTCAACGCCGCGACTGTGAGCAGCCTCGTGTCGTAGCGCGCGAGGCCGCCGAAGTAGGTCAGCACGATCTCCTCCGCGCGGCCCCCGGCGATCTCCATCGCCAGCCGCCCCAGCTTCGCCGCGAGCGGGATCGTCGGGCCGAGCACCTCGAGATCCTCGGGGCCGACGACCGGGATGTTGACCGCGTTCGAGACGAGGCCGCCCTCGAGGGCCGCCGCGACCTGCTCGGCGATGATGATCCCCGCCCGGTCCTGCGCCTCGTCGGTCGACGCCGCGAGATGCGGCGTGACGACGACGTTGTCCAGCTCGAGCAGCGGCCCCTCGTACGGCTCCTTCGAGAAGACGTCCAGGGCAGCCGCGCCCACTTTCCCCGACTGCAGCGCCTCGACGAGCGCAGCCTCGTCCACGAGCTCGCCTCGGGCCGCGTTGACGATCCGGACGCCGTCACGCATCGCGGCGAACGCCCCGGCGCCGATCGAGCCGCGCGTCTCCGCGGTCAGCGGCAGGTGCAGGGTGAGGAAGTCGGCCGCCGCGTACACGCGCTCGGGCGTGTCGACGCGCTCGGCGCCGAGCTCCCGGAAGCGCTCGGCGGCGACGAACGGGTCGTACGCGACGATGCGCATGCCGAGGCCGGTCGCCCGCCGCGCGACCTGCTGCCCGATCCGGCCGAAGCCGAGCACCCCGAGCGTCTTGTCCGCGAGCTCCACGCCCCCGTAGCGCTTGCGCTCCCAGCGGCCCTGCTTCAGCGCGGCGTGCGCCTGCGGGATGTTGCGGGCCAGCGCCACCAGCAGCCCGATGGTGTGCTCGGCGGCGGAGACGACCGTCGACTCCGGCGCGTTCGCCACGACGATCCCGCGCCGCGTCGCCGCCTCGACGTCGACGTTGTCGACGCCCACGCCCGCGCGGCCGATCACCTTTAGCCGCTGGGCGCGCTCGATCAGATCCGCCGTCAGCTTCGTCGTCGAGCGGATGACGATGCCCTCGTAGCCGCCGATGATCTCCGCGAGGTCGGAGTCGCCGTCTACGTCGACCTCGAAACGCTCCTGCAGGAGGCGGACACCAGCCTCGGCGATCGGCTCACGGATGAGGATCCTGGTCACACGCGGGCGTGCTCGAACGCCTCGAGCGCGCTCGTCACGGCGACCCCGCGCTCGATCTCGGCACCGAGCTCGGAGAGCGCGAGCTCGACGGCGGACAGCGCCGTCACGATGTCGAAGACGTCGAACCAGCCGATGTGGCCGATGCGGAAGATCTTGCCCTTCAGGTCGGCCTGGCCGTTCGCGATCGTGATCCCGAAGCGGTCGCCGAGGATGCGGACGACGTCGGTGCCGTCGATCCCGGCGGGCGCGCGTATGGCGGTGACGACCGCGGAGCTGTCGTCGTCAGGCGAGAAGAGCTCGAGCCCCATCGCCTTCGCGCCGGCGCGGCAGGCGCGCCCGAGCCGGACGTGGCGGTCGAACGCCGCCTCGAGCCCCTCGTCGAGCAGCAGCCCGAGCGCGACGTTGAGTCCTGAGACGAGCGAGACCGCCGGCGTGAACGGCGCGTCGAGCGTTGCCTGCGCCTTACGTGTCCGCTCCCAGTCGAAGTAGAAGCGCGGCGACGAGCCGGCGGCGGCCGCCGCGGCCGCGGAGACAGCCGCAAGGCCGAGACCGGGCGGGGTCATCAGCGCCTTCTGCGAGCCGGAGACGACGACGTCGAGGCCCCAGGCGTCAGTCTCGCACGGGACGGCGCCGAGGCTCGAGACGGCGTCGACGACGACGAGGGCGCCGTGCTCTGCGGCCGCCGCGGCGAGCGCCTGCACGTCCGCGACGACGCCGGTCGACGTCTCGGAGTGGACGACCCAGACGGCCTTCGCCGCGGACTCGCCGAGACGCGCTCGCACGTCGTCCGCCGACGGGATCTCGCCCCAGGCGTAGCGCAGGTGGTCGACCGCACCGCCGTAGGCCGCGACCATCGCCGCCCAGCGCTCGCCGAAGTTTCCCGACGAGACGACGAGGTGAGGCTCGCCCGGCGAGACGAGGTTCGCCACCGCCGACTCGAACGCGCCGGTGCCCGAGGCCGTGAAGAGGAGCACGTCCGAGCTCGTCCTGCAGACGGTGCGCAGGCGCTCGAGGCATTGCTCGTAGACCGGCAGGAACTCAGGGCTGCGGTGGTGGACGATCGGCTCGGCGAGCGCCGCGAGCACCTGCGGCGGCACGGGCGTCGGCCCCGGGGTCAGCAGGTAGCGCTTCTCGGCCATCCGCCTGAGGTTAGCGGTGTTCCTCGCCTTCCTGACGCGCCGCTGCCGATGCGGGACCGGAGGGGACAGTGCCGCCCACGCACGGCCCCGGAGTGCACCGTGCCGGCAGCGGCGTGAGGCGGCGCGGGCGTCGCCGATCAGGGACGCGAGGAGCGGAAGCTCACGACCTGCTGGAACGTCGGGCGGTTCGCCCAGCGCATCGTCCGGTCGAGGAAACCGACGAACGCGATCCGCTCAGGCGCGGCGCTCGCGCGCCAGGCCGCGGGATCCGGGCGCGGAGAAGAGCTCGGAGCGGCGCGCCTCGTCGCCGCCGCCGGCGCCGAAGACCGCCCCGATCAGCGCCCCGATCGCCGTCACGTCGTTCCGCGTGAACGGCGCGACCGAGCCGCCGAGCGTGCGGAAGTACGCGTTGATCCCGGCGACGTAGGCGTCGACGTCCCCCAGCACCTGGCGGCCGCGTGCGCCCGAGGCGCGCAGCAGCGCGGCCTGGCGCGCGAGGAACGCCTCCGTCGGCGCGCTCGGCACGAACTGGCGACCGGAGGTGGCGAGACCGAACGCGTCGAGCCCGGGCACGTCGAGCGCAGCGATCCGGCCGGGCCCGCGCAGCAGCTGGAGGTAGAAGCGGCGCAAGTCGGCCGCGGTGAGATCGCCCTGCTTCGGCGTCAGGCCGTCGTAGAGCGCGATCTGGTCGGTGAGGTGCGGCCTGTTCTGGGCCTCGCCCGGCGGCAGGACGTTCAGCGCGAGGGCGGCGTGGTCGCGGGGAGCCGCGCCGCCGGCGACCGACGCGAGCACGAGTGCGGTCAGGGCCGCGCGGCCGGTGCGAGGCTCCGGCGCATCGCGCGCGAGCCTACTACGCTGCCCTGGATGGACGCACTGCTTTCGTTTGCCGCGGCGCTCCTGGCCCTGCGGCTCGCGGGCGCGCTCGCCGGACGCCGGCGCGCGACGGGGCGGCCCGAGCTCGCCGTCTGGTCGGCCTCGCTCGCCGCCTACTCCCTCGCGGCCGCGGCGCTCGCGTGGGGCGCCGCCGCCGGCTGGGACGGACGCGCCTTCCGCGTCTACTACCTGTTCGGCGGCCTGCTGACGGCGCCGCTACTCGGGGCGGGCTCGCTGCTGCTCGCCGGCCGACGCTGGGCGCTGGCGCTCGCGCTCGCATACGCCGGCCTCGCCGTCGGCGTCGCGATCTCGGTGCCGCTGCACGGCAGCTTCGCGGGCACGTCAATCCCCGCGGCGCAGCACCACCTCGACTTCCTCCCCGCCCGGCTGCTCGCGATTGTGGCCAACTCGCTCGGCGCGCTTGCCGTCGTCGCGATCGCGGTCGCGACGCTCCGGCGCCGTCCGCTCGCGAACGCGCTGATCGTCGCGGGCGTCGCGGTCGCGGCCGCGGGCAGCGCGCTCGGAGGCCTCGGCGCCGCGGGCGGCGCGCTCACGATCGCGCTCGGCGTGCTGCTCCTCTACGCCGGGTTCGTCGCGCCGCCGTCGCTCCCGGGTCTAACCGGCGACGCCCTGCGACGCGAGCGCGGCCGCCGCGGCCGCGTCGAAGGCGCCTGAGATTCGAGCCGCCGCGGTCCGCTCCTGCTCGAGGATCCGCTCCACGACGTCGACGGTCTCCGGATCGCCGGCGCGCGCGGCGACGCGCTTCAGCTGCTCGTAGCCGCCGATCTCGAGGTGCTCGAAGGCGTAGGCGAACGCGGCGAGCTTGCCGGGCGTGTCGGGGTGGCCCCGAAAGAAGGCGCTCCAGTTGAGCGCACCGAGGCGCAGGGCCGCATCCTTCAGCTTCGAGGGATCGCCGCCGAGGGCGTTCAGCCGCTGGTCGACGAGCTCCGCGTGGTCGCGCGTCTCCTCCAGGTGCTCGGCGTACAGGTCCGCGAGCGTCGGGCTGCCGGCGAGGTCCGGGCCACGCTCGAGCAGGGCGATCGCCTGCTCCTCGATCGCGTGCGCGTCGGCGAGGTACTTGCGCAGCTGCTCCTGGAGGTCGTCGCGCCGGACCTCGCGCAACGACGCCTCGACCGCCCGGTCGTAGCCGGCCTCGAGCCGTTCCATCATCTGCCGCTCCTCGTCGCCGATCCGCTGGGCCGTGCCGACCACCTCGTCCTCCCCCGCACGATCGGCGACGCGTGCGAGCAGCTCGTAGGAGGCGAGCTCGAGCGCCTCGTAGGAGAGCGCGTGGGCGAGCAGCTTGCCCGGCGTGTCGGGCTGGAGGCGGGCGAAGAACAGGAAGCCCTTGCCGCCGAGCGCCATCACGGCGTCCTTCACCCGCGACGGCGCCGCGTCCCGCGCCTCGAGCAGGTTGCGGACGAGCCGCTCATGGCCCTCCGTCTCCGTCAGGTGCTCGCGGAAGGCGGCGGCGAGCTCGGGGTCGCCCGCGAGGTCGGGGGCCTTTCGGAGCTGCGCAAGCGCCTGCTCCTCGATCGAATGGGCGTCGGTCAGGTACTTCGTCAGCTGCTCCTGCAGGTCGCTCGGCATGGTCGCTCCTCGATTCGTCGGTTCCCCCGCGGTACCCCCACCCCCTCTCCTGTATCCTCCCGGCCGCAACATCAGTGGCCCGACGGGGCGCGGCGCTGCGGCACGTCAGCCCGCCCTGTGGGGGCGACCGACGGTGCAAGCAACCCCGGGGGGGACAATTGCGGAGACAACTCCTGCTCGCGTGCGCGCTGGTGCCGTGCACGCTGGCATTCGGCGCGGCGTCCACGACGGCTTCGCGCACTGCAGACGAATCGACTGCGGCGACGGCCGTGACCGCCCTGACGGCGCAGCGCGAGGCGGCAACGGCCCGTGCGGCCGCGGTCGCATGGCTCGGGCAGCAGATCGCGGCCTACCGGCGCACGACCTGGCGGTGGCAAAACGTGATGGGCCTGCCCTTGACCGAGACGGAGGGCCGGAGGCTCGTAGAGATGAGCATTCCGGACATCCAGCAGGCCGTGCGGCTGTGGCAGCAGCGCGCCTCGGCCGTGCGGAGGACGGCTCAGCACCCGCCGAACCTGGCGGCATGGCTGTGCATCCACCGCTACGAGGGAAGCTGGACGGACGGAGGCGGCCCCTACTACGGCGGCCTGCAGATGGATCTCGGCTTCCAGCGGCGCTACGGCGGGCCGCTGCTGCGGACGAAGGGCACGGCCGACCACTGGACGCCGCTCGAGCAGATCTGGGTGGCAGAACGGGCCCGCAGCGCCGGGCGAGGCTTCTATCCCTGGCCGAATACGGCCCGCGCCTGCGGCCTGATGTGATCTGACATCACTAAGCGCTTGACATGACATCATTGTGATGTCATAGTGCCGTCATGCAGATCGACGCCTATGTCCAGGCGCTGCGCGAGGATCTCGCAGCCGTCGCCGCCCTCGGCGACGAGAACACGTCGAGGGCGGCACAGCTGCTCGCGGTCGCGCTCGAGTCCGCCTTCGGGCGGCGGCTGCTCGAGGCGCTCACCGAGGCGTCGATGGAGCTCGGCGACCAGCTCGGCGGCGCCCGGATCGAGGTCCGCCTCTCTGGCGGCGACCCCCAGCTCGTCGTGGTCGAGGAGGAGGCCGCTCACGGCCCCTCCGACGAGGCCCTGAGCGCCCGGATCACGCTTCGCCTGCCCGAAAGCCTCAAGTCGCGGATCGAGGACGCCGCGGCCCGCGAGGGTGTGTCCCTCAATACCTGGATCGTCCAGCTGCTGACCCGGGGCGCCCTGGAGCGTCGCCGCGGCGGCGGCAGGCGCCTGACCGGCTTCGGCCAGAGTTGAAAGGAGTCCGCATGTCCGGCATTCTCATCGTCCCGTCCGACCCCCGCTGGGGCTACGACGACCCGTCGGGGGTTCCCGACGAGGTCGCCGTTACGGTCCACCTGCCCGAGCCGCTGCTCGCGTCGGTGCAGGTCGAGGCCGCCCGCTCCGGGGTCACGCCCGCCGGCTGGCTGCTCGACCTCGTCGAGCGCAGCCTCCGCCCTACGCGTCCCACGGCCGCCTGAGAGGAGCCAGGATGATCGAACGCACGTTCAAAACCCCCGGCGAGCTCGCCCTCGCGCTCTCGATTCCCTCGGGCAGCATCGAGGTTGAGACCATCGACGGCGACGAGACGCACGTCGTGCTCGAGGCCGACGACCCGGCCGACCTGGACGAGGCGCGCATCGAGCTGCGCGAGCGCGGCGACGGCCACGTCCTCGCCGTCGACGTCGACCGGCGGCGCATCTCCCTCTTCGGCTCGATCGACATCTCGATCGGGATCGGCAGCGCCCGCACATCCTTCCGGCTTTCCGTCCGCTGCCCGCACGGCGCGGCGCTCGGCGTGCACACGGCCTCCGCCGAGCTGAGCGCACGCGGCCGCTTCTCGTCCGCCGACGTGACGACCGCTTCCGGCGATCTGACGGTCGGGGAGGTCGACGGCGACGCGACCGTGAAGTCCGCGAGCGGCGACGTCCGGATCGGCCGCGTCGGCGGCGGCGCGCGCATCCAGACCGCCTCCGGCGACGTCGAGCTGGAGAGCGTCGCCGGCCGGTTGACGGCGCAGGTCGTCTCGGGCGACATCGCCGTCCACGACGCCGCCGGTCCCGTCAAGACGAAGAGCGTCTCGGGCGACCAGCGGCTGCAGGTCTCGGAGGGTGAGGTCGACCTCGTCAGCGTCTCCGGCGACATCGAGGTCGGCATTCGCCGCGGCTCGCTCCTGCACGTGGACGCGAACTCCGTCAGCGGCGACCTCGACTCCGAGCTCGAGCTTGCGGAGACGCCCGCGGCGGCCGAGGGGCCGCTCGTCGAGCTCCGCGCGCGGACGGTCAGCGGCGACTTCCGGGTCGTGCGCGCGCCCGCGCGCGAGATCGCCGGTGCATAGGCTGCTCGCGCGCCCCGGGGCGCGGCGGCTGCTCGCCGGCCAGACGGTCTCGCTCTTCGGGACGTGGGCGCTGGTCCTCGTCCTCGGGATCTGGGCCAAGTCGGTCACCGGCTCGAACGCGGCGGCTGGGCTCGTCTTCTTCGTCTTCGCATTCGGCCGGCTGGCCGCGCCGCTCGGCGGCCTCCTGGCCGACCGCGTGCGGCGGCGACCGCTGATGATCGCCTCGGACCTCTTCACCGGCGGCGCAGTCCTGCTGCTGCTCTTCGTGCACGGGAGAGGCGACGCGTGGCTGATCTATGTCGTGGCCCTGCTCTACGCCCTCGGCGGCAGCGTCTTCGACGCCGCGCGCTCCGCGCTGCTTCGCGTGCTGTTCCCGGAAGAGCTCCTCGGCGACGCGAACGCACTCCTCCAGACGATCACGCAGGGCCTGAGGCTCGTCGCGCCGCTCGTCGGCGCCGGTCTCTTCGCGGTCGCCGGCGGGGGCGTCGTCGCCGTCCTCGACGCCGTGACGTTCCTCGTCTCGGCCGCGACGCTCGCGACACTCCGGGTCGAGGAGCCGGAGCCCGAGCGGCACGAGCACCGCTTCGTCGTCGAGGTGAGCGCGGGCGCCCGCCACATCGTCCGCACCCGGCCGCTGTTGCAGATGATGCTCGGTGCGGGTACGGCGATGCTCGTGATCGGCTTCGCCGAGACGCTGATCTTCGCGGTCCTCGACCAGGGGCTGCACAGGCCGCCGTCCTTCTTCGGCGTGCTCAGCGCCTTCCAGGGCGCGGGGTCGATCCTCGGCGGCATCACCGCCGCTGCGATGCTGCGGCGCGTCGGCGACGTCCGGCTCGTCGGCGTCGGGCTGGCGCTCTTCGCTTTCGGCGACGGCCTGTTCGTCCTCCCGACGCTGCCGACGGTCCTGCTCGGCTTCGGCATCGCGGGCGTCGGGATCACCTGGGCTATCGTCGCCTTCGTGACGGCGCTGCAGGTGCGGACGCCGCTCCCGATCCAGGGGCGGGTCTCGGCCGCCGCCGACGTCGGCCTGACGATCCCGCAGACGGCGTCGATCGGCGTCGGCGCCGCGCTCTCGACCATCGTCGACTACCGCGTCCTGCTCGTCGCGATGACCGCGGCGACGGCGCTCAGCGCGGCTTACCTGCTGACGCGGCGGGCAATGATGGCTCCGTGCGCCGCGACGGCGTGACCGTCCCGCTTCGCCGCAACCGCGACTTCGTCCTGCTCCAGGTCGGACAGACGCTGTCGACGATCGGCTCCGAGTCGAGCGCGCTCGCCTATCCGCTGCTCGTCCTCGCCCGCACCCACTCCCCGGCGAAGGCCGGCGTCGTCGGGTTCGCGCGGCTCGTGCCGTACGGGCTCTTCGCGCTGCTCGCGGGCGTCGCCGCCGACCGCTGGAACCGCAAGCGCCTGATGCTGCTCGCCGACGTCGTGCGGGCGCTCGCGCTCGGCAGCATCGTCGTCGCGCTCGCCGCCGGGCGGCTGAGCTTCCTGCAGATCGCGCTGGTCGCCTTCGTCGAAGGGACGATGTTCGCGCTCTTCAACATCGCCGAGACGGGTGCCCTCCGCTCGGTCGTCCCCGCGCCGCAGCTGCCGCGTGCGGCCGCGGCGGAGCAGGCGCGCTGGTCGACCGTCCAGCTCGCCGGGCCGTCGCTCGGCGGCGCCCTGTTCGGCCTCGGACGCGCGGTTCCGTTCCTCGTCGACGCGATCTCCTACGCGTTCTCGCTCGGCTCGCTCGTTGCGATGCGGACGCCGTTCCAGGAGCAACGCGAGCCCGAGCCGCCCGCAGGCGTGCGGGCGCAGATCGCCGAGGGCTTCGGCTGGCTCTGGCGCCACCGGTTCCTTCGCACCTGCGCGGTCACGTTCGCCGGCAGCAACTTCGCCTTCGAGGCGCTCTTCCTCGCCGTCATCATCATCGGGCGCCGCCAGGGCCTCTCGGGGAGCGAGATCGGCGCCCTCGTCGCCGCGCTCGGCGCCTGCGGGCTCGTCGGCTCGGCCGCGGCGCCGCTCTTCCAGCGGCTCCTCTCGATGCGCGCGATCGTGATCGGCTGCTTCTGGATCTCGCTCGGCGTCGCCGCCTTCGTCGCCGTCCCGAGCGTGTACGTGCTCGTGGGCGGAGCGCTCCCGCTCCTCTTTCTCAACCCCACTGTGAACGCCGTCGTGATCGGCTACCGGATCGCGATCGTGCCGGACCGGCTCGTCGGCCGCGTCAACAGCGTCGCGCGCTCGATCGCGCTCGGGGCCACCCCGCTCGGCGCGCTCTTCGCCGGCCTGATGCTCGGCTCGTTCTCGGCGCGCACGACGGTCGCGGTGCTGTCGGCGTGGCTGCTCCTGCTCGCCGTCTGGGTGACGGCGAGCCCCTCGATCCGCGACGCGCCGAGCCTCTCGGAGCTCGATGTGCTTCCTGCGGTTGCGGTTGACGTTCAGGCGCTCCGGGCTAGCGGCGCAGACGGACGCGCGGGCGAGGCCCACGCGTCCTGAGATCGGCATCGCAAGCGATGCCTAGACCTTCAGCTTCTCCCGCAGAAGCCGGTTGACGACCTTCGGGTCGGCCTTCCCCTCCGTCTGCTTCATCACCTGGCCGACGAGGAAGCCGAGCACGCCCTCCTTGCCGCCGCGGTAGGTCTCGACCTGACGGGGGTTCGCGGCGAGGACTTCGTCGACCGCCGTGCCGAGCTGCGACTCGTCGCTGATCGCGGTCTGCGAGAGGAACTCCTCCGCGCCGATCGGACGGGTCGCGCTCGCGGCGAACGAAGCGGTGTACGCGTCGCGCGGAATCGTCTCTCGCTTCTGGACGATCTCGGCGAGCGCGCGGTAGTTCTCGGGCAGCGGCTCGTGGCCGGCCAGCTGGTTCATCGCGACAGCCGCCGCGACCGTCCACTCGACTCCCTCTTCGACGAGCGGGACGGCCTTTCGATCGGCGCCGGTCGAGACGAGCTCCGCGGCGCTGTCGTACCCGACGGCCTCCGCCAGCCGACGGATGCGCGCGCCCGGGGGCTCCGGTAGCTCGCCTCGCAGCCGCTCGACGAGCGCCCGCTCGGGCTGGATCGGCACGAGGTCGGGCTCGGGGAAGTAACGGTAGTCGTCCGCCTCCTCCTTCGTCCGGTGGATCGTCAGCGTGTCGGTCGCGGCCTCGTAGTCGTAGGTGTGCTGCTCGACCTGCCCGCCGCGCTCGTAGATCTCGATCTGCTTGCGGACGGCGGCCTCGATCCCCCGGCCGACGAAGTTGAAGGAGTTCATGTTCTTCAGCTCCCAGCGCGTCCGGAAGCCCGCCTCCCCACGCTCGCGCACCGAGACGTTGACGTCGCAGCGAAGCGTCCCCTTCTCCATCTCCGCGTCCGAGATCCCGAGCTCGACGATCGTCTGGCGCAGGAGCCGCAGGAAGCGCTGCGCCTGCTCGGCGGAGCGGATGTCCGGCTCGGTGACGATCTCCACGAGCGGCGTGCCCGCGCGGTTGAAGTCGACGAGCGAGTAGTCGGCGCCGACGCTGCGGCCGGTCGCGCCGCCCGCGTGCACCGTCTTCGCCGCGTCCTCCTCGAGGTGCGCCCGGACGAACCGGATCTCCTCGTCACCGTCGGGGCCGGGGACGGCGAGGCGCCCACCGACGCAGAGCGGCTCGTCGTACTGGGAGATCTGGTAGCCCTTCGGGTTGTCCGGATAGAAGTAGTTCTTGCGGTGGAAGACGGCGTGCTCGGGGATCTCGGAGCCGAGCGCGAGGCCGAGCTTGATCGTCCATTCGATCGCTCTGCCGTTGGGTACGGGCAGCGCGCCGGGATGCGCGAGGCAGACGGGACAGGTGCGCGTGTTCTCGGGAGCGCCGAAGCCGGCCTCGCAGCGGCAGAACATCTTCGTCCGCGTCTTCAGGTGGACGTGGATCTCGAGCCCGACGACCGCTTCCCAGTCAGCCATGCAACCGCTCTCTCGCCTCGCGCACCGCCGCCTCGATGTCACTCCCGACCTCGACCATGCCGAGGCGATGCTCGAGCACGCCGTGCATCTCCACGAGCCAGAGCTCGCGCTCGCCGGCCTCGAGCGAGAGCTTGACGTCGCCGACGAGGACGGCGCGTGCGCCGTCGAGCAGGCGGGGGCGCACGCCGAAGACGCGCTCGACGGCGGGCACGAACGTCGCGGCCGGGTCGACGATCGTCCTCACGTCCGCAGCCGCTCCGGGACGGTGTCGAAGCCGAGCACCCGCTCGAGCGCGTGGCCGACGCGGAAGAGCGTGTTCTCGGAGAACTGCGGCCCGATCAGCTGCAGGCCGACGGGCAGGCCGTCCGAGAGGCCGCACGGGATGTTCAGCCCGGGCAGCCCGGCCATGCACGAGGGGATCGTGAGCAGGTCCGACAGGTACATCGAGAGCGGGTTCGCCGTCTTCTCGCCGAGCCGGAACGCGACAGTCGGCGACGTCGGCGAGACGATCAGGTCGAAGCGCTCGAAGACCTCGTCGTGCTCGCGCCGGATCAGCGTCCGGACCTTCTGCGCCTGGCCGTAGTAGGCCTCGTAGTAGCCGGCCGAGAGGGCATACGTGCCGAGCATGATCCGCCGCTTGGGCTCGTCGCCGAAGCCCTGGTCGCGGGTGCGCTCGTACATGTCCGTCCGGTCCGAGCCGCCCTCGGCGCGGAAGCCGTAGCGGACGCCGTCGTAGCGGGCCAGGTTCGAGGACGCCTCGGCCGGGGCGACGAGGTAGTAGCAGGGCAGCCCGTAGTCGACCGAGCGCGGCAGCGAGCACTCGGCGACCTCGGCGCCGAGGCTCTCCGCGAGCTCGATCGCCTCGCGCACGCGTGCGCGAACTCCCGGCTCGATCCCCTCGGCCTCGTTCATCTCCGCCGGGACGCCGATGCGGATGCCGGCCAGGTCCTCCGCTTCGGGCAGCTCGACCCCCGGCGAGTCGACGGTCGTCGAGTCGCACGGGTCGCGTCCCACGATGATCGAGTAGAGGAGGGCGCAGTCGCGCACCGTCCGTGCGACCGGACCGACCTGGTCGAGCGAGGACGCGAACGCCACGATCCCGTAGCGCGAGACCGTGCCGTAGGTCGGCCGCAGGCCGACGTTGCCGCAGAGCGCCGAGGGCTGCTTGATCGAGCCGCCTGTGTCCGAGCCGAGAGCCCACGGCGCGAGCCCCGCAGTCACCGCCGCCGCCGAGCCGCCGCCCGAGCCGCCCGGGACGCGCTCGGGATCCCACGGGTTCCGCGTCGGCCCGTAGGCGGAGTTCTCGGTGGACGAGCCCATCGCGAACTCGTCAGTGTTCGTCTTGCCGAGCAGCGGCAGGCCCGCCGCCTTCACACGCGCCGCGACCGTCGAGTCGTAGACGGGGCGGTACCCCGCGAGGATCTTGGAGCCGGCGGTCGTCTCGATCCCCTTCGTCGAGATCACGTCCTTGAGCGCGATCGGCACGCCCTCGCCGTCGGCCTCGGGAATCGTGCGCAGGTAGCAGTGGAGCTCCTCGTCGCGCTCGGCGATCGCCGCGCGGTAGGCGGCGTGCAGCTCGGCAGCGGACAGCTCCTTCCGCTCGAGCAGGCCGCGCGCCTCCTCGGCCGTGGTTCGCAGCGTGTCGATCATCCGACCGGCGGGACCTTGAAGAAGTCCCCTTCGCGTTCCGGCGCGTTCCCGAGCGCCTGCTCGACCGTGAGGCAGGGCCGCGACTCGTCCTCGTCCCAGACGTTGACAACCTCGAGCGGATGGGACGTCGGCTCGACGTCGTCGAGGTCGAGCTCGCCGACCTTCGCGACCGCCTGGAGGATGTCGTTCAGCTGCGCGCCGAGGCGCTCGAGCTCGTCCTCGGTCAGCGCGAGCTGCGCGAGCCGCGCGACGTGCAGGACCTGCTCGCGGTCGATCGTCGCCATCGGCGGCATCCTCGCAAAAGTCCCCCGGGTCGCGCGGGCGGTCGGCCGGCCCGGCGAGACCGCAAACTCACCCTTCCGGGGGTCACCGGCGTACCCGCTGCGGCCGAACTCAATCCCTGAAACGAGGTACCCCGAAGGAGGAGTTGCAGTGGGTATTCGACGGAGACGAAAGCGGCGGCTCGCGGCAGCGGCGGTGATCGCCTGCATCTTCGCGTCGGCGGCCTACGCCTTCACCGCCACGAACACGGTCCCGAACTCGAATGCGGGCTCGGGCTCGGGCACGATCAGCGGCTACACGGCGACCGCCGTCACCTACACGCTCAACGCCACGAACCCGCAGAACGTCGACCAGGTCGCGTTCACGATCGCCCCGACGACCACGGCCACGGTCAAGGTGCAGCTCGTCTCCGGCGGCTCCTGGTATTCCTGCACGAACTCCGGCGGGAGCGTGACGTGCGCCACGACGTCGCCCCAGGCGACCGCGGCCGCGGTCAACCAGCTCACCGTCGTCGCGGCCCAGTAGGCGCGATGCCGAAGCTCCTCGCCCGCTCTCTGGCGGCCGTCGCGACCCTCGCGGTCGCGACGGCCGCCTGGTACTTCGCCGCCCCGCCGCAGCTCGGCGGCGGGACGTCGTACGCCGTCGTCTACGGCGTGAGCATGGAGCCGCATTTCCACCGCGGCGACCTCGTCCTCCTGCGCAGGCAGCCCGCGTACGGGGTCGGTGAGGTCGTCGGCTACCACAGCCGCCAGCTGCACCGGGACGTCCTGCACCGGATCGTGGCGGCCGACGGCGACCGGTTCACGTTCAAGGGCGACAACAACGGCTTCCGCGACCCCGAGCACCCGCTCGCCGGACAGCTCTTCGGCCACGAGTGGCTGCGGATCCCGGGCGCCGGCGCCCAGCTCGAGCGGCTGCGCTCGCCGCGCAATGCCGCGATCGTCGCCGGCCTCGCGGCGCTCCTGCTCGTCGGCGGCGGCGGCGCGAGCGCGAGGCGGCGCGGGCGTCGCGACGGGGAGGCCGCCGAGACGGAGCAGCCCGGCCTCGCGCTGCCGCCCGTGGCGACGGGCCTCGTTGCCGTCGGCGGCGTCATGCTCGCGTGCTCGCTCCTGCTCGCCTTCGTCGCGTTCACGCGCCCGCTCGAGCGCAAGCTCGTCTGGGCCGACCTCTACGTCCAGAAGGGCACGTTCTCCTACTCCGCGCGGACGCCCGTCGGGCCGGTCTACCAGCGCGCGCACCTCCGCGCTCCCGACCCCGTCTTCCTGCGCCTCGTCCATGGGCTCGACGTCGCCTTCAGGTACTCGACGAGCGCCAAGGCGCCTGCTCGGCTCTCCGGGACGGGGCGGCTCGACGCCGTGTTGACCGACGGGGCGGGCTGGCGGCGCCGCGTCGTCGTCCAGCCTCCGCGCCGCTTCTCGGGCAACCACGTGACGCTGCACGGCCGGCTCGACCTCGCCGCGCTGAGCACGCTGATCCGCAAGTTCGAGGTGCAGACCGGGGAGCACAACACGCTCTACAAGCTCGACCTCGTCCCCCGCGTCGCGCTGCACGGAACGGTCGCCGGGCGGCCGGTGCAGGACGTCTTCGCGCCGCCGCTGACGCTCGACGTCGACGAGCTCCGGCTCCAGGTCGAGCGGCCCGCCGACGGCGGCGCGCAGAACACGCTCGCGCGCGCGAAGGCCGGGGCGGGAACCCGGTCCGAGCCGCTCACGATCGGCGCCTTCGGCGGCCGGACGACCGTCGGCCACGCACGCCATCTCGCCGGGCTCGCCGCGACGGGCGGCCTCGCCATGCTGCTGCTCGGCGGCGGGCTGCTCCTGCTCGGCCGTCGCGGCGACGAGGTCGCCGCGATCCGACGCCGCTACCGCGACTCTGTCGTCGACGTCGCCTCAGGCGAGCGCCCGGCCGGCATCGAGCGGCGCGTGGCCACGATGGACGCGCTGGCGCGCATCGCCGAGCGCTATGACCGGCTGATCCTGCACGAGGGGCAAGAGGGACGCGACTCGTTCCTCGTCGAGGACGACGGCATCGTCTACCGCTACGAGGTCGAGTCGCCGGAGGAGCAGGGTGGGGGTAGCCCGCTGCATCCGCGCGTGCACGCGGTGGCCGAGGAGGAGCACCAGTGACCGGCGTCCTCCTCCGCGTACTGTCCGCTGCCGCTGCGGTCGCCGCGCTCGGCGCGCTCGCCGTCTCCCTCACCGCGGCGAACGCCGTGCCCGCGTCCAACCTCGGTCAGATCCAGCAGCCGATCACGGCGCAGGATCTCGCGCCGGCTGCGTGCGCCGGGATGGGCCTGACAACCGTCGTCACGAACGGGACCGGCAGCGCCGGCAACGACCTCGTACTCGGCACCGCCGCCGTCGAGACGCTGAACGGCAACGCCGGGAACGACTGCCTCCTCGGCGGCGGCGGCAACGACACGCTCCGCGGCGGCACGGGCACCGACGTCTGCATCGGCGGGCCCGGCACCGACAGCTTCAACAACTGCGAGACCCAGCTCCAGTGATTCCCCCGTCCGGGGGTCGACCGTCCCCGTTTTCCGGCCGAGACATCCCTCGAAGGAGTTACCGCGATATGACCAAGAAACTTCGCTCAACCCGCTTCCTCTTCGTCCTCGCAGTGGCGATCGTCTTCGCAGTCGGGACGTACGCCTTCACGGCGTCGAACACCGTGCCCGCGACGCAGGCCGGTGCCGGCTCCGGGGCGATCAGCGGCTACACGATCACGAACGTCGCGTACGGCCTGAACGCGACGACGCCGTCGAACATCGATACCGTCACGTTCACGATCGCGCCCGCCGCTGCAGGCACCGTCAAGATCCAGCTTCTCTCCGGTGGCACGTGGTACGACTGCACCAACACCGCCGGCAGCGTCTCCTGCGACACGACCGCCGGCACACAGGCGACGGTCTCGCCGTCGAACAACCTGACGGTCGTCGCGACCAGCTAGCCCCCTCCTCCTCGACCTCCCACCACGAACGGCGCCCCACCGGGCGCCGTTCGTGCATGGTGAGGCCGCCCTACCCGGAATGGGGATCCTCGCGCCCGCAGGCCGGCGATTCCGGCCGGGCGCCCGCCGCACGACGGTCAGACCATGCGGCGGACTCTCCTACGGCGCTCGATCGGTGCACTCCTCGGCGTCTCCTGCGGCGTGGCCGTCGCCCTGGCGCCCGCGCTCGCGGCGAGGCCCGGGCCCTCGGGCGCTGCCGAGGCGAAGGTGAGCGGCTACGGCGTCAGCGCCGTCTCGTACGACCTTGCGGGGACGCGCGTCGCCGCGGTCTCATTCCGGCTCGACCCGCCTGCCGCGAGCACGCTGCGCGTGAGCCTCGGAACCACGTGGACGAGCTGCACCGCCACCGCCGGTCGCGCGACGTGCACGTTCGACCGCCCGCCCCCGCTCGGGTCGGCCCACGCCCTCATGGTCGTCGCGGCGGGTTAGCGCGCCGTCGCAGCCTCGAGCCGCGGGTTCCCGCGCGTTAAACGCAGAGGGCCCCGTGCGGGGCCCTCCGAATCTCGTGTCCGAACGGGACTAGACTGCCTGGACGTTCGCGGCCTGGGCGCCCTTCGGGCCCTGGACGACTTCGAACTCCACCCGCTGACCCTCGGTCAGCGTCTTGTAGCCGTCCATCGTGATGGCGGAGAAGTGGACGAATACGTCGTCTCCACCCTCGCGCTCGATGAACCCGTAGCCCTTCTCGTTCGAAAACCACTTGACGGTGCCCTGAGCCAACACGTCCTCCTTCGAACTTGCAAAAACAACGACGGCCCGGGCACCGAGCCGCCGACCTACGATGAAGCGCCCCGAGTGTAGCTCACTTCGCGGGACGTGCAAACGCTACGCGTCTGGTTTGGCCGAAGGCTCGCCGGGTCAGGCCGGCACTTCTCCGCCGCACCCGCTCACCGGCGATCCAACACCGTGCCCCGACGCGACCGTGCCGCCCGCACCGTGTTCGCGAGCAGCATCGCGATCGTCATCGGCCCGACCCCGCCGGGAACGGGCGTGATGAACGCGGCCCGCTCGGCCGCCCCGGGGTCGACGTCCCCGACGAGCCCAGCCTCCGTGCGATTCATGCCGACGTCCACGACCGCGGCGCCGGTCTTGATCATGTCCGGCGTGACGAGATGCGCCAAGCCGACCGCGGCGACGACGATGTCGGCGTCGGTCGTCAGCCGCGCCAGGTCGACGGTCTGCGAATGGCAGATCGAGACGGTCGCGTTCGCCTGCAGCAGCAGGTGCGCCATCGGCTTGCCGACGATGTTCGAGCGGCCGATCACGACGGCCCGCGCTCCGGCGATCTGGACACGATGCTCGTCGAGTAGCCGCATCACTCCGAGAGGCGTCGCCGGGACGAGCGCCGGCCGGCCGAGATAGAGCAGACCCGCGTTGAGGGGGTGAAAGCCGTCGACGTCCTTCGCCGGGTCGACCGCGCTGATCGCCGCCGCCTCGTCGAGGTGCTTCGGCAGCGGCGACTGGACGAGGATGCCGTCGATCGAGTCGTCCTCGTTCAGCTCCGCGAGGATCTCGAGCAGCTCCTCCTGCGAGATGTCCGCCGCGAGGCGCCGGTCGTCCGAGCGGATGCCGACCTCCCGCGCCGCCTCGTGCTTGCGCCGGATGTAGATGTCCGAGGCCGGGTCGTCGCCGACGAGCACCGTGGCCAGTCCGATGTCACCGAGCTCCGCGACCTCGGCTGCGACCTCGGCGCGCACCTTCGCGGCGAGCGCCCTGCCGTCCATGATCGTCGCGGTCACGACCGGAGACGTTAACGCTCGCGCCGCCCGCCTGGAGCGATAGCCTCTCGCGAGCATGGAGACCGAGCAGCTCGCGCAGCTTCCCGACGAGCGCCCCGTCGACGCCACGCGCTATGCGGGCGTGCTCCGCTACTTCGAGCTCGCCAAGCGCCAGGAGTGGCAGACGTCCGACCTGCCCTGGGGCGAGCTGCCGCCGATCCCGGAGGGTCGCGGCTCGTCGCAGAAGCGCGCGCGCCGGACCGACATCTGGCGTTCGGTGCTGACGCAACAGCTCCAGGCCGACCAGCTCGCGGTGGACATGTCGTCGCAGCTCCTGAGGATCGCGCCCGACGCCGAGGCGAAGCTCTACTACACGACGATGGTGCAGGACGAGGCGCGCCACACCGAGGCGTGGCTCCGGCTGATCGGCGAGGTCGGCGGCACGGCCGAGCGCGACCCGCACCTCGACAGGCTCGCGCACATGACGATCGAGGCCGACACGCTCGAGGAGAAGGTCTTCCTGATGCAGGTCTTCTACGAGCGCCTGATCATCCCCCGCTTCAAACTGATTGCCCGATCGTCGCGGGGCACCGTGCTCGAGGATCTGTGCAACCGGCTCGCGATCGACGACGGCATCCACCACGGCGCGGGTATGGAGTACGAGCGCGTGCTGCTCGAGGACGCCTCGCCGAGGACGAAGCGGCAGCTCGTCGCCGCGGCGAACCGGCTGCTGCCGGTCTTCATGGAGCATGCGCTCTGGCGGCCGCGGGAGCGGGCGTGGATCGGGGGTCTGATGCACTCGCGCGACACCGAGCGGTTGCGCGAGGATCTCGAGCGCGGCGTCAAGCTCGCCGCCTCGCTCGGCATCGACGTCAGCGACATCGAGCTGCCGTTCGCGCCCGCCGGCTGACCGGCGCGGGCGCCTCACCGCCATCGGAGCCCGAGACTAAGCTCCGTTTTGTGGAGACGAGCCGGCTGCCGCGCAAGAACGATCGCGACTCGATCCGGGCGCGGCAGGAGGCGCTCGGGCTCGACGGCGAGGTGACCGCGCTCGACCTCGAGCCCTGGGCGAAGGCGGCCGAGACGGTGACCGGCGTCGCGGTCATCCCGGTCTCGGTCGCGCAGCTGCGCCTCTCGCTCGGCGCCTACGAGCTCGACGAGGACGGCGCGGTCGTCGAGACCGGCCGCTCCGAGGAGGAGGTCGCCGTCCCGCTCGCGCACACCGAGGGCGGGCTGACCGCCTCGATGCAGCGCGGCGCTAAGGCGGCCGGTGCATTCCGAACATATCTGCTCGCCGACCGGATCACCAGAGCATCCTGTTTTGTCTGCAAGTCCGTGGAGGACGCCGTCGCGCTCGCACGATGGCTCGAGGCCGAATTGCCCGCGATGCGCGAGTGGCTCGCCGACGCGCCGTTCCCCGAGCTCTCCCGCCACGCGCGGCTGCGGGAGGTGAAGACGCACGTCGTCGGCCCGATGTGCCACGTCCTCTGGCGCTGGACGACGGGCGACGCGGTCGGGCCGAACATGATGACCCGTAACTCCTATGCGCTGAACATGGGCTACGTGATGGAGCGCGCGCCGGTGCAGCCGGAGCGGGCGATCCTCGAGGCGAACATGGGCGGCGACAAGAAGCCGTCGTTCGAGTACTTCCAGTCGGGTCACGGCAAGACCGTCGTCGCCGAGGCCGTGCTGACCGACGAGGCGATTCGCCGCGTGCTGCGTACGACCGCCGAGGACCTCGTTGAGCTCGCCTGGGCCGGGACGCACGGCGCGGTCGCCTCGGGGATGCAGTCGGTCGCGTTCACGCCCGCGTCCGCGGTGGCCGCGATCTTCGCAGCGACCGGTCAGGACCTCGGTATGGTCGGGACGAGCTCGATGGCGCACGGCGTCGGGCGGGCGGTCGAGGGCGGCCTCGACGTCTCGATCCGCTTCCCCGGCCTCGAGGTCGGCACGGTCGGCGGTGGGACGACGCTGCCCTACGCCCGCGAGTGGCTCGCGCTGATGGGCTGCGCCGGGCCCGGGAAGGTCTACCGCTTCGCGCAGATCGTCGCCGCCGCCGCGCTCGCGCTCGAGATCTCGGCCTCGGCCGCGATGGCCACCGCGGGGTCCGAGAACTTCTTCCGCGCCCACCACGAGCGCGGCGGTCCCCGCTGATCGTGTGCAAGTACATGCGACGCGCCGACGAGACGGCGTTTCACTACGAGCAGGAGCTCCGCTTCGGCACGTTCGAGTCGGTGTCGACGTGAGTGTCCCGCCGCATCACGACCCCGCCTGCTGGGGATGCGGCGAGAACCCGAGCGGGATCCGGCTCGCGCTGCCCGAGCGGGAGGGGGTCGAGGAGTACGAGACCTACTTCCACTACGACGAGCGGCACCAGGGCGGGCCGGGGATCGTCCACGGCGGCTTCGTCGCGGCGGCGCTCGACGAAGCCTGCGGCCTGCTTGCCACCTGGTACCGCTTCCCCACGGTGACGGTCCGGATCTTCGTCCGCTACCGGCGACCGGTGGCGATCAACACCGAGCTGCTGGTGCGGGCCGACCTCGAGTCGGCGCGCGGCCGGCGGATCCGCGTCCGCGCGGCGATCACCGACGGCGGCGAGCATCTCGCCGAGGCGCGGGCCGCGTTCCTGCACGTCCCGCTCGAGCACTTCCTCGCCACCCCGGAAGGCCGTGCGTCGGCCGAGGCCTGGCGCCAGCGCCTCGATGCGTGAGCGGGCCCGGAGGCCCGCTCACGCTGAGGGGAATGCGAAACCGCTACGCGTGCGCGGCGCGACCGCGACCGCGGCCGATCGCGGCGCCGGCGCCGACGCTGACGATCGAGGCGATCAGCGCCGCAAGGCCCGCGCCGATGCCCGTGTCACGCCAGTCGATGCCGCGTCCGCCCGTGGCGACCGGCTGCGGCGAGACCCGCGGCGAGGAATAGAGCGGCGAGTTCTCGCTCACGGCCTGAGCCGGCCGACTGTTCTGCCGGGCCTGGATCGCGGTCCAGTCGACCGTTCCATTCCCTCTTCGGTAGGCCTGCGCGGCCTGCTCCTGTGCCGTCGCGGAGGCGAGCGGCGCCGCGATGGCGCCGGGCTTCCACCACGCCGTCGAGTCGACCTCGGCGTACGTCTTCACCGGCGCAGCGAAAGAGCCGCTGCTCCACGACGCCCGACCGTCGACCGTTGCCCTGGCCGATGCCGCGCCGGGCGCGATCGGCGCCGCGACAGCGGCGACGGCCAGCACCGTGGTGAGCTTCCGGAACTGCTTCATCTGTGTCCTCCAACGACCCCGATCTGATGTGTCAGAGACAGGACGCCGCCGCGGCGGCCGATCTTCCGCGCACATGCGTGAGCGGGCCCGAGGGCCCGCTCACGCTGAGGGGAATGCGAACCGCTACGCGTGCGCGGCGCGACCGCGACCGCGGCCGATCGCGGCGCCGGCGCTGACGCCGACGATCGAGGCGATCAGCGCCGCAAGGCCTGCGCCGATGCCGGTGTCACGCCAGTCGATGCCGCGGCCGCCCGTGGCGACCGGCTGCGGCGAGACCCGCGGCGAGGAATAGAGCGGCGAGTTCTCGCTGACCGCCTGCGCGGGGCGGCTCGCCTGCTCGGCCTGCTTGAAGCCCGCGGAGTTCTCGCTGTAGAACGGATACGTCGCCGGCGTCGCCGCGGGGACGCTCTGATACGCCTGGGCCTCGGCCTGCAGCCGCTGGCCGTCTGCCTTCAGCCCGAGGGCGGTGGTACCGGCCTGGCTCTGGTAAGCCTGGGCCTCGGCCTGCAGCCGCAGCCCATCGGCCTTGAGGCCGACCGCCGTCGGCGCCTGGCTCTGGCGGAACTGCAGCGACTGCTCGCTCAGCGCCGGCGAAGACGTCGCCCTCGACCAGTTGCCGCCGTCGACCATCGCGACGTTCCCTGCCTGGGCGACCGAGACCGGCAGCGCCGCGAAGGCGACCACTGCCAAAGACCTGATCGTTCTCGACTTTCTGACCTGCTTCATGACATTTCCTCCTGTGACCCGCACTTGACCTGGTGCACACACGACGGCGCCGGGGCGGCGGATCTTCCCTGGCACACGTGAGCGGGCCCGAGAGCCCGCTCACGCTGCCTGGATGCGATGCGCTCCTAGGCGCTCGCCGGACGCCCACGGCCGCGGCCGACCGCGGCGCCGACGCTCAGACCGGCGATCGATGCGATCAGGGCCCCGAGGCCCGCGCCGATGCCGGCGTCACCCCAGTCGAACCCGTTCCCCGACGCGGACGCCGAGGATGCCGTGTTCAACGACGACGCGACCTTCGCGGCGTCGCGCAGCCGCGCGACGCCCTCCGACCGCAACTCGGGCTGCGAGCCGTAGCCGACCTGCGGCGACGGGCTCTGGACGACGAACGGATAGTCCGTCGTGCCGTTCGTCAGGACCGATCCCTTCGCGTACGAGCCTGCCGCGATCCGGCCGGCTTCGCGCAAGCGCGCGACGCCCTCCGACCGCAGCTCAGGCTGCGAGCCGCCGGCGACCTGCGGCGACGGGCTCTGGACGACGAACGGATAGTCCGTCGTGCCGTTCGCGAGAACCGATCCCCTCGCGTACGACCCGCCTCCGGCGTACGGCGAGACCGCCGCCCGCACCTTGGCGAGTGGAAGCGCGAGGACAATGAGCGCCGCAACGAAGACGAACCGAGCGACGCGTGCTTTTCCAACCTGCTGCATGGTCTTCCTCCACGACCCCGATTGACCTGGTTGGTACACGACGCGCCGGCAGGGGCCGATCTTCCCGTGAGCCGGCGCCTCCAGCTCACCCCGATCGGGTGATCGCCTCCCCCGCAGCGGAGGCCGATATCACGTCTGACCGGGCTTGGCGGCGGCCCGCGACAGGAGAAAAACATGCTCGTTCGTGTCGTCATAGCCGCAATCCTCATCGCCGCATTCATGTTCGCCCTGAAGGACGGGCGGCTGCTTCGCACGGCCGGCCTCGGCGGCTCGTGCCACGTCGTCCAGGCCGCGACCGACGGGACGGAATGGGAGGCCTGCTCGGGCGGCAAGCTCGCCGGCCGACCGGACCTCTCGTCCAAGTCGTGCACGTCGTCGGGCCTGCGCGGCAAGGTCGAGTACTGGCACTGCCCCGCCTCGGTCGATTCTCAGACCGGCGGCTAGCCATCCGGCGAAAGTCCTGCGGACTTTCGCCGGAGCGGTAGCCGGGAGAGTGCCGGCTCCGGCGAGAGCGCGGTCTCGCCGGAGCCTTCCGGGACCTGCTCGTTTGTCGCGGTGTCGGGGCGCTTGTTTCCGGCTGCGCGAGCGGTGGCGCTTGCGTCCCCGCTCGCGTGGGTTCGGCCGCGCCCTAGCTTCCGCTTCGCCTTGGGCTAGGTCGCGGCCTTGGGCGTCGCTCGCGGGCGGCGGTTGACTGCGAGCTATCGGTCGAGCAGCTCCTCGAGCGCTTGCAGGAGGACGTCGTCGTCCGGCCGGTCTCGGACGGTGATGCGGATCGCGCCCGGAGAGGGGCGCACGGCGAGGCCGCGGCGCAGGAGCGCGTCGGCCACGGCGGCCGCGTCCTCGAGCGGGACGCTGACGAAGTTAGTCCACGACGGCAGCGGCTCGAGGCCGATCCGTCGCAACTCCGCCGTGAACCGCTCGCGCTCCTCGGCGGTCTCCGAGACGTCCGGCGGGTCGGCCAGGCCGGCGAGCGCGAGCGCGACCGAGAGCGACGAGACCGGGGCCGGGGCCTGGCGCTCGTTCAGCTCGGCCGCGAGCTCCGGGGCGGCGAGCGCATAGCCGATCCGCGCACCGGCCAGGCCGAACGCCTTCGAGAAGGTGCGGATCACGATCACCTCCTCGTCCTCGATCAACGGCACCGCTGTCGCGCCGCCGGCGTACTCGAAGTACGCCTCGTCGACGGCGAGCGGGCGCGCGTCCGGGACCTCGACGAGCGCACCGGTCGGGTTGTGCGGCCGGCAGCAGAAGGTGAGCACGGGATCGCCGTCGCCGACGTCCGCGCCGGCGACCCAGGCGGCGACGCGGTAGACCGGATAGGTCGGCTCGTCGGCGACCGAGACGACGTCGCCGGGAGCGGCGTAGGCACGGGCGGTCAGCATGATCAGGTCGTCGGCCCCAGCGCCGAGGACGACGTTCTCCGGCTCGACACCGGCGTAGCGCCCGATCGCCGCATGGATGTCTGGATAGCCGCCGTGCCGGTACGTATTGATCCGAGCCAGCTCATGCTCGAGCGCCGCGGCCGTGGCCCACGGCTGCGGCCGGGGCGGCGTGTTGCCGTCGTAGCGCAGCACCTGCTCCGGCGGGATCCCTGCGAGCCGCGCGATCGCCTCCGTCGACGGCGCCCAGGCGTACGGCTCGAACTGGCTCGGGAGCGCCCTCACGGGCGCGACGCTAATCCAAACGGACTCTGGGGTCGAGCCAGCCGAGCGCGAGATCCGCGAGCAGGTTGGTGACGACGACCATCACAGCCGTGATCATCAGCCAGGCCATGATCGGGTACGGATCGCCGGCCTGGAGCGCCGTGACGAAGTAGTAGCCCATCCCGTCGAGCGTGAAGACCGTCTCGGTGACGACGGCCCCGCCGAAGATCGCGCCGAAGTTGATCGCGACGATCGTCGAGAGCGGAATCAGGGCGTTGCGGAAGACGTGGCGCATGATCACGCGCGGCTCCGAGATGCCCTTCGCCCGCGCCGTCCGCGCGTAGTCGGAGTTGAGGACGTCGAGCATCGAGGCGCGCAGGAAGCGGCTGTACTGCGCGATCGAGAGCACCATCAGCGTGAGCACGGGCAGCGCGAGGTGCTGGATCCGGTCGAGCAACCAGTGCTGCGGATGCGGTGCAGAGAGCTGCGCCGTGTAGAAGATCCGCACGTGCCAACGCAGGTAGATGTCCGTGAAGGTCACCTGCAGGATCAGCGCCAGCCAGAAGACCGGCGTGGCGAAGCCGAGGAAGCTGAAGGCCGTCGCTCCGTAGTCGAAGGCCGAGTACTGCCGCACGGCGGAGTAGACGCCGATCACGATCGCGATCAGGAGCGCGAGCAGCTGCGCGGTCAGGATCAGCTGGATCGTGTGGCCGAGCACCCGCTGGAGGTCCGGCCAGATCGGTCTCTGGCTCAGCAGGTGGTTGCCGAATTTGTGCTCGACCGCGTCGCGCACCCAGTAGCCGTAGCGGACGACGACCGGCCGGTCGAGGTAGTGCTCGTGCGCGAGGTGCTGGATCTGCGCGGGCGTGATCTTCGGCTGCATACGAATCTGCCCGAGCGGGTCGGACGAGGTCGCGACGAAGACGAAGATGAGGAAGCTCGTCGCGACGAGCACGGGGATGCTGTAGAGCAGCCGTCGGGCGACGTAGACCGCCATCTCGTCGAACCGTAGGCCGGGCCTGGAGGGCTCGCGCCGGTAGAAACACCGGGTTCCGGAAGCCGCCCTGCGCCAACTCCCACTCCAAGTAACACAGTGTTACTTGGAGGTTGGGGAGCTGGCGTTGTCGAGGCGTGCGGACGACAATGAGGCGCATGCTCGGACGGGCGCAGGAGTGGGCACGTGTCGAGGCCCTCCTCGGCCGGGCCCGGAACGGGGGCGGCGGCGCGCTGCTCGTGCGCGGTGAGTGCGGCACCGGCAAGAGCACGCTCCTTCGGCGCGCGGTCGAGAGCGCCCACGGGATGGCGCGGCTCGAGGCGCGCGGGTTCGGGGGCGAGCGCACGCTCCTCTTCGGCGGGCTCGCCGATCTCCTCGCTCGTGCCGGCGACGCGCTCGAGGCGCTGTCGGCCCGCCGGCGGGACGCCCTCGCCGCCGCGCTCGACGGCTCGGGCGGCGACGGGCTGGCGGTGCCGGCGGCGACGCTCGACGTTCTTCGCGTCCTGGCGCGGCAGCGGCCGGTGCTCGTCGCCGTCGACGACGCGGACGAGCTGGACTCCGGCTCGCTGCTCTCGCTCCTCTATGCCGCCCGCCGCCGACCGGGCGGCGTCGCGTTCCTCATCGCCGGCGAGCTCGGCGACGCCGGCATGGCCGAGCTCTACCTGGGGCCGCTCGACGACGCCTCCTCGCGGGCCCTTCTCGCCGAGGTCGCGCCCGAGTTGGCACCCGCGGTCGCAGACCGCCTCGCCGAGACGGCGGCGGGGAACCCGCTCGCCCTCGCCGAGCTGCCGGCCTCGCTCAACGAGGGTCAGCGCACGGGGAGCGAGTCGCTGCCGGAGCGGCTGCGTCCGCCCGCGGCGCTCGGCGGCGCGTTCCTCCGCCGCGTCCAGGAGCTGCCGCCCGCGACGCAGACGGCGCTGCTGCTCGCGGCGGCGAGCGACGACGACGTGCTCGGGCCGGTGCCCGCGGACGCGCTGGAGCCCGCCGAGCGGGCGGGCCTCGTCGCACTCGAGCGCGGCCGCTTCCGCTTCGCGCACCCGCTGCTCCCGTCGGCGATCTACCTGACCGCCGCTCCGCCCGACCGGCGCGCGGCGCATCGGCGGCTGGCCGAGGCCGCGGAGGGATCGCTCGATCGCGTGCGGCACCTCGCCGCGGCGACGGCGGCACCCGACGAGGCGGTCGCGGCGCTGCTCGAGCAGACGGCCGGGGAGGCGCTGAGGCGGGCCGGCTACGCGGGAGCGGCGGCGGCCTACGAGCGTGCGGCCGAGCTCAGCCCGGACCGCGAGGAGCGCACGCGGCGGCGGCTCGAGGCGGCCCGCGCCCGCCATCTCGCCGGCGACGACGCGCGGGCGCTCGTGCTGCTCGAGGGCGTGGAGAGCGGCAGCGACGAGGGGGCGCGGACGCGGATCGAGCACCTGCGCGGCCGCGTCCTGCTGCGCTCCGATCCGGTGCTCGCGTACGAGCTCCTGCTCGACGAGGCCGACCGGATCGAGCACGCCGACCGCGCCTCGGCGATCGAGCTCCTGACCGACGCAGCGGTCGCCGCCTTCCACGCCGACCGCTGGCGCGACGCACGCGCGACCGCCCGCCGCGCCGCCACGCTCGCCGTCGACGGCGAGGGCCGCCTCTTCCCCGCTCTGCTCGCCGAGCTCCTCGGCGATCTCTCCTCCGTGCAACGGGCGCGCGAGCGAGGCGCGGCGGGCGTGCTCCCCGACGCGCTCTACGTGCGCTCGATCTTCGACATCTCCGCCGACCGCTGGGAGGACGCGTGCAGCGGGCTCGCCGAGTGCGTGGCGCTCGCTTCCGCTCGCGGTCAGGCTGCGCTGACGGCGATCGCGGCGTTCCACCTGGCCATCGTCGAGGCGGCGCTCGGCCGCGAGGAGGATTGCCGCGTCCACGCCGCCGTGGCCGCCGAGTACGCGCTCCGCGCCGGCAACCGCCACGTCGCCACGAGCGGCTTCCCGCTCGGCCTGCTCGCGCTCACGCTCGGACGGCTCGACGAGGCGATCGTGGAGCTCGAGCGCGTCCCGCCCGATCTGCAACCCGGCACGACGCGCAGCGGGCCCGCGCTGATCGAGGCCTATGTCCGCGCCGGCCGTCTCGACGACGCGCGCGCGACGCTCGCCCGCTACGAGCACAGCTCCGAGCTCGGCGGCACGCCCACGTCGCCAGCGATGGTGGGACACGCTCGCGCGCTGCTCGCCGCCGACGACGACGTCGAGGAGGCCTTCGCCGAGGCACTCCGCCTGATCGAGGCCGAGGGCCGCCCGTCGTTCGACAGCGCCCGCAACCGGCTGTGGCTGGGCGAGCGCCTGCGCCGCGCGGGCCGGCGCGCCGACGCGCGCGAGCCGCTGCGCGCAGCGCTGGAGGCCTTCGAGCGCCTGGGCGCAGAGCCATGGGCTGAGCGTGCGCGCGCCGAGCTGAGGGCGAGCGGGGAGCGCCGCCGGCCGTACGGCGGCAGGCCAAGCGCGGAGTTGACGCGGCAGGAGCACGCGGTCGCGGCGGCCGTGGCACGGGGGATCACGAACCGCGAAGTCGCCGCCGCGCTCTTCCTCTCGACGCGGACGGTCGAGTTCCACCTCCGCAACATCTACCGGAAGCTCGGACTCCGCTCCCGGGCAGAGCTCGTGCGGGCGTTCGCTTCGCAATCCGCCGCCGATCGGCCGTGATCGGCTCGCATTGCGCAGCCGATCCCGGTTGAAAGTGCGCATGCGCGTAGTCGATAATCGCTAGCGCCGATGGCGGTGAACGAACGGGCGGCGACCGACCGCGTGACCCGGGCCCGTGAGCGCTACGTCGCCCGCGGCGTCTCGACGCCCCGTCTCGTCGTGGCGCGTGCGGAGGGCGCGACCGTCTGGGACGTCGATGGGCGCGAGTACCTCGACTTCGGTGGCGGCATCGCGTGCCAGAACCTCGGCCACCGCCCCGCCGGCGTCGTCAAGGCGATCCACGAACAGGCCGAGCTCTATCTGCACCAGTGCTTCATGGTCGGAACCTACGAGCCGTACGTGGAGGTCTGCCGCCGGCTCTCGGAGCTCTGGCCGGGCCCGTCGCCCACGAAGAGCCTGCTGCTGAACTCCGGCGCCGAGGGGGTCGAGAACGCGGTCAAGATCGCGCGCGCCGCCACCGGCCGCCCGGCGGTGATCGTCTTCGACCACGCCTTCCACGGGCGCACGAACCTGACGATGGCGATGACCTCGAAGGTCGTGCCGTACAAGCAGGGCTTCGGCCCGTTCACGCCGGAGGTCTACCGCGCGCCCGGTCCATACCCGTACCGGGGGGTCTCCTCGGACGACGCGCTCGTCGGGCTCGCGCGGCTGTTCAAGCAGGACGTCGATCCGCAGTCAGTCGCGTGCGTCGTGCTCGAGCCCGTCCAGGGCGAGGGCGGGTTCATCGCGATGCCCGACGACTTCGTCCCGCGCCTGAAGGAGCTCTGCGAGACGCACGGGATCCTCTTCGTCGACGACGAGGTGCAGTCGGGCTGCGGGCGCACCGGGCCGGTCTGGGCGATCGAGCACTACGGCGTCGAGCCCGACCTGCTCGTCTCGGGCAAGTCGATCGGCGGCGGCCTGCCGCTCGCGGCGGTGACCGGGAAGGCGGAGATCGTGGACGCCGTGCCGCCCGGCGGGCTCGGCGGCACCTTCGGCGGGAACCCTCTCGCGTGTGCGGCTGCCTGCGTCGTCCTCGACGAGGTCGCCTCCGACGGCTTCCGGGCCCGCGCCGAGCAGATCGGGGAGCTGCTGCGCCGCCGGCTCGACGCGATCGCCGAGCGCCACGCGGCCGTGGGCGAGGTGCGCGGGCTCGGCGCGATGCTCGCGCTCGAGCTCACGGAGCCCGAGCCCGAGCTCGCGCGCGCCGTCACCGCGGCCGCCCACGAGCGCGGGCTGATCCTGCTCTCGTGCGGGATCTACGGCAACGTCATCCGGCTCCTTCCCCCGCTCGCGGCGAGCGACGACGAGCTCGAGCGCGGGCTCGACCTGCTGGAGGAAGCGCTTGGCGACGCAGGCGCAGGCTGACGTTCAGCGAGCGGCGCCTGAAAGCAGAGCGCGCAGCGCCCCGGCGGTCAGGCTCCTCGGCGTCCGCCGCCACTACGGCGAGGTGCAGGCCGTTGCCGGCGTCGACCTCGAGATCGCCGCGGGAGAGTTCTTCACGCTGCTCGGCCCGTCGGGCTCGGGAAAGACGACGACGCTGCGCTTGATCGCCGGCTTCGAGCAGCCCGACGCGGGCCGGATCGAGCTCGGTGGCGTCGACGTCACGCGCGTGCCGCCCTACCAGCGCGACGTCAACACGGTCTTCCAGGACTACGCGCTCTTCCCGCACATGACCGTGGCCGAGAACGTCGCCTACGGCCTGCGTGTGAAGGGCGTCCCCCGCCGCGTGCGGCGGATAAAAGTCGAGGAAGCCCTGCGCATGGTCCGCCTGCCGGGGTTGGGCGCGCGCAAGCCGCTCCAGCTCTCGGGCGGCCAGCGCCAGCGCGTCGCGCTCGCACGGGCGCTCGTGAACAGCCCGGCCGTGCTCCTGCTCGACGAGCCGCTCGGCGCGCTCGACCTGAAGCTCCGCCAGGAGATGCAGATCGAGCTGAAACGCATCCAGCGCGAGATGAGCGACGTCGGCATGACCTTCGTCTACGTCACGCACGACCAGGAGGAGGCGCTGACGATGAGCGACCGTCTGGCCGTCTTCAGCGACGGCCGGATCGAGCAGACCGGGACGCCCGCCGAGGTCTACGAGCATCCGCAGACGGAGTTCGTCGCCGGCTTCGTCGGTGTCTCCAACGTCCTCGAACGCGACGGCAGGCGCTTCACCATCCGTCCGGAGAAGATCCACATGGCCGAAGGCGACGCAGGCCCCGGCGAGGCGGGCCGGATCCGCGACGTCGTCTACGTCGGCATGGTCACGCGCTACATCGTCGAGCTCGACGCGGGAGGCGAGCTCGTGGTCGTCCGCCAGAACCTCGAGACCTCGTCGCAGGAGGCGATCGAGGCCCGTGGCCGCCGCGTCCGGCTGGACTGGCGGCCGGAGCACACCTACGAGATCACCAGCAAGGAGGGAGACGAGTCGTGAGAGGGATCCGCAGGATCCACGTCCTCGCCGCCGCCGTGACGGTCGCGCTCTGCGTACCGGCGGCGGGCATCGGCGGCAGCTCGCTGCCGACGAAGATCGGCAAGGGCGAGGGCCAGCTCAACCTGATCGCCTGGGAGGGCTACACGCAGCCGCAGTGGGTGAAGCCGTTCCAGCAGCAGACCGGCTGCAAGGTGCACGCGAAGTACGCCGGTTCCTCCGACGAGATGGTCACGCTCATGCGCTCGGGCGGCGGCAGCCAGTACGACATGGTCTCGGCCTCCGGCGACGCGAGCCTGCGCCTGATCTACGGCAAGGACGTCCAGCCGGTCAACGTCAAGCTGATCCCCGACTACAAGAACTTCATCCCGGCGCTGCGCTCGCCGCCGCACAACACCGTCGGCGGCAAGCACTACGGGATCTCGCTCCAGTGGGGCCCGAACACGCTCCTCTACAACACGAAGAAGGTGACGCCGAAGCCGACGAGCTGGGCGACGATCTACAGCGCGAAGTTCAAGGGCAAGATCACCGTCCCGGACAACCCGATCCAGATCGCCGACGCAGCGCTCTACCTGTCGAAGGCGCAGCCCGGCCTCGGGATCAAGGATCCCTACGAGCTGAACCAGAAGCAGTTCGACGCGGCGGTCGCGCTGCTCAAGAAGCAGAAGCCGCTGATCAAGAAGTACTGGGCGCTCGCCTCCGACGAGATCGACCTGTTCAAGAACGGCGACGCCGTGATCGGCGCCTCGTGGCCGTACCAGACGAACACGCTCCAGGCCGCGAAGGTGCCCGTCGCCGACCTGATCCCGAAGGAGGGAGCGACCGGCTGGGCCGACACGTGGATGCTGTCGGCGCACGCGAAGCACCCGAACTGCGCCTATCTGTGGATGAAGTACATCTCCACGCCGAAGGCGCAGGCTCAGCAGGCGATCTACTTCGGCGAGACGCCCGCCAACACCAAGGCCTGCGCGTGGATGGACAAGCTCTCGAAGGGCTCCTGCGCGCAGTACCACGCCAACGCGCCGGCGGCGTACTTCAACTCGATCAAGTTCTGGAAGACGCCGGTCGCCGACTGCGGCAACGGCAAGAAGGACTGCATGGACTACACGAAGTGGCAGCAGGCCTGGACTCAGCTCAAGGGCTGAGCGGCCTGCGGGCGGGCGCTCCGCTGCGGGGCGCCCGCCTCCGCCTCTCGTCGTTCTTCTGGCGGCACCGCTGGGCGAAGGCGCTGCTGCTGCTCGCGCCGCCGCTCGTTGCGTTCGCGCTCGTCTACCTCGCGGCGCTCGTCGCGCTCCTGATCTCGTCGCTCTGGTCGGTCGACCCGTTCACGACCGAGATCACGCACATCTGGAATCTCGACAACTTCCGCACGCTCTGGAACGAGAGCGCCTACCGGTCGATCGCGCTGCGCACGATCGGGATCGCGGCCGCGGTCACCGTGACGGACGCCGTGCTCGCGTTCCCGTTCGCGTACTTCATGGCCCGCGTGGCGGGACCGCGCTCGCGCGCCGCGCTGTTCGTGCTCGTGCTGCTGCCGCTGTGGTCGAGCTATCTCGTGCGCGTCTACATCTGGCGCCTGATCCTGAATCAGGACGGCGTCCTCAACTGGACGCTGAATGGGCTCGGGCTCCCGGACGCGCACGTCGCCTACTCGAACTGGGCGATCTGGATCGTCTTCTCGTACGTCTGGCTGCCGTTCATGATCCTGCCGGTCTTCGGCGCGCTCGAGCGGATCCCGGACTCCTACCTCGAGGCGTCGCGCGACCTCGGCGCGAGGGGGTTCGCGACGTTGCGCCGCGTCGTGCTGCCCCTCGCGCTCCCGGGCGTCGTCGCCGGCTCGATCTTCACGTTCTCGCTGACGCTCGGCGACTACGTGACGCCGCTGCTGGCGGGCGGCTCGTCCTCGCAGTTCATCGGCAACGTCGTCTACTCGAGCGTCGGCGTCTCGAACAACGTCCCGTTCGCGGCGGCCTTCGCGACCGTGCCGCTCGCGGTCATGGCCGTGTACCTGCTCGTCGCGCGCCGGCTCGGCGCGTTCGAGGCGATGTAGGTGTACACCTACATCTACACCTACATCTACATCACCCGCCACAATCGCCGGCGGAGGTGGATGTAGATGGAGACGGGGCGCACGAAGATCGTGCTCGCGTCCTGGGCGGCGCTCGTGATCCTGTTCCTCTGGATCCCGCTCGCGCTGATCATGGTCTACGCGTTCAACTCGTCGAACGTGCAGAGCTGGCCGATCCCGGGCTTCACGACGCACTGGTTCCGCGTCGCGTGGAACTCGCAGGAGGTGCGCGACGCCGTCTGGCTGTCGGTGCGCGCAGGCCTCGCGGCGACCGGTGTGGCGCTCGTGCTCGGTTCGGCCGCGGCGTTCGCGATCGACCGGTTCCGCTTCTTCGGCCGCGAGTCGGTCTCGTTCCTGCTCGTGCTGCCGATCGCGCTGCCCGGGATCATCACCGGGATGGCGCTGAACTCGTTCTTCACGTTCAACCACATCAACCTGTCGCTCTGGACGATCGTGATCGGCCACTCGACCTTCTGCGTCGTGATCGTCTACAACAACGTCCTCGCGCGGCTGCGGCGGACACAGGGGTCGCTGCTGGAGGCGTCGATGGACCTCGGCGCGGACGGGTGGCAGACCTTCCGCTTCGTCACCTGGCCCGTGCTCTCGACGGCACTCGTGGCAGGCGGCCTGCTGGCGTTCGCGCTTTCGTTCGACGAGGTGGTGGTCACGTACTTCACGGCCGGGGCGCAGAACACGCTGCCGCTGCTGATCCTCGGCTACATCCGGCTCGGACAGCAGCTGCCCGTCGTGAACGCGGTCGCATTCGTGATCATCTGCTTCACCGTGATCCCGGTCGCGCTCGCACAGCGGCTGATGCGCGACACTGGAGTCCTACGGCGCGGCGCAGCGATGGGAGCGGCGGTGCAGGGTGGCGAGGTTTCAACGGTGTGAGGAGGGTTCGATGAGCGTCACGGTGCAGCAGTTCAAGAACTTCGTCGGCGGCGAGTGGGTCGACGCGGACGGCGGGACAATGGAAGTGGTCAACCCGGCGACGGGCGAGACAATCGCCGAGGTGCCCCGCGCCTCGGCGGCGGACGTCGACCGCGCCGTCGAGGCGGCGCAGAAGGCGCTTCCGGAATGGCTCGAGACGACGCCCGGCGAGCGCTCGGCGCTGCTGCTGAAGCTCGCGGACGTGATCGAGGGCCACGCGGAGGAGCTCGCGCAGCTCGAGTCGCAGAACGTCGGCAAGCCGCTCATGGTCGCGCGCGACGAGCTGCCGTTCTGCGCCGACAACCTCCGCTTCTTCGCCGGCGCCGCGCGCAACCTCGAGGGGAAGTCGACCGGCGAGTACATCAAGGGGTACACGTCGATGATCCGGCGCGAGCCGCTCGGCATCGTCGGCGGCATCTGCCCGTGGAACTACCCTCTGATGATGGCGATCTGGAAGCTCGGGCCCGCGCTCGCCGCGGGGAACGTCCAGGTGCTGAAGCCGTCGGAGCAGACGCCGCTGTCGCTGCTGCGCTTCGTTCAGCTCGCTGCCGAGCACATCCCGGCCGGCGTCCTCAACGTCGTCACGGGCGACGGCGTGCCGGCCGGCGAGCGGATCGTCACGCATCCGGCGGTGCGGCTGGTCTCGCTGACGGGCGACGTGGAGACCGGCAAGACGATCGCGCGCAATGCCGCCGACACGCTCAAGCGCGTCCACCTCGAGCTCGGCGGCAAGGCCCCCGTGGTCGTCTTCGACGACGCCGATCCCGCCGCGGTCGCCGAGGGGATCAAGATCGCCGGCTACTGGAACTCGGGCCAGGACTGCACCGCCGGTTCGCGCGTGATCGCCGGGCCGAGAATCTACGACAAGCTGCTCGAGGAGCTCGTGCCCGCGGTCGAGTCGCTGAAGGTCGCCGACCCGGCCGACGGCGAGGACGTCGAGATGGGGCCGGTGATCTCCGCCGCCCAGCAGGAGCGGATCCTCGGCTTCCTCGAGCGTGCGAAGGGCGCGACCGTCCTGACCGGCGGCGGCTCCGACGGCGACCGCGGCTTCTTCGTCAGGCCGACGGTGGTGACCGACGTCGCCCAGGACGACGAGATCGTCCAGAAGGAGGTCTTCGGCCCCGTCGTGACCGTGCAGCGATTCGCCGACGACGACGAGGCGATCCGCTGGGCGAACGACGTCCGCTACGGGCTCGCCGCCTCGGTCTGGACGCGCGACATCGGCCGGGCGCTGAACGCCGCCCGCAAGCTCCAGTTCGGCACGGTCTGGATCAACGACCACCTCGTCCCGATCACGAGCGAGATGCCCCACGGCGGCTACAAGGAGTCCGGCTACGGCAAGGACATGTCGATGTACTCGCTGGAGGACTACACCCAGATCAAGCACGTGGCGGCCAAGCTCGACTAGTCCCCGGAGGGCGCGCTCCCTCCGGACACCGCTCTTCGTCCCACGGCCCGTTGCCTGGCACCGGGCCGTGGGCATCTGGGACACGTGGAGTTCAGGCATCTCGATCGGATCTACTGGCCGGAGGCGGGGCTGACGAAGGGCGACCTCGTCGAGTACTACCGCGCCGTCGCGCCCGTGCTGCTGCCGCACCTGCGCGGACGGCCGTTCACCATCAAGCGCCACTACACGGTGCCGCGCGGGCCCTTCGAGTGGATCAAGGACGCGCCGCCCGAGATGCCGCGCTGGATCAGGACGTGCCCGCAGCCGGCCCGCTCGCGCGGGGGCGCGCTCGTCCGCTACCCGCTCGTGAACGACGTGCGATCGCTCCTCTGGATGGTCGACTACGGCGCCGTCGATCTGCACGTCTGGACGGCGCGCTGCGATCGTCCCGACCGGCCGGACTTCGTCCTCTTCGACCTCGACCCGGCCGGGGTCGAGCTGCGCGACGTCGTCGAGACGGCCCTCCTGACGCGCGACGCGCTGAAGGCGCTCGGGCTTGACGCCTATCCGCTCACGACCGGCGGCGAGGGTCTCCACGTCCGCGTCCCCCTCGCGCGCCGTCACACCCACGCCGAGGCGCGGGAATTCGCGGTGACCGTTGGCAGCGCGCTCGTCCGCGCGTCGCGTGGGCTCGTCACGCTCGAGCCGAAGCGCGACCGGCACCGCGGCGTCTTCGTCGACACGAAGATGAACGGTCACGGCCAGCAGGTCGTCGCGCCGTACTCCGTGCGCCCGCTCCCCGGCGCTCCGGTGGCGACGCCGCTGCGCTGGGACGAGCTCGACGAGCGGCTCGACCCGCGGAGCTTCACGATGCAGCGGGTGCTGGAACGGGTGCGCAGCGAGGGCGACCTGGCCGCCCCGCTCCTCGCGGGACGCCAGCGACTCGCCTCAGCCCTCGCAGCGCTCTAGTGCACTAGCGGTGCCGGTAGACGATCCGGCCGCGCGTCAAGTCGTAGGGGGAGAGCTCGACCTTGATCCGGTCGCCAGGGAGGATGCGGATGCGGTACCGCCGCATCTTGCCGGCCGTGTACCCGAGTGTCTCGTGCCCGTTGTCGAGCGCGATTCGGTACATCCCGCTGCGGAAGGCCTCGACGACCTCCCCCTCCAGCTCGATCTTCTCTTCCTTGCCTGCGATGACGCGCTCCTCGATCAGGCGGACAGCTGTACGACGTTGCGCGCCTCGGGGCCCTTCGCGCCCTCGGCCGCCTCGAACTCCACCTTCGCGCCCTCGGTGAGGGACTTGAAACCCTCGCCCGCGATCGCGCTGTGATGGACGAACAGGTCCTTACCGCCGTCCTCGGGCTGGATAAAGCCATAGCCCTTGGCGTCGTTGAACCACTTCACAGTTCCGGTTGCCACGTAAAAACACCTCCCTCACCTACCTAGCGAACGGGTAAGGGGCCGCGGAGCCACCGGTACACGCTCTTGATTGCAGCTGAACGGTAGCAGCTTGCCGTCGCCGCTGAACGGGAATGGGGGCCGTTGTGGCGAGCACAGCCGACGAGACGATTACCCGCACGATACTCGACGCCGTCGAGGCGATCGAGCGCGCCCGCGTGCCCTACGTGGTCATCGGCGGGCTCGCCTCCTCCCTGCTCGGACGGCCGCGCATGACCCGCGACGTCGATCTGCTCGTCAAGCCGGACGACGCAAAGCGCGCACTCGAAGCGCTGGCCGCCGCCGGCTTCGAGACCGAGGAGACGAACCCGAAGTGGATCTTCAAGGCGGCGCGCGACGAGGTGCAGATCGACCTGATCTTCTGGCTCAAGGGCGACATCTATCTCGACGACGAGATGCTCGAGCGCTCCCGCGACGAGGAGCTCGGCGGGCGCACGGTCAAGGTGATGCCGCCGGAGGACCTGATCGTCGTCAAGGCCGTGATTCACGACGAGCAGACGCCGCGCCACTGGCACGGCGCCCTCGGCGTGATCGCCGACCAGGAGCTCGACTGGGACTACCTCCACCGGCGGGCGCGCCACGGTGTCCGCCGCGTGCTCGCACTTCTGCTCTACGCGCAGTCGAACGACCTCGTCGTTCCGGACGAGGCGATCCGCGGCCTCTACGAGACGCTGTACGGATAGGCTCTCCGCCGTGAGGCGGCTCGCGGGCGTCATCTGCTGCGCGCTTGTGCTCGTGCCCGGGGCGCCTGCGGCCGGGAAGCTCGTGATCGCCGGTCGTGGCTGGGGGCACGGCGTCGGCATGAGCCAGTGGGGCGCCGAAGGCTACGCCGTCCACGGTTGGAGCTACCCGCGGATCCTCGAGCACTACTACCCCGGGACAGAGCTGCGACGCGAGGCGCCGGTGACGGTGCGCGTGCTCGTCGCCGAGCGGAGGGACGCCGTGACGATCGGGTCGAAGGCTCCCTATCGCGTCGTCGACTCGGCGGGTCGCTCACGCGTACTTCCCGCCGGCCGCCGGCGGATCCGCAGCTTACGGCGGCCGCTCCGCTTCGTGCCCGGTGCGGAGCCGCTGTCGCTCGACGGCGCGGGCTACCGCGGCGAGCTGCTCGTACGGCCCGGCCTGAACGTCGTCGACGTGCTTCCGCTCGAGCGCTATCTCCGCGGCGTCGTGCCATGGGAGATGCCGCACCGCTGGGCGCCGGAGGCGCTGCGGGCGCAGGCAGTCGCCGCCCGCTCCTACGCGCTCGCCACGCTCAAGCACGGGCAGCCGTTCGACCTGTACGCGGACACACGAGACCAGGTCTACGGCGGCATCAGGGCCGAGGAACGTGCGACAAACGTGGCCGTCGGCGCGACCGCAGGCGAGGTGCTGACCTGGGACGGCCGGCCGGCGCTCACGTACTACTTCTCGACCTCGGGCGGACGGACCGCCGCCGCCGGCGACTCGCTGCCGTGGGCGCCGCGCGTGCCGTACCTCCGCTCGGTCGCCGACCCGTACGACGCGCTGTCGCCGCACCACGCGTGGAGGGTCGCCTTCGCGCGGCCGCGCATCGCGCGACTGCTCGGCCTTCCCGGACTGCGCCGGATCGAGCTGGAGCGAAACGACTCCGGCCGCGTCGCCGAGGTCCGGGTGCGCTGGCGGGGCGGCAGCGCCGCGATCCCGGGGCGGACGTTCCAGCACCGGCTCGGTCTCCCCTCGACCTGGTTCAGCATCCGCGGCGCGCCGACCTTACACATGGGTACACATGTGTATGGACAACGTCGTACAACACTGCTGCGGGGCTGGATCGTGGTCGCCGCGTCGGTGCCCGAGGGCGACGGAATCGCCGTCGCACGCGCCGAGGCGCAGAGGCTGAACGGGCACGTTCTCCGCTCCTCCGACTACGCAGCCCTGAACCCCGGCTACTACGTCGTCTACCGCGGGCCGTTCTCGACCCGCGCGCGCGCCGAGGCGGCGGCGGGAGGCGGCACCTACGTGCGGTCGCTCAGAGGTCGGTAGGGGTGACGTAGGCGGCGGTGAGTCCGCCGTCGACGAGGAACGTGGCGCCGGTGACGTACGAGGACTCGTCGCTCGCGAGGAAGAGCGCCCCGTTGACGATCTCGCGCGGCTTCGCGAGCCGGCCGGTCGGCCAGTGAATGCGTCGCCGCTCGAGCGCGGCCGGGTCGCCGCCGAAGATGTTCAGCAAGAGCGGCGTCTCGACCGGGCCCGGGCAGAGCGCGTTGACACGGATCCCCGCGCGCGCGAACTGGACGGCGAGCTCGCGGCTCATCGACAGCACCGCACCCTTCGAGGCCGAGTAGGAGATCTGCGAGGTGGCCGCGCCGACGATCGCGACGAACGAGGCGACGTTGATGATCGATCCGCCGCCGCGCTCGCGCAGATACGGGATCCCGTGCTTGCAGCAGAGGAACACGCCTTTCGTGTTCACGTCCTGGACGCGCTGCCACGCCTGCACGGACGTCTCGAGGATCGAGGCGTCGTCGTCCGGCGAGATGCCCGCGTTGTTGTAAAGGACGTCGATGCC
>WNGD01001249.1_pt1 | contig 41543 bp, 32 predicted proteins | sample 5400671 | NCBI WGS metagenome assembly WNGD01 (sample SAMN13153369, study PRJNA577476) | soil metagenome | isolation source: 40 cm soil or saprolite under grassland replicate 2 | place: USA:California | collected 2016-06-15 | reverse complement strand
TGCAGGCGGGCCCGCCTGCACACCCGCGCCGCCCCAGGGAAGCAGCACACAAGCAGAAAGGAGAAGGCTGGCCTCGGTAACATTTTCAGGTGAGTGAACTGTCGCTCTTCGGTAACATTTTCATATGAGTTGACACGGGGTTTCACAAGTGAGTAACTCCGTATTGTCTAGCCCTGTGACCAAAGCAGGGAGGTTTGCGATGCATCTGGTAGAATGCGAACCATTCCCTGTCGATCCACGCATCGCAGGAACGCGCGTATTCACCCAGTCCGCGTTGTTCGAGCTCGCGATTGACCACATCGTTGGCATGTGGGTGCTGGTAAAGGCGCGGCAGTGGAGAACCAAAACCATGTGCATAGTGCGTTACTTCATGAGCGATGGTTGTAATCAGCACGCATTCTGGCACGTAGCGGTGCTGGAGCAGGGCATTGATGCCAATGAAAGAGAGCTTATTGTCCAGCGACAGGCGAATCAATCCCAGGCGTTGTTTCCAGGGATGGCCATAGGCTATCTCCACTTTGTTCACGCGTGGTATGTCCGAGAAGTGCCGCTGCCAGATGCAATCGAGATATGTATCGAGATCGCGGACAGAAGTTGTGTTTGGGCCATGCTTAGTGGCTGACAACATAGGTTGGACTCCTTACAAAAAATGCTTGTGAGTCCAGTATAAATATCTACTCCTAAAAGGCCGAGATCAAATATGTCAGATGACCCATGTACTCGTGTCCCAATTCCGTTATGCTTGAACGTGTAAAGAATAGATGATTAGGAGGTTGCAGACTATGTATTACACACAGCGCACTTCAGAGCGATACGCTAACTGCGTTTATGCTGATATGCCAGCGGTGGAAGATCGGTTTGTAACTGAACCAATCATCGCGGTAGAACCGGCGTACCGGCAGCTTAACGAGGAAGAGCTACATACCTTATTCGAGCAGGCAATTAGCGATCGTGTGGTGGCGGTCAGCACCCGGCTAAAGCGCATCAGCAGGTCGCTCAATGATTGCAAACCTGTCTCGTCTGAAACGACGGCTCAGAAGTTGTACCAGGTTCCTACAGAGCTCGTGCCATCAAACTGGCTGCCCGATTCACAGCAGAAAACGAGAGCGATGTCACCGGGCAGCTTGTGGCAGCGAACCATCATTGCTGCTAGCCTTGCCCTGATGCTTTTGTTGACTGGCTTCGACCTGATGGGTGTACTCGTGCTGCATATGCGTTAGGCTATGCTCTTGTGGTATGATGTATATGTACATCTATCAGGGAGAGGTAGCTCTTGTGCAGGAGAATACACGGAAGCCGCAGGCGCCCACTCGTCCAGAGAATAGCAATCCAAATGTCACCGCTGCCGTAGGCCTAAGCGAAACCGCGGGGCGCTTGCGTGCCAGGCGCAGTTCGTTGTTTACCCAGACTGTCATCTGGGTAACGGGATTGATTTGCCTGGCGCTCTTGCTTGGCTCGCTGGCACAGGCGTGGTCGAATAGCCAGCTTATGCAACGCGTGCAGGCGGCACAACAGCAGACACAGCAACTCCAGGCGCACCACGACTACCTTTCGCGGCTGGTCAATTATTATAAGGACCCCTTCGTGATTGAAAGCGAGGCGCGCCAGCAACTTGGCTATGTCCGGCCGGGTGAAAATCTCGTGGTCGTCGTGAGTTCGACCGACCAGGCTCAGCACCCGGTTACCCCCCACAGCAAGCCTCCCGCGCCGCAGGGCTTCTGGCTGGAATGGTTAGATGTGTTCTTTGGAAATTGACTTGTGGACTGCGTTCAATTAAGATAGGGTACCTGGATAGAAGGTCCCATGAGCTTGACAGTGTGTTTATGATAGATGTATAACACCAATGTAATAACATCGCATAGACATTGCAGATGCATGAGGGGAAAAACGTGGGACAGAACCGGTGCCCTGTAGCCAGCTTTCTCGTGATTATACAGCTCCAGTTCCAGCTGGAGCTTCTTGGATTTGGCAGCAGGGTAGTGCGCTTCGTTTCATGAATGACTCTTTTCTTGCAGCGGAACGCAGAAGACAAAGCGTTCCGCTTTTTTTATTACCATGCGATGGACTAATCTTTTTTGTAGAGGAGTAGTTGGTATGCGTCCGCTAATCGGCATTCCCTGTCATTCAGGTTTCCGCGAGGGGTCTGGACGACCAATCTATTGTAACAATCGAGTTTATGTGCATGCGGTGGAGCAGGCTGGTGGCGTACCTATTCTCATTCCAGTATTAAACGATCTCAGTGAACTTGATACCTTGCTTCCGCGCCTGGACGGCCTGTTACTTCCCGGCGGCCTAGACGTGCATCCAAGCCTTTATGGAGAAGAACCACATCCTTTGCTAACAGAACTCGACCAGCAGGTCGATGAAATGGAGTTTGCGCTGGTGCGCTGGGCGCTGAAGGAAGATATACCAACACTTGGTGTCTGTCGTGGTATGCAATTATTGAATGTAGCTCTCGGTGGCAGCCTGTACCAGGATTTGCCCGGGCAGCGTCCGAGCAATATACGTCATATGAACCTGGAATTGCCGCGTAGTCAGATCGTGCATCGGGTGTATGTTGAGCCTGGCAGCCTCATGGAACAGGTTCTGGGCACACATGTGTTCTGGGCGAACAGCCTGCATCACCAGGCAGTGAAGGTACCGGGCAGGGGAATTCGCATCAGTGGGTGCACCGATGATGGGGTGGCGGAGCTGCTCGAAGCTCCTGATTACCGTTTTGTGATGGCGATGCAGTGTCATCCAGAAGAAATCTATATGCAAGAACCCGCGTGCGCTCGCTTCTTCGCTGCCTTTGTCAAGGCCTGTGACACCAATCCGGTGGATCAGGGGGAAGAGGTGGTGACGACCGGGACTTTGTAGGTACCGGCATTGTGCTAAAATACTAATATGGGAACTCAACCGGACGATCACTCCATCTACCAGGAAACATCCTCGTTGCTGAGGAGCAACCGCGACCTGGCGGTGCTCTATACAATTGCGGGCAACCTGAATCGCAAAATCGATGTGCACGAGGCGCTGCAGGAAGTGCTGGCGCAGGTCACCGGGCTGCTTGGCTTGCAGACGGGCTGGGTGTGGCTGCTGGACGAACAGGGGTCGCCATACCTGGCTGCGGCGCAGGCTCTACCCCCTTATCTCGCGGACCACCCGGAGCGCATGACCGGTTTCTGCCTTTGCCTGGACACCTTTCTGCATGGTGATCTCGAAGGGGCAGCCAACATCAACGTGCTGCGATGCAGCCGTTTGAAGAACGCGGAACGGGATAGCGATCCATCTTCTCTTGGCTTGCGTTTCCATGCCAGTATCCCTATCTATGCCGGGGAAAAGCCGCTCGGTGTGCTCAATGTTGCCAGCGAGGACTGGCGTGAGCTGCAAGCAGAAGAGTTGCAGTTACTGCATATCATTGGTGATCAAATCGGACTGGCAGTCCAGCGGGCGAGGTTATCTGCTGAGCAGACGCGCTCAGCCGCGCGCCTGGCTACCATCGAAGAGCGAAATCGCCTGGCGCGGGAGATTCATGATACGCTGGCGCAGGGGCTGGCCGCGATTGCCCTGCAACTGGAGACGGCGGATGCACTGGTGGGGTCCCGCCCGCAACGCGCCGAGGAGGCTATCCGGCGTGCATTGAGCCTGGCGCATAGCAACCTGGAAGAGGCTCGTCGTTCGGTAATGGACTTACGGGCCGCTCCTTTACAGGACCGTACGCTGCCCGAAGCTTTAGCGATCCTGGCCCAGCAGGGGTGCGACGAGAGTTCTGTGACGGTGCAATACAGCTACTCACCGCCCACCGATTTTCCTGCGCTGCCTGCGCGGCTGGAGGCCGGGATGTATCGCATCGCGCAAGAAGCCCTGGCCAATGCGTGCAAGCACGCACGTGCACAGCAGATCCAGTTGAAACTCACGCTGGATGACCAATCTCTCAGCCTGCTGGTGCAGGATGATGGCCGCGGCTTCGATCCCGACGAGGTGGCAGCGGGTGTGCGCGGGGGACACTTCGGGCTGGCCAGTATGAACGAGCGGGTCAAGTTGCTTGGTGGGATGATCTGTATTGAAAGCGAACCTGGCGCGGGTACCTGCATTGTTGTTTGTGTACCATGCAGATAGCCAAAGAACAAGGAAGGCTGCACCTTCAACGTAACCGGCGCGGCCAGGCTGCCAGGTGTAATCAAGGGGCTTCTGATCCGACCTGCTGAGCGTGGCTAGCTGCGACCCAGCAGCGTTGCAGGTCGGACTTTCAAGGAGTATCGTGGATGGTACGTATAGTGCTTGCCGATGATCATCCTATCGTACGGGAGGGATTACAGGCGCTGCTGGAGACGCAGGCCGATTTCGAGGTGGTCGCGGAGGCTGCGAACGGTGAAGAAGCGCTGAAGTTGGCCCTGGAATTAGAACCGGATGTCATCTTGCTCGATCTTGAAATGCCGGTGATGGATGGGGTCGAGGCAACCCGGCGCCTGCACCAGTTACGACCTTCTTTCCATATCATTGTGTTCACAGCGTTTGATAATGATGAGCGTATTATTCACGCAGTGCGGGCCGGTGCCGTGGGCTACCTGCTGAAGGATGCGCCGCGCAAAGACATCTTCAATGCTATTCGTATTACCATGGAAGGTGGCTCGCTGCTCCAGCCGGTGGTCGCATCGAAGCTGCTGCGTCACATGGGGCAGCAGCACATACTGCCCCATGAAATGCTCACTGAGCGCGAACTCGAAGTACTCAACCTGCTGGCCCAGGGCATGCCGAACAAAGAGATTGCCGCTCAACTCGTCATCAGCGAACGTACCGCCAAGTTCCACGTCAGTTCTATCATGGGCAAGCTGGGAGCCACGAATCGTACTGAGGCCGTCTCACTAGCAGCACAGAGAGGTTTGATTACGCTGCATTCTTGACAGCGTTAGTGCGTTACCTCCTGCCCCGGCGTCCAGCGTAGATTCGGCTTGCGCGCTGCTAGCGCCTGATCCAGCCTGCCTACCACTGTATTGTGCGGCGCGGTCTTGACGATCTCCGGATCTGTACGCGCCTCCTCGGCAATCTGTTTCATTACGTTCACGAAGTAATCCAGCGTCTCGCGGGTCTCCGTCTCGGTCGGCTCGATCATCAGCGCCTCGTGTACGATCAATGGGAAGTAGATCGTCGGCGCGTACATGCCAAAGTCAAGCAGGCGCTTGGCGACATCGAGCGCCGTGACGCCGCTCTCCTCCTTCTGGCGTTCGGCTGTGGCAACGAACTCGTGCTGGCAGATCTGCGGGTAGGCGATAGTGTAGTCGGATGCCAGATCGTGTTTCAGGTAATTTGCATTGAGAATGGCGCTCTGCGCCACGTGCAGCAAGCCGTCCGGGCCATAGGTACGGATGTAGGTATACGCGCGTACCAGTACGCCGAAATTGCCCTTGTTGGCGCGCACCTTGCCGATGGACTGCGGCCCCGGGTCCTGCCAGTAGTAGCCCTGTTCGCCCCTGGCGGGGAGAGGGCCGGGGAGGAAGGGCACGAGGTGCTCTTTGACGCCGATGGGGCCAGCGCCTGGACCCCCGCCGCCATGGGGGGTGCTGCATGTTTTGTGCAGATTGAAGTGCACTACGTCGAAGCCCATGTCACCGGGGCGCGTGATGCCAAGGACGGCGTTGGCGTTTGCCCCGTCGTAGTAGAGCTGCCCGCCTGCCTCGTGGACCAGCCTGGCAATCTCCAGCACGCTGCTATCGAAGAGTCCCAGCGTATTAGGGTTGGTCATCATGATAGCGGCGACATTGGCGGCATTTGACTCCAGCAGGACTTTGAGATGGCTCATCTCGATGCCGCCTGTAGCGGGATCGGTCTTCACTTCGACAGACTTGTAATCTGCCAGCGTGGCGCTGGCGGGATTGGTGCCGTGAGCGTTATCGGGAATGAGGACGAGGTTGCGATATCCCTGACCCCGGCTTTCGTGATAGGCTTTGATCAGCATCAGGCCTGTAAGCTCGCCATGCGCGCCTGCAGATGGCTGCAGAGTGATGCGAGCCATACCCGCGATCTCCGCCAGGTAGCGCTCCAGTTCGTAGAACAACTGGATGGCTCCCTGCACGGTATTCTCCGGCTGCAAGGGGTGGATGCGAGCGAAACCCGGCAGCACAGCCATGTCTTCATTAAGCTTAGGATTATACTTCATAGTACATGAGCCCAGCGGGTAGAAGCCGGTATCCACGCCGAAATTGCGCTGTGAGAGGTGGGTGTAGTGGCGCACAACCTCGATCTCGCTCACTTCGGGCAGTGGGGCAGGCTCTTTGCGCAGCATCCCGGCCGGAACTATGCGCTCCACTGGCTCGGTTGGAACATCCATAGCAGTCAGTGTGGCGGTACGCCGACCGGGAGCGCCTTTTTCGAAGATGAGTTTCTCAACGCTCACGATAAACCTCCTTCAACACGTCTACCAGGTAATCAATGTCTTGCTTTGTGCGCGTCTCGGTCACGCAGAAAAGCATGTAGGACCCCGATTTATCGCGGGTCTCCATGCCGGGATAGTCCTCGCCAAGTGGGTAGCCACCGATGATGCCAGCCTGTTCGAAGTGCTGTTGCAAGGTCTGTATTGAAACAGGAACTTCTATCACAAACTCATCGAAGAACGGGCTGTTAAAGGCGGCTTTGTAGCCGGAGAGCGCTGTAATCTGCCGGAAGGCGTAGTGGGCCTTCTGGAGGCAGAGTTCGCCAAGTTCGCGGAAACCTTGCTTGCCCAATGCCGCCATGTAGATGGTTGCGCCAACAGCCAGTAGGGACTGGTTGGTGCAGATATTGGAGGTGGCGCGCTCGCGCCGGATGTGCTGCTCGCGCGTCTGCAAGGTAAGCACATAGCCGGTCTGCTTGCCGCCGCCTTCCTCGATGGTCTGGCCGACTAACCGGCCGGGCATGAGGCGCATATACTTGCTGCGCGCAGACATGAAACCGAGCGCGGGGCCTCCGAAACTCATGGTATTGCCGAAGCTCATGATCTCGCCCACAGCGATGTCGGCCCCATAATCACCTGGGGATGCCAGGATGCCAAGTGAGGCCGGCTCGGTAATATTGGTAATGAAGACGGCTTTCCCTTTGTGCGCAATCGGCTCGATGGCATTCATATCCTCGATAGAGCCGAAAAAGTTCGGTTGTTGAATGACGACTGCCGAGGTAGTCCCGTCCACTGCCTGGTCAAGGTCTTCGAGGGAAGTGACGCCATTGCGTGCCGGCACCTCTTTGACGCTGAAACCGCGAGTGTGAGCATAAGTGTGCAGTACGCGGCGGTATTGTGGATCAACGCCCTGCGAGATGACCACTTCTCCGCGCCCGCCGGGACCAACCGCCAGGAGCACGGCTTCGACGAGTGCAGTAGCGCCATCGTAGAGCGAGGCATTGGCGATATCCAGTCCCGTAATCTGGCAGATCATGGTTTGAAACTCGTAGATTGCCTGCAACATGCCCTGGCTGACTTCGGGCTGGTAGGGTGTGTAGGAGGTGACGAACTCTGAACGCCGCTGCAGGTGCGGCACTACGCTCGGGATCGCATGATCGTAGGTGCCGGCGCCCAGGAAAGAGATAGCGGCGTCAAGGTTCTTATTTTTTGACGCCATGTGATTCAGCAGGCGTTTCAGGTCTGGTTCGGGGAGGGCAGGTGGGAGTTCGAGCGGGCGTCGCAGGCGCACCTCTTCCGGCACTGGCGAGAGCAGCTCCTCCAACGAAGAGAGACCGATACGCTCCAACATCGCTTGTTGGTCTTCTGGAGTATTAGGAATGTAGGTCATGGGGTTATCGTCCCTGGAGGTATGCTTTGTACTCGTCGGCAGTCATAAGGTTGTCAAGTTCAGCGGAATTGGACATCTTCACCACCAGCATCCAACCATCTTCGTAGGGATTCTCGTTGATCAGTTCCGGGCGATCCCTCAATTCTTCATTGACTTTAACGACTTCACCGCTGACAGGCGAAATAAGCTCCGAGGTTGCCTTGACCGATTCGATATCACCGAACTTTGTCTCGTGCGAAACTCCTTGAGTCGAGCCCCAGGGCAGTTCGATATAGACAATATCGCCAAGCTGATCCTGGGCGTAATCGGTGATGCCGATGGTCGCCTGGTCGCCCTGGATACGTACCCATTCGTCCGTTTTGCTGTATTTGAGATCAGCAGGATGATTGAGGCTAGCCATGATGTGTATCTCCCTTCTATAAGGCGGGGGCATTACCTGCCTCCCAGGCAGGACATCCTGTCTAGGGGTCAGGGACCCTGCCTGGGGGCAGGTAATCCCAGCCCCTACATTTTTTGACGTTTATAAAATGGAAGCGCAACGATCTGCGCCGCCATGCGTCGCCCGCGTATGTCGATGTACACAGTATTGCCAACAACGGCATGTGCTGCTTCGACATATCCCAGGCCGATATTTTTATTGACGGTGATGCCAGGCGACCCGCTGGTAAGTGCGCCGATGGGCTGATCGTGCTCATAGATGAGATAGCCGCCACGCGGCACACCGCGATCAACTAACGAGACGCCAATAAGTTTGCGCCTGGGTCCCTGTTCTTTCACCTGCAACAGCGCGGCGCGGCCGATGAACTCACCTTTTTGGAGCTTAACCGTCCAGCCAAGATTGGCTTCCAGAGGGTTCGTCTGCTCGTCAAGTTCGTGACCATAGAGGCAGTAGGCGGCCTCCAGCCGCAAGGTATCGCGGGCGCCAAGCCCAGCGGGCGCCAGGCCCTGGTCCTTGCCGGCGCTCAAGAGATCTTGCCAGAGTTTAGGAGCGTCGACCGGAGCGCAATAGAGCTCAAAGCCATCCTCACCGGTGTAACCCGTACGAGAGATGATGCAATTCACACCATCTACGGTCTCGGGTTGACAGTGGTAGTACTGAATAGTGCTGAGGTCAACGCCGGTCAGGGGCTGCAAAATAGCCTGCGCGGCCGGCCCCTGCATGGCGAGCAGCGCGGTCGCCTCCGACTGGTTGAAGACATGGACATCTTTAAAGTGACGCGCTTGCTGCTCTACCCAGGCAAAGTCCTTGTCGATGTTGGCCGCGTTGACGACGAGCATGTAGTGCATATCTGCCAGGCGGTAAATAAGCAGGTCATCGATGACATTGCCGTTGGGAAGGCAGAGTGTCGTGTAGAGGGCCTGGTGGATAGCAAGGCGGGAAACATCGTTGGGCACGAGGTATTGCAGGAAGGCGAGCGCGTCCGGCCCCTCGACCTTGAACTCACCCATGTGGCTGACGTCGAACAGGCCAGCGCGCATGCGAACCGCGCGATGCTCATCCACGATGCTGCTGTACTGCACGGGCATTTCCCAGCCGCCGAACTCCACCATGCGCGCTCCCAAAGCACAGTGCTGTTCGTAGAGGGGAGTGCGTTTCAGCGGCGTTGCTGTAGTGTCGTGTGCTGTCATAAATAAGTCACTCCGGTGTGATTTGGAGATTAACATGTGTTTGTCTCACAATATCATATTTTTACGGGAGCGTCGAGTGGGACTGCGACACGGGTGAACAAACCGTCGTAGCCGCGCGATTATGTGATTTAACTAAATACTACGGTCATACGGATGGGCGTTGTAGGCATCCTGCCTGGAGGCAGGTATCCCGATGTATCGAGGGACCGCGATTATGCGGTTTCACAAACTAATACGGCATAGGGGGACGGGTGTAGCCGCGACATTTATGGAGTTTCAAGGAATCATCGAACTCGGTGAAGTGTTCCTTGGTGACGTGGAGGGGCACAGCCTCACCCGGGATACCTCTCCCCACCCCGAGGGCGATAAATCTCGCAGCTACGCACTTGCCTTCGCTTCGCTCGGCTATGGGGATTCATCGCTCTCGTGCTTATGTTGTGAAAACTCATCATCGCACGGCTACGCCCCCGAATGCACATTGGCCAACGGTAGCGATATTTCACCCACCCGTTGCTAAAGCAAATGGACGACCGCGCAGGTCGCCCATTTGGAAAGCTCGCTTAGACTGACCTACATCGTCCCCTGGTTGGCGTACTTCTCAGCATAGTCCCCGACGATGGGGAGCTTAAAGTACTTGCCCTGGAATCCGTTGATCAGCAGGACGATCCAGCCGATAAATCCCACAATGCCTATCAAGTAACCGAGCACTCCGGCTACCGCGGACAAGAGGATAATATCGAGGCCTCCAATAAAGTTAAAAATGACATTCAACACGGTCAGGCCGCCAAAGAACAGGATCGACTGCATGGCATGGAAGCGCACAAAGCGGTTCTGCTTCTCCACGAGGAAGAAGATGAGCCCGGTAATCCAGCCCAATACATAGCTCAAACCCGCCGCGACATTGGGCTGCATACCCATGGAAGTGGGGCCGGAAGCGCTGGCAGCTCCAGGCTGCTGATACCCGTACTGCTGCTGGCCATAGGGGGGTTGCTGGCCCGGCTGCTGGTAGCCAGGTTGTTGATAGCCGCCTTGCTGCCCGCTGTAGGGATCGGTCGGAGGCGGCTGCTGTGGCGCGGATCCGCCGTAACCGCCGTATTGGCCGGGGTTGTTAGGATCCTGTGGTGGTGGTTGGTAGCTCATAATTGTGTTCCTCTTTCTTTTTATGAATATGAGTTCGCGACGGTAAGAGACCCGATTTCCTTTACTTTCTGTAAGCTGTGAGCCTTTGCTTTTCAGCGCAGGTTACCGAACTGTACTCTCTTCACAATGTATTACGCAGTATACTCCCAAAGGTTATGTTTGTATACCACCCGGTTGTCTCTCAGTTACTATAACGAGCGATGATCGAAATGATCAAAGAGAGATTTTACGAATCTTCATCCTGCGCCTGTACCTGTGGGTAGGTATCGCCTGCGATGCGGTCTGGCGGGGGAACGATGAGCGGCGGGAGTTCCTCCATTTCCTCCTGCTCGTCCTCAGGTATGGCGGTGCGGTGCGCTGGCTGATCGCGCATGCGTTCATCCAGGCGCAATGGACGCGGACCAGCAGAAGTTTGCTCATTCTCTAGCGGAGCATCGAGCAGGGCCGCCTCAATGACCTGGTCAACGTTATCTACAAAAGTAAAATGTATACTCTGGCGGATCTTGGGCGGGATCTCGGCGAGGTCCTTCTCGTTTTCTACTGGTATGAGCAAGTGCGGGATATGGGCGTAATGTGCTGCGAGCACCTTCTCCCGTAGGCCACCGACAGGTAGTACGCGCCCGTGCAGTGTGATCTCTCCGGTCATAGCAAGATCACCGCGCACCCGTCGTTTGGTCAGGGCGGAAACGATGCCGGTAGCGATGGTGATGCCCGCAGATGGGCCATCTTTGGGTAGGGAATTCTCGGGAAGGTGAATATGCAGGTCGGTGGCATCCAGGAAGCCGGGATCGATCTGCAATTCAATCGCTCGCGAACGGATATAGGAAAGTGCGGCTACTACCGATTCGCGCATGATCTCGCCGAGTTGGCCTGTCACCAACAGGTCCCCCTTTCCGGCCATAGTAGCCACTTCTACAGGCAGCAGTATGCCGCCGTTTTCGGTTACAGCCAGGCCCATTGCTACACCAACGTGCGTTTTCTGATTATGAACCTCCCTACTGTAGCGCGGAGGGCCCAGGTACTGGTCCAGTTTGCGGCTGGTGATGCGCAGTTGTGTTTCTGGCTTTTCGAGGATGAGACGCGCTGCTTTACGACAGATGGCAGCCAGTTGTCGTTCGAGGTTGCGTACGCCTGCTTCACGGGTATAGCCGATTACAATATCCTGCATGACGGGCCTTGGAATTTTCACCTGCTCTGGCGTAAGGCCATGTTCGGTCAGGACTTTTGGCAGTAAGTGGCGCATGCCGATGTTGACTTTTTCCTCGAGCGTGTACATGGAGAGTTCGATGATATCCATGCGATCAGCCAGAACGCGGGGAATCTGGTACCTGACGTTTCCGGTGCAGATAAAAAACACTTCTGAGAGATCATAGGGGATCTCAAGGTAGTGGTCGGTAAAGTTGCTGTTCTGCTCGGGATCGAGCACTTCAAGCAGCGCTGCCCCGGGGTCACCCCGGTACTCGCTGGAGAGCTTATCGATCTCGTCAAGCAAGAAGACAGGGTTGCGTACGCCCACGGTCTTCATCGACTGAATAATACGCCCCGGTAGGGCGCCGATGTAGGTACGGCGATGCCCGCGAATTTCTGCCTCGTCATGTACGCCCCCCAGCGCAATGCGTGCGAATTTGCGTCCCAGCGCGCGTGCAATCGAGCGGCCCAATGATGTCTTGCCAACCCCGGGAGGCCCGATGAAGCATAGGATCTGTCCCTGGCTTTCACTGTTGGAGTGCCCTTCGCGGCTGGCAAACCTCTGGCGCAAATGGCGTACCGCAAGAAACTCGATGATGCGTTCTTTGATATTCTCCAGCCCGTAGTGATCCTCCTCAAGCACACGGCGAGCGGTTTCAATATCAAAGCCATCGCTGCTGCGTTCATTCCATGGCAGGGCAAGTATCCAGTCTATATACGAACGTAACACGGCGACCTCGGCCGATTGAGGGGGTGTGCGTTCCAGGCGGTCGATCTCTTTACGCACCTTGCTGGCAACTTCTGGAGGCATCGACTTCTCATTGAGCCTCTTGCGTAGTTCATTCGCCTCGGAGGATATCTCGATACCCAGTTCTTCCTGGATAGCCCGCAGTTGTTCTCGCAAGTAAAACTCTTTCTGCGTGCGGTCAACTTGCGAGCGTACGCGGCTGCGGATCGTCGACTCCAGTTCGAGTATCTCTATCTCATTACCCATAATCACGCAAATTTTCTCAAGGCGCTCCAGAGGATCGAACGTTTCCAGTAGATCCTGCTGCTGGTAGGCATCGGTGACGATGTGTGCGGCCAGCATGTCGGAAAGCCGTGCGGGGGTCTTGATACTGACGATGGAGTTGATATCCTCTACTGAGAAGCGGCGATTGAGCTGGGCGTAGCGTTCAAAGAGGCTAATAGCGTGACGCACCAGCGCATCGGCCTGCGGGCCACGATGCTGCGCCTCCTGCGGCGTATCGACGCTCACGCGTATGAATGGCTCCAGGTCGAGAAACTCGTCGATTTGCACGCGGCGCAGGCCATTCAGCAGTATTTGCATGCTGCCATCTTGCTGGTGGTGGATCGAGGTAATTTCGACGAGTGTACCGATAGGGTAAATATCTTTGGGCTGAGGGTCATCGACCTCGGGGTCGCGTTGCGCGGAGGCGATCAGTGTATGGCCAGGTCCCATCATCGCCTCTTCAACGGCACGCACGGATCTTTCACGCGCGATGGCCAACGTCATGCGAGTGCGCGGAAACACAACCATATTCTTTAGCGCTACGAGAGGATATGTTTCGTAGTCAGCGTTTTGTGTTTCTTGACGCTCTTGTTCACTCACGAATTCTTGCCTGTTTCTATCGAGCGGGCCCGCGCAGCAGGTGTCCTTCCAAAAGGAAGAGCCTGCATCACGCAGACTCATCTTCAGGATATGCAGTTGTGCGTTCACTGCGCGTGATCAGTAACGGTTTATTCCGCTCGGTAATTACATCACCATTGATAATGACTCGTCTCACATCAGCGCGCGATGGAATCTCGTACATTACGTCGAGGAGTATATCCTCGATGATGCTGCGCAGGCCACGCGCGCCTGTGCGCTGCTTGAGCGCGCCCTCGGCTGTGGCGTCGAGTGCGTCGTCGGTGAAGACTAACTCGACTCGATCAAGCTGTAAAAACTTTTGATATTGTTTGATGATAGCATTTTTAGGCTCGGTCAAGATGCGGATAAGCGCATCTTTATCGAGACTATCCAGAGAGACGGCGACGGGGAGGCGCCCGACAAATTCGGGAATAAGTCCGAACTTGAGCAGGTCGTCGGGGATCAGATGTGTCAACACCGGCTCTGTCGATTTCTCAGTATTGACGCCCCTGAATCCCATCAGCCTGTTGCTGCCAAGGCGCTGCTCGACGATTTTATCCAGGCCCTCAAAAGCGCCGCCGCAGATGAACAGAATATTGGTGGTGTTAATCTGGATGAAGTCCTGGTGGGGATGCTTGCGCCCGCCCTGGGGGGGCACGTTAGCAACCGTGCCCTCGATGATCTTAAGCAATGCCTGCTGGACGCCCTCGCCAGAGACATCACGGGTAATGGATGGATTATCCGCCTTACGAGCAATTTTATCGATTTCATCGATATAGACGATGCCGCGTTCGGCGCGGGCCACATCGAAGTCGGCCGTCTGGATGAGACGCAGCAGGATATTCTCGACATCTTCGCCGACATAGCCTGCCTCGGTCAAAGCTGTGGCATCAGCGATGCAGAAGGGGACATCCAGTATTTTGGCCAGTGTCTGCGCCAGCAGTGTTTTTCCACAGCCGGTCGGGCCAATCAGGAGGATGTTGCTCTTGCCCAGCTCTACATCGTCGATCTGCATGCCCACGCCAATACGCTTGTAATGATTGTATACGGCTACTGCCAGAGATTTCTTGGCTCGCTCCTGGCCGATTACGTATTGGCTGAGCTGCTCGTAAATCTTCTTGGGCGTTGGGATCTTGCCTGTTTGCAGACGCGGCTTTGCGATGGTGGCCTGTTCTTCGTCGATGATTTCCCGGCACAGGTCGATGCACTCATCGCAGATGTAGACACCACCAGGACCTGCAATCAATCGCTGCACCTGATCCTGGCTCTTTCCGCAAAATGAACAGCGGTAGGTTATGCGTGTATTTTTCGAGTTTGCCACGTCTGTCACCTTCTCTTCAAGTGAAGTTGGCGTACTACACCTGATGATTCTATTGTACTCGCCCGTGTGAGCAAGTGTATCGCCTAAAGTATCTATCGATGGTCGCGAGGGCACTACCCATCGCGCTACTCTGACTACTCTGATTCTGTGCTGCTTGAGAGTGCTTCGCCTGCCTCTCCTGACTCGCTGGCATCCACTTCGACGGGCTCGGAGGATGTCTGAGTTTCGTCACCGGCAGCCTCATCTCCGGCCGTACCCTCGGCCTCCAAATCGGGATCGGGGTCGGTTGTCAGCTCTACCAGGCGCGTGATAGCTTTTTCGCGCCGGTAGCTGATCGCTATTGACTGGAGCTGCTCCTCGGAACGAGGTATATTGTATCCAGCCTGAGTGTAGGCCCGCAGTAATGCCTCCAGCTCTTCTGGTGTAATACTGATTTCCTCCTGCCTGGCGACTTCGTCCAGAACCAGTTGACGTTTTACACGCTCTTCGGCGTCGGGCTGGATGTCTTTCAAGTACTCTTCGCGTGATTTGCGCATCATCAGCAGGTACTGGTCCATCGACATACGCTGTTGCTCCAGCATATGTGAGAACTGGTGCAGCATATCCTCTGCTTCTTCGCTGACGAGCACGGGGTGGATAGTGACCTGGGCCTGGTCGATGACGGCCTGGACCACTTTGTCGCGCAGCTCGTTGTTGACGCGGCGCTTTTTGCTCTCGAGAATCCTGTCACTGGTTGCCTTACGCTGGTCTTCGAGGGTTTCGTAGCCCGCCTGCGCGGCAAAGGCATCGTCAAGCTCAGGGAGTTCTCTCGCCTCTACCTTATGCAGGGTGACATCATACTGCGCTTCCTTGCCCGCCAACTTCTCATTGCTGTAGTCCTCGGGAAGCGTGGTGGTGAATGTTTTACTCTCCCCAACTTGCGTGCCTACGATGTGCTCGTCCATGCCCGTATAAATGCCATGGCGCTCGCTCGTCAGTTCGAACGGGTTGTTTTTCAGGTCGGAGATGCTCTGTTCGCCGGCCGAGAGTTTCAAATCCATTGTGACGCGGTCGCCAATAGCGGCCGGACGATCAACGACGTGCCATTGCGCCTGGCGGTCGCGCAGTGTTTCGATCTCCTGTTCAACCTCTTCGGAGGTAATGTTGACCTCGTCGCGGTCGAAATGGAGCGAACGGTAGTCACCGAGTACAACGGGGGTGAGGATGGGTACCTTGAGACTAAAGTGGTAGGGCTGGCCTATTTGACTGACCTCAAAAACCGGGGCGTCTAGCTCTGGCTTGGTGATGGGCGTGAGATCATGTTCTTTTATAGTGCTGCGGTAGACCTCGGTAATCAGATCATCGAGGCCCTCCTGGTAGATGTATTCCTTACCCAACTTGCGTTCAAGCAAGGAGCGTGGTGCCTTCCCCCGGCGAAAGCCTTGCACATCAACCTTCTGTACCAGCCTGCGGTAGGCCTTGTCTGAGGCTTTTTCCAGTTCATCCCAACTCAGTTCTACATCGAGAACGGCCTCACTGGTTGGCAACTTTTCGACCGAGACCTTCACATTTCCTCCAACACATGTGATCAAATAGAAATTCTACAGGAGATACCCCTCTTAAGGGTTTTTAGAGCGGGAGACGGGGATCGAACCCGCGACTTTCTCCTTGGCAAGGAGATGCTCTACCACTGAGCCACTCCCGCTTGGCTGCGAACCAACGCGTATCTCTACAACTAGATGACGGTGAATGGTGGGCGGTGAGAGACTCGAACTCTCATGGTTCTCACCAACGGATCCTAAGTCCGTCCTGTCTACCAATTTCAGCAACCGCCCGCTCCTTATGAGGGGCAAAATGCCCTACCTGTGGATGATACATCAGCGACACATCTACTGTCAAGATAAATTGAAACTGCCCGGGCAGGGTGAATAGGACTTTTGGGTAGTATAAAACAAGGTCCAGGCAGCTTCTAAGGCGCAAGGTACGGACCTTACCTCTATAAGATGAATTACAACCGGGTTACAACTGGATCATAACCGTCTTGCACTTCCCCTGCTCGCATGTATTCCGCATAATTGCAGCAATGCTTACGATGTGTTTTAAAGATGATGCAAGTAAATTAACCAGAAAATATCGAAGTTGGCGAATTATAACCAGATCACAACCAGATCATAACCGTTTTGCTCTTCCCCAGGCTGGTGTTTATCCACCATAATTGCTACAGCGTTTGCATATGTCTATGAACGCGGCACGGACTAACAGGTTTCCAAAGCGTTTTTGCAGCAATGTAACGTATCTTGTAATTGAAAGTGAGGCCAATGTATGCGCTTCTCTGCTCGCTCAAAAGTGGGCATCCTACTCTCGCTTGTCACCATTTTGGTCCTTATTAGCGCATTTGCGGTGACAACATTTATGGGTGGTCGTGGGACACAGGCTGCCCATTCGACGCATTCCGTGACATACCATGGTCAGCGTGTCTCAGCCACTAAGAACGCGATGCACGCGGTCAATCATGCGGTGAACACACATGTTGCGACGAAGGTTTATGCGACGCCCGGCCATCTTGGTAAGCATGTCTCTGCCAATGTGGCAGCAAAGAATGCTCCTGGGGTTGCATCCTCTTCAGCACTTCTCGGCGCGCACGTCAACGAAGGTGGCATCCTGCACAACTTCCCGGGTCTGACTGCCGAACAGTCCGGCTTCCTGGAAGGCGTTCTCGTTCTCCCGCCTGATATGGCACTGTGCGCCGGCCATGATGCTTCGATCGCGGGGAATCCCAAGGTCGAGTTCCAGGTGATCAACCTGGCCATCGCGGAGTACGACAAGAACGGCAATGTCGTGAAAGGCGATCTGCTGCCGTTTGGCCCGGAAAGCATGAGCGCCTTCTTCGCTGAGCCCGGGGTTCCGTTCTTCGGTGGTGAGCTGGTGAGCGACCCCAACTGCCTCTACGACGCGGCGAGCGATACGTTCTTCTTCGAGGCCATTGCCCTCGACTTAACGATTAAGGGCAATACCGAGTCGTTTACCGAGTCGCATGCCGACCTCGTGGTTTACAACGCGGCGACCGGAGATGCCACAGAGTACAAGTTCGACACGAGCGACTCGTTGAACACTGGTTGCAAACCAGGGTGCCTGGGCGACCAGGGCAAGCTCGGCATCGATAACAACGCGGTGTACATCAGCATGGACGAGTTCCAAAATAACCTCGCCATCCAGAATGGCGCGGAGTTCCTGGCGATCCGTAAAAGCGAATTGGTCGCCCAGGCGGGGACCGTTTTCGCGTCATACTTCAACAACATTTCTATCAATGGCATTCCAGTAACCTCACTGCAGCCGGCCCAGAGCATCAGCAGTACGAACACCGAGTACCTGGTGAACTCGTTCCCGTACCTGGATGTATTCCAGACACCGAATCCTACCAGCAAAGCCCTCGGCTTCTGGGAGGTCCTGAATGACGAGGACATCCCCAACAGCGATGTGACGCTGGTTGGTACTGTCATCGCTAGTGAGCTCTATGCCTTCAATGTCCGGGCTATAAGCACTGGTAACGGCGTTGTCTCTGCGGCGTTCTTGAACGCCGGTGATGACCGCATGATGCAGTGCGAGTATATCGGTGGCAACGTGTGGTGTTCGCTGGATACGTCGGTCAACATAGCGGGTGATCCGACCACTCGTGACGGTGTCGCCTGGTTCAAGATCGGCGTGCATTCTCAGACGGTACGAAAACAGGGCTATATTGCTTCGCCTAAAAACTACCTGACCTACCCGTCCATCAACGTGACGACGGAAGGCACTGTAGAGATCGCGTTCTCGATCACCGGTCCGAACCTGAACCCCTCGGTAGGGTATGTCGTGCGCAAAGCGGATGAGAGTAGCTTTGGCAGCATCCACAGGGCCTTTACTAGTCTCTCTCCTTCCCTTGATGGCGATATCCGCTGGGGCGACTACTCGCGGGCATGCCTCGACCTCAACGGCAAGGACATCTGGGCAGCGGTGGAATACTCCGAGGTTCCAGATAAGTTTGAGGCAACAGTAGGGCTCAACGATGCCACTCGCATCTTCGACGTGAAGGGCGACCACTAGTACCTATGGTTAGTTAGTCCCGGGAGGGGTACGCGCGAGCATATCCTTCCCACTTGAAAACTCCCTGCTTGTGCTATATCATGAAAAACAATCATGAACAGGGAGTTCTTTTTTATGTGTGGTATGGTTGGGAATGATGATGAGGAGTCCTGAAGCAGGCTGACGATATGAACTATGACAATGCTGAATGATGTACAGAAAAAATTCCTGCTTATACTCTATGTCTCGCTGGTGACCAGTATTGTGCTGGTGCTCGTCTCGTACCAGGTATTCCCACTAGGCTCAATACAGGTGACAGGAACGAATGAAATACACAGGGTAACCGCGGCGGTGACGCCAACGCCGTCAGCAACGCCAACGTCCTCGCCCGGCTCCGTGCTGGACCCCGGTTCGGTGCTTGGCATCGATAGCGGCCCTCTATCTGATTATCCTGGCATCTTCTGGACGCGTATAAGCTACAAGACCTGTGGCGGTGATCATTCTGGCGCTCGTCTGAAGAGTACTATACAGCTCTACCATAGCCAGGGGGGGCACGTCCTGCTCCTGCTGTGCCAGCATCCAGGCCGGCACTTGCTGGAGATGCTGCCGTTCAATGATGTTGCGCAGGCGGGCGCGGACGCGGTGGCATGTGGCAACGAGCAGATGAAGCACAATACCTATTCGACCTACCTGTCGCCACTGGACTTCGCCCGCTTCTTTGACCTCTGCGAACGCACAGTGCATGCCGTGAGCCCGGGCATCCCTGTGCTGCTTGGCTCGCTGGAACCGCACGTGGGCGGCGTCGACTACCAGCCGCTGCTCCAGCAGGTAAGTTATCTCAATGCTGTACAGACTGCTATGAATACCCGGGTTCGCCCGGGTGCGAACTGGAGCTGGCGCGCCCAGACCATGGGGCTTATCGATAGCTGGCACAACGGCTTCCCCAGTAAGAGCGTCAATAGCCTGCGCGCCCTGTACGTCTTCTGGGCGCAGCAGTTTCAAGTTGATCTCAACAGCGGAGAGCTGGGCAAGCATATCTGGGTCGTAGAGGGAACGGGGTGCGTCAATGGCTGCGGCCTGGACACGCATCACCAGATTTCGGTCGCCCATATCGTGACGCTGATCACCGACGTACAGACGAGCATGCGCTACCAGGTCCCTTTCTTTTACTTCAGCGGTAAAGACTTCTTCCAGGCGGGAGCGTTCTGGCCGATGGGGGTGCTGGATCTGCGCGGCCATGCAAAACCCCTGGTCCAGGACCTCGCTCCCGGGACGAAATCCCTCGACTTGTCCTGCTCGAGCGGTTCGGTGCAGGTGACCGAGCAGGAGGAGTTGTTGGCAAAGCTTTACAGCGGCTGCACACCACCAGACAACTGGGCCAGTGTTTTGACGAGTAGCTAGCTGGAGAGAGGATTTGTATAGATCTCTTACTGGTGATAGAATGGGAGCAAACAAACCGTTAGATTGCCAGGGTAAATCGGAGCCATGCACCATGATCAGATGGCCGCCTCGTCTCTATTAGACCTGGAGCGGCCTGACCTCTATATAAATCGCGAGTTAAGCTGGATTGAGTTTAACTCGCGCGTCTTCGAGGAAGCACGAGATAGTCGTCATCCGCTGCTGGAGCGTGTAAAGTTTCTCTCCATCTTTGATACGAATCTTGACGAGTATTTCATGATTCGCCTGGCCGCCCTCAAAGATCAGGTCGCCGCGCATGTCTTCACACCAAGTCCGGACGGGTTGAGCGCTGAACAGCAGCTAGCTGCCGTACGCCAGCGCCTCGCGCCGCTCATGCAGGAGGTACGTTGGTACTGGCGCAATACACTCTTACCGCAGCTTGCGGAGCAGCACATCTTCATCCTCGACTACGAGCAACTGGATAGGGAGCAGCGTGACGCAATGCTGGAGTATTTTGAGCGGGAAATCTTTCCGGTATTGACACCGCTGGCAGTGGATCCGGGCCACCCGTTTCCCCATATTTCCAACCGCAGCCTGAACCTGGCTGTGGTGATCACAGACAAGGTGTATGGCGAGCACTTTGCGCGCGTGAAGGTGCCGCCCGCGTTACCACGCCTGATCCCCGTGCCCCTGGCGGCAGGTGAACCTGGTTCTGTCGCCTTCGTGTGGATTGAACAGGTCGTAGCAGCTCACCTGAGCAAGCTCTTCCCGGGCATTGATGTGTGGGAGTCTTATCCCTTCCGTGTACTGCGTGATGCTGACATTGAACTACGCGAAGACGAGGCTGCTGACTTACTTGAGCAGATCGAGGAGGGGCTGCGCGAACGCCGTTTTGGTTCGGTCGTCGATCTCGCGGTCAATCCCTCCATGCCGCTGCGTATTCGCAGTCTCCTGCTGGATAACCTGGAGATCACGCCGGGCGATTTAACGGTCATCGATGGGCCGCTCGGCATAGGGGATGTGATGGAGTTACATGCTCTGGAGCGCCCTGACTTGAAGGATCCACCACTGGTACCACGCGTACGGCCACAGCTGCGTGATGGACAGCACCTCTTTGCGGCTATTCACCAGCATGACTGGCTGATTCATCTTCCATACGATAGCTTTAACCCGGTGGTCGAGTTTATTCGCGCGGCTGCCCACGATCCACAGGTGCTGGCAATCAAACAGACACTGTATCGCGTAGGTCCACATTCGCCGGTCGTCGACATGCTGCTGGAGGCGGTGGAGAACGGGAAACAGGTAGCGGTGCTGGTCGAGTTAAAGGCCCGTTTCGACGAGGAGAACAATATCGAGTGGGCCAGGGCGCTGGAACAGGCCGGGGTCCACGTGGTCTACGGCCTGATAGGGTTGAAGACGCATGCCAAGATCGCCCTGGTGGTGCGTAAGGAAGCGGATGGCTTAATGCGCTATGTTCACCTGGGGACGGGCAACTATAATGCCACGACTGCGCGTGTCTACGAGGACCTCTGCCTGTTCACCTGCAGCCCGGAGATCGGCGCAGATGCCTCCGATCTTTTCAACTCGCTCACCGGCTACTCGCGCCAGAGTGCCTATCGCAAGCTGCTGGTAGCCCCGGTGAGCCTGCGGCAGGGGATTGTGAAACGTATCGAGCGTGAGATTCGCATGCAGGAAGAGCATGGGCATGGCCGTCTCATCTTCAAGGTGAATGCGCTTGTCGATCCAGAGATAATACACGTGCTCTACCGGGCATCGCAGGCGGGGGTGGATATCGACCTGATCGTGCGCGGTATATGCTGCCTGCGCCCTGGTATTGCCGGGGTGAGTGAGAACATCCGCGTCAGAAGCCTTGTAGGGCGTTTCCTGGAGCATAGCCGGATTTTTTACTTTGGCAACGGGGGAAACGAGGAGATCTACCTGGGGAGTGCCGATCTGATGCAGCGTAACCTGGATGGGCGCGTTGAGGCGCTGTTTCCGATTGAGGACCCTGTTTTGCGTACGATTATCCTGGAGCAGTTACTCAAGCGCGAGCTGGAGGACACGGTGAACGCGCATGAGTTGTTGCCGGATGGGCGCTATGTGCGTGTGCAGCCCGCTCCTGGGGAGCTGCCATTTGATAGCCAGGCCTGGTTTCTTTCGCATGCCCTGTTCAATCCAGACCTGGATACCAGGAATACTACGACGAGCGCGTTACCGTCCGGGGCATGAGAATTCCCGCGCCAGGAGAATGGGAACTGAGCGATGCTTGTCATCGCCCAATACACACCGACTGAAGAAGCCAGTCCACGATTCCGTAGGGGCGGGCCTTTATGACCGCCCGCCTGGGACTGCTGGGGCAGCAGACACGCTCGTGCTCTATGACGCCCGTTCACGAGACAAGGGCTACGCGGGCGGCCATAAAGGCCCCCACACCGCTCCACACCACTCCCGCCCCTACGGGACCATGATCCTGCTTGCCAAAAACCTACTCGTGAAAGCACCACTCCCGCCACTATGCGATAAGGCCTTCGTCTACATATCTTCGGTTGATGCCTATAGGGCAACTGCCAAGCTTGCCCCATAAGCGTGAAAATAACGGATTGACGGCGTTGCTGCGCGATGATGCGTTTTCACAACATAAGCAGGAGAGCGACGAATCCCCTTTGGCCGAGCGAAGCGAAGGCAAGTGCGTAGCTACGAGATTTATCGTGCCGGGGTGGGGAGGTATCCTGGGCGAGGCTGTGTCCCACCCCAGCGCCATAAATGTCGCGGCTACGCCCCTTTACATGACGCCATGGGGCGGCCCTTTTACGTGGCATACATACATCGACGCGCCCTTTGAAATAGGGGACTTTACATGATGCCCATGGAGCGGCCCCTTTACATGATGCCCATAGGACGATGCAAGCGCACACATCAGTATGTAATGAATGTTACCCCACGACCTGGTGAGAATTCCGTGTAGGTTACTTTCCAGTGGTATGCTCCCCAGTTCATGCTGCTGGCAATGACATGGCCATTGCGCAAGATCTTCTCGACAACTGCCACATGTCCCTGGCCATAAGCTCCCTGTACCCAGGGCTGGAGATCTATGATTGCTCCTACGGAGGGCCTGGTTGAAATCTGCCAGTGGAAGTCGGATGCGCGATATTTCCACTGCCAGGCATTGGAGTTTGTGGTCCACGGTACGTAAATATGGCGCAACTCGTGATAGCGCTTGTTAGCATACCAGGTGCATTGCCCGTAGGGGAAGTAGTTACCCGTACCCTTGACCGGGGCGCGTGGTGGCGGCGCGGCCCGCGCCGCTTTGGGGATACAAATAGTCTGATGGACATAGATCAGGTTGGGATTCGCGATGTGGTTGTAGGAAGCTAGACGCTGCAAGTTGACGTTGTAATGGGCGGCTATAGCTCCCAGAGTATCGCCACTAGCAACCACGTGGACGCGATCACCGCTGGAGCAAGGGGCTTTTGCGAATGCCCCAAATAAGCCGGTACCCAGTGCATTACCCAGCAGAAGCATGCCAAGGATGGCTACTACACTTACATGCCCCACTATGATGCTTATTGCCCGGTGCCGCTGAAAATAGTGCCAGATTCGTTGGTATACGTGCATAAGCTCTCCTCTGCTAAACAACTACGGGTCACCAGAAATCACAACACCCGTACTGAAATAAATGGCTGCGCAGAGGCATATTGGTGTACGCGCGGCTAAAACACGGTGAATCCATAGAGAGGATAGGAGAAAAAGGCTAGAAAGAAGGTATTGACGTTGTGAGGGGAGGCATGTTATAGTGTGGCACAAGTGAGCGAGGCATCGCTTGCTAGATGCAGAAGCCAAGGTAGCTCAGTTGGTAGAGCACAGCACTGAAAATGCTGGTGTCGTCGGTTCGATTCCGTCCCTTGGCACCCATAAGCGCATACAAGGTCTCAGGCCCCCCGCCAAGGGGCCTGAGGCTTTTTTGTTGCGACGATTTATGCCTCTGCCAGGGCCATTAAGTTCCAAAAGTCACCGCGACCTACCCGTCTCCTCTCCGGTGAACTCGACTCCCTCTCATCTTTCGCGCCTGTTCCCCCGCTGCTCTCATTCAATGATGGGCTGGTGGCACCGGCGAAGGATGGTCCCTGTTGAGAACCGATCATCCGAGCTTGCATGAATTGTGCTGCTGTGACTGAGTGAGATCCAAGCCCGTTGTTCTCTCGCACGAGCTGCTCATCCATGTCCTCACATGAGGAGGAGAACACTCGCAGATGATCTTGCGGGAGATTACGATAGCGTCGAAGAAACTGAAACAAGGCATTGAGCGAACTTAGCGTCGTTGATTTCCACTGCCAGGTAGGCGACGAAGCCACCTGGATCGCTACGCGATAATACATACTCTACCTCCTCTTCCGCGAAACAAGGATGGTGTTTCCGTTCGCAACGCGGGTATTAGATGATTTCTTGATAGCATCGTAACATACAGGCGTAACATAATCGTTACCAATAGCGTTACGAGCTTCCAGATCTTGAACGCCTGCCAAAAACTCCCTAACCCAAGCACTGAAAAACCTGGCAGCGAATGTCCAGCCACCTCTTGTTCGGATGCCAGCAGTCTTCCTCTTTGTGAACTCAATTACCTCGCTTTTGTGACCGGAGTAACGGCATCATGCCCAAAAATGCCCTACACTTCAGGAAAATGGTGAGAAAAGTATCGATGGATGCTTCTTACTATGGATGCCGGTAGAACAATCTCTCTGTAAAACGGAAGGAGCTAACACAAAATGCCAATACAAGATTTTGGTATGGATGCCGCGGGTAGGCGCATCAGTGTTTTTTGGGATGGCGAGCAATGGAAAGAACTTACGGTTCTGGTTGATGGCACTATCGCCGGAACGGTTCCTCACCTGGAAGGACTCATTAGCGGACAGGAAATCACGCGGCCAGATGGCACGGTCTTGAAGGTCCAGGCGGTCAACAATGACCTGCACGTTTGGAGCAATGGTCAACCCCTCTCAGCTGGTCGAATAACCAGGCAAGCGCCAGCACGGCCCAGGGCAAGCTCTCAATTTGCTGCACCTTCCAAGGCCGTGACCCGCGTCAGAATTGCTGCTGGGGTCACGTTCCTCATTGGCGTAGTAAATATCGTGCTTGGCCTGGTGAATTTGCAATCGGCAAGCCAGTACTACTACTCAGCGTCAACGGTGCAGGGGCTAAGCATTGCCATCTTGGCCCTGGGTGGTCTTTTCTTGCTCCTGGGCTTTTTCGTCGCACGCAGGTTAAAGACGGCTCTTGGCATTGCCGTCGGGTTATATGTGGTGGACGCTCTGTTCGCCTTATTGACGTTGAACCTGTTGAGTTTGGGTGTCCACCTTGTGCTACTGGTCTTGATGGGCCGTGGGTTCCGTGGCATACAAGAAATACGTGAGACACAAGAACTCTTCCAATTGGGCTTATCAAACTAAAATGGAAGACCCTAAAGCGGTCGAGGTCTTGTCGTCCACAAGACCTCGACCATGCTGCTTTGTTCTCTGTGTGAGCATCTCGTAATTACCGAGCATCCTCTCGGCTCATCTCTTTGTCAAATGGCTGTCCTTGACAGGGCTCACTCCAGGTGCCACCATGTCTTTTGCTGGCATTGTACCGGCACCTTTATGAAAAACACTACTTCGTGTTAGTCCACTCGTGCCGCGAGTGCCTTTCCACGAAGCTTTCAAATGAAGGGATGTCACAATGGCAAAAGATAATGATCAACATTTCCCTGTCACACCAGCAGGCAGTGTGTATCCAAAGGACTACCTTGTTGCTGTCTTCGATGATCTACAGGATGCCGAGAAGGCGGTACAGGCGCTGCGGGATGCCGGATTCGGTGCGGAAGATATTCGGCTCTTACGCGGCCAGGAACTGATCGAGCGTTTTCAAAATGTAGAGAACGTTGAGAAGAAGCAAAACCTGCTCTCGCGTCTCGCAAGCGCATTCCGGGGAGCAGAAGAGGGAGCTGATACAGCGGCCTACCTGGAAGAAGCACGCCGGGGACACTCAATTCTCAATGTGTATGCTGGTAAGGCTGAGCGGGCGGAACAGATCAGTAATATCCTGACCAGGTATCACGCTCATCTCATCAAGTATTATGGAAACTGGACAATCACTAATCTTCCTACACCAGATGTATAACGCTGAGGCTGGCAACTCCAGGCGATGTAAGAACGCTAGAGCTACCAATCCTCAGAGAGTGAAGGTGACACGAGGGAACAAGGGGGATGTTGGATTTAAAGCCATGTTTCATCAGCGAGTGGGAGTGTGAACCAGAACGTTGATCCCTCCCCTGGATGACTTTTGACTCCCACCTGACCCCGGTGCTGTTGGATAATTACCCTGGTAATGTATAATCCCAGGCCCAGTCCACCTCCTGATCCTACAGGCTGTCTCTGCCCTTGCTGGAAGCGCTCCCATATCCTACTTTGTTCAGAGGCCGAGATCCCTGATCCCTTATCCTGCACGGATACGCGCGCCTGCGCATCACTTACTTCCAGGTATATCTTGATTGGTTGATCGACAGGAGAAAACTTGAGTGCGTTGGTGAGGTAGTTTGTAAGTGCCTGACCGATGCGATCCGCGTCGGCAACCACCGCTACCAGATCATCGATCGGCAGTTCCTGCTCGAAGGCTCGTTGAGTAGCGAGTTCTTGCTGGTTTGTGACAGTTTCTCGCACAACCTCGACCAGATTGCACCATACCAGGGAGAGTTCGAACTTGTTTGCCTCGATGCGCGAGGCTTCCAGCAGATTTCCTACCAGTTGCATTTCCACGCTAATCTGTCGCTCAGCCCGAGCCAGCAAATCCTGAAGTTTTGTGAGCCGATCGATGACATTGGCAGGTGAGGGTGATTCGAGCACACGCTGGAGAAGACGACGAGCCTGTTGGAGTGCCCCTCGCGTTGTGGTAAGCGGGGTGCGCAGTTCTTTGCCCACCGCGTTCATAAATTCCTCTATAGTCACCATCGATAGAGGATATTGTTCTGGAGAGGAGGCAAGGGAGGTAGCATTCTCCTGGGGTTGGCGTCGCCGCTGGTTAAGAAATGCCTGGAAATCCGCGTCTTCAATGCGGTAGCCCGCACGGCCAAAGGGGGTACCTTTCAGTTCACCACTGCGCAGCCAGCGACGAACGGTATCGAGACTGACGCCAAGGCGTGTAGCCACGTCTGATGTCGTGAGATAGAATGGCATACGGGCCTCACCCTTTCATCGAGATATGTTATCATAAGATATGATAAGCGGTTATAAGATATAGGACAGACGAGAGCTATGGCGTTCTCTGCCTGAGATTCTCCCCAATACTTGAAGAAGGGAGCATGATTAGTAATGCCTCGGAAGAAAAAGGCGACCTCGAGGTTGAACCAAGCTCGTTCCCGCATTCCTCGCCGGCCATCAGAACTGGATACCTTTGTGGAGTTCAGGAGAAATTGCTGAAGAGCTGGGATTGAGCAGCGCTACCACTTCGGAGCATTTGCACCAGCTTGCCGATCTCCACCTGGTTACGATGCGCAAACAGGGAACAGCTGTTTACTATCGCTTGTCGAACCATATGCTTGTCCAGGCTTTTCAAGATTTGCTACGAGCGCTGGATCGTCATTACCAGAAGCAGTCGTCTGAACGGGTCCTTTGACGTAGCGCTTCTATCATCTCCTTTCCTTGTCCCCATGTTAACCTCATCTTATTCGGTGGTGGACGAAATGTATATGTATAATACAATATGAATGACATATCGATGCTGTTTCTAACTTTTCCTCGCTCGCCAATGCAACCAGTTCGGTTTTTCGGTTGATACCGAAATACCATTCTATAGCATGAAACGAGCGCTATAGTGCGATGTTTCATGAAGGAAAAAGGTCTAGGAAAAATGGGTAGGATATGCAGAGGTCAGTAAGCCAATTTCCCAAAAAGCATTTATTGGACTGTTTCGGCCATTTCCTGTAGCGAGTCGCCAGAAAGGGCTGGGAAGCTGAGGATGGGGGTAAAGGGCATGGATAGGATATTTGTGACTCAGCCGCGTCACAGCAAAGTTGCAAACTCAGCTTCCTATATTCAGTGTAACGGTCCTTTCAACAAGCAAGATGTGTATCATACAGTATCATAATGTATCCATGCGCAGATGCATATTTGATATCCACAGTGGAGTGTCTTTTTGCCAGCTTATGGCGTACGCCGGCGCAGCCTTGGCATCAACAAGAATGCCACGACCATACCGGCAAGGAGTCCACCGATGTGATCCCAGATGCCTATGCCCGGGACCGCAAAGCCATAGACAAGGTTAATGGCTATCCAGAATAGCCAGTTTGTGATGGCGCCCCGCCCGTATGCGCCCAATGCCTGCCGGTTGACGATGTAGAAGATTCCCAGGGCGCCAAAGACCCCGAAGATGGCTCCCGAAGCCCCAGCCGCTATAGTCGCTGGTGGCGATATGAAGAAGGTGAGGATTCCTCCGACAAGACCAGAAACCAGGTAGATGACCAGGTAGCGCCATTTGCCATAGAAGACCTCGACAGCTGGGCCGATGAAGAACAGTGAAAGCATGTTCAGGCCGATGTGTGTAATGCTGAAGTGCAGGAACATGGCGGTGAAGATGCGCCAGTACTGGCCCTGTGAGACGAGGAAGTTGACCTGCGCTCCCGCATTGACGAGGGTGTTCAGGTCAATCTGGATAAAATTCTGGCTGAGTATCGCGAGAACCACGTAGACGGCGACGTTAGTGCCAATCAATATGTTGGTCAGGAGGCGCGGATTCTGGCTCAACGCGAAGCGCGTGCGAATCACCTGGCGCTGCATGCCATTGGGACGCGACCAGGTGGGAACAGCTTCGCGTTCAGACCTGGGGCCACCGGCGGCATTCTGGTCGACCTGATTGTTCAGGCCGGTTCCAGGACCACTATAGCCAGACGTGTAGAGCGGCTCGGCGGGCGGGAAACAGTTCTCAAAGCGACCGCCGTAGGAAAGGCGGGCAGCGCGCGAGCTCTCCAGTCCTGCATCGTAATCCTGTCCATTGAGGCGCAGCAGGTAAGCTCGCAGCGCATGAGCGTAGGCGTTGGCGGGGTCCTGGCTAATGACGGGATCGAGATCCTGCAAGGCACGGTCATAGCGACGGTCTAGCAAGTCGAGCAGTGATTGAGCAAGATTGCTTTCAACGCCACCGCCTGGTTGTAATTCTTGTACTTTGCGGCAGGCCATTTGCACCACGCCGTATGAGCCAAGCGCCAGGTTTGCCTCTGCCAGGCCCAGGTGGACTACCGGGTTGTTCGGCTCAATTTGGGCGGCATGGGCGTAGGCGATAGCAGCTTCTCGTCCCTGTCCGTGCGCCAGTGCTTGTTTGCCACGCTCCAGGTAATCCTGTATATCTGTTTGTGCTTCCAAAGCTTCAACTCCTTATTAGCAGCTTCACGACAGCACCCCATGCTGTCGGCCGACGCTGCGCGTCTAGTCTGCGGCTCAGTGCTCGCATAGGAGTTATCCTCCAGTGAAATGCAATGCAATCATTGCAAGCAGTATTGTACCTAGTATTGTCAATAAAGCCAAGGGCCAGCGACGGGAGAGGCTGTGCGTATCTATCCAGGATGTTTTCTCGCCGCCTGGCGCCTGAACGTAGCGCGGCATAAACCACCAGCCGAGTAGAAAGCCGCTGAGCAATCCGCCGATATGCGCAAAGTTATCAACGGCGGCGATGAAGAATCCTACGCTGAGATTCGCTCCTATGATACATACGAGCCATAGCAGTGCGGGGATACCTCTACCTCGCAGTGCCTTACGATGAGCGAGAACAAAGATACTGTAGGCTCCCACCAGGCCAAAGATGGCTCCCGATGCTCCTACGCTGATCTCCTGTGGCGCGAAATAGAAGCTGGCAATGATGCTGATAACCCCGGTCACCAGGTAAATGAGCAGGAAGCGCAGGTGTCCAGCGAGCCGTTCCAGAAAGACACCCAGGACGAAGAAGTTGAGCATGTTCAGAGCGATGTGCAGCAGATTAGCATGCAGGAAGATGGGCGTCACAAAACGCCAGTACTGCCCGGCCTGGATCAGCGAGTTGTCTTTTGCGCCGTAGGTGATGAGGACCGTGGCAAGAGTGTCGTTCTGCTGGATGTTGACGGCATTGGCCAGGATATTTGTGATGACATCGCGCAGGCTATGAGCCCCCGAGGCCAGCGCTATCTGGCCAGCGGTATAGCACCAGGTGGCAATAGTGCCGAGGGTAACAATCCAGGTGACCCATGAAATACGTGCCAATCCACGGCGACTTTTATATTGGATGAGCGCTGCCCTGTAGCCTGCTAATACCCGGAGCTTGCGGGAAATCTCATCATGTGATTGAGCGATGCTTTCCAACGTGACCTCATAGGAACTTGAAGGAGCATTGTCTCTTCTTATCAAAACCTCCAATTTGAAGACCCCTGCATTCTATGTACGGGGATTCTAGACGAATTGTGGCGTCATAGCAAAACCGCTTCTCTGTTGCAGGACCATTTCTATATTCTACGCTCCAACCTCTATTTTGTTTCATGGATCGGTATTATCTCATGGTCTGATTGTCCTCGCCCAGCAGGGTCAGAGTAGCAGGTGTAGTGGGTGTAGCGTATTATTTGATAGTCTCGTTGTCCTCGCCCAGCAGAGGTGGCGCTTTATACAGGCGCGTAGGGGTTTCTGAGAGGCGAATTGGCGAGCCGGAGAGCAGAATCTTGCCGGCGCTGGGATGCTCACATTCCCATACCAGGCCGCGCACCTGGATCTGTGGATCACGAAAGACCTGGCTGACGGGATTGATGGGGCCGCATGGTATGCCTGCCGCGCGTAACTCTTCCAGCCACGCAGCGGTATCGCCATTGAGAAACAGCTCCCGCAGGATGGGGATGAGTTCCTTGCGATTGCGCACGCGTTGTGGGTTGGTGGCGAAGCGCGCATCTGCTGCCAGCTCATCGTGTCCCAGGAGATGGCAGAGGGCCTGGTACAACCGGTCATTGCCGCAGGCGACGACAATATAGCCATCGCGCGTGGGGAAAGCCTGGTACGGTACGATGTTGGGATGGGCGTTGCCGTAGCGTTCCGCCTCTTCACCAGAGATCAGGTGGTTCGATGAAACATTGCTTAACAGAGAGACTGCCGCCTCCAGCAGGGAGATGTCGATGTATTGCCCGTGCCCGGTGAGATCGCGCACGTGCAAGGCCGCCAGGATCGCCATACAAGCGAACATACCGGCGGAGATGTCGGCAACCGGTACGCCGACACGCTGTGGTTCGCCTTCAATTTCTCCTGTCACGGCCATGATGCCGGATTCAGCCTGGGCCACGAAATCGTAGCCCGGGCGCGAGACGTAGGGGCCATCTTGTCCATAGCCGCTGATCGAGCAGTAGATCAAGCCGGGATTGGTAGCGCGCAGCGTTTCGTAGCCCAATCCCTGCCGTTCCAGGGTGCCCGGGCGGAAGTTCTCGACCAGGACTGTCGTGGTGCTGATAAGCTCAAGCAGCCGCTGCTTGTCCTCGGGGATACCGAAATCCAGGGTGATGCTGTGCTTGTTACGATTCAGTCCCAGGTAATAGGCGCTTTCTCCGGCGATATAGGGCGGTCCGAACTGGCGCGTATCATCACCCTTGCCTGGCTGTTCGACTTTGATCACGGTTGCTCCCAGGTCGCCCAGAATCTGGGTACAGTACGGCCCTGCAAGCACCCGTGAGAGGTCAACTACGACCACGTCCGATAACGCGGCTTGATCTGTTTTCATAGCTTCTTTACTCCAACTCTTTGCCTGAAATACCTCAGTCGCTGTCCTTAACAGTCATTATAGGTTTTCAGGAAGAGCCGGGCAAGAGTCATCTGTTAGGGCTGGCTAAGAAACCTACTGATCCGACTCAAGTCCATGGGGATTGTAATGTTCGTCCAACGCCTTTATCAGGTCGTGAAATGCTTGAACCACGAGGAAGTTGCGTATGCGATAGCAGACGGTTGTGCCTTCCCTACGTGGGAGGATGAGACCTGCTTGTGTGAGTTGCTTTAAGTGCTCCGAAGTTGTCGAAGGCGAGAGACCTAATTCCCTGGCAATGTCGGTGGAACGTCGCTCCAGGACAGCGCCGCTCTCATCTTTTCTGGGCTGGGCAAGCAGTTCCAGGATTTGCCTGCGGCTTGTTTCGCACATGGTCGAGAGAAAATGGTCTACATATGCATCTATTTCCGGCGGTCGACGTTTTGGAGTTTCCTGCTCTGGCTGTAATGGTGATACTTTATCTGTCACAAAATTCCTCCACATATTTTTACCATTAACACGGCTTCGGCCGGGTTTTTGTTTCAGTCCGGGAAAGCCTGCATCATATGCCGTATCTTGTCAACTGCATCCGCCAGGTCCCCGCCCAGGTATGTACCTGGAACATCTACAATACGTCCAGGATGTTGCGTAAATACCTGGCCGCCGAAGACAAAGATGGGATGATAAGACGCCAGTTGCAAAGGTTAAGCCAAAGGAAGAAGCCTGGCTGTAGGAAGGCATGACTGGGAGTAAAGCCATGGGGAAGTAAAGCCATGGAGATAAAGACATGGCTGGGAGTAGAGACATGGCTGGGGCAAGCCCAGCCACTACCATGATACGGTTTACGATTGTAACATGGTAGTGGCACCCCTTGCGGGTGCCGTAAGAACCGACGGGGCCACGGGATCAACGGCTGCCATGAGAGCTTAACCTGAAGAACGCATTACTGGTGCATCGCTCGCAGCTCTTGCAGGGCAGCCAGGCGCTCGCGGGCAATAGTGCTCCCGGGGTTCAGTTTGGCAAGGTTCTTGTAGACGCGGCTGGCCTGTTCGTACTCGCCCACTGATTGATACGTCTGGCCAAGCATATCATAGGCCTCATAGCTGTTACGGTCGAGTGTGATCAGTTGTTGCAGGGCAGCAACCGACTCCTTGACCTGGTGGGTATCGAAGTAATGGCGAGCGATAATTGTCTGGTACTGCGCGGCATCCTTGGTATGTCCTGTTCGCCAGCAGAAGCCGACGACCTCGCGCAGGAGGTCCATATCGCTTGGATCAAGCTCGGCAGCCCGGCGCAGGTTCATCAGAGCCTCTTCGCCATTCCCCGTCTCATCATAGATGTTGCCAATACGACGCAGTACCGCGCTGGCTTCTTCCTTCTGGTTGCGGCGCAAGTAGATATCGGCCAGTATGCGCAACTCGGCAATACCCTCGTCCAACAGGCCACGACCCACGTAGATGTCACCCAGTTCAACATGAGCGCGAAGGTCTTGGGGTTCCAGGCGTACCATCTCATTCAAGACGGTGATGGCGTTGTCTACCTGGCGGCTGCCGCGGTAGTGGCGTACCAGGTCAGCGTACTCCTGCAATGCGCTATCGACACTGCTCTGGCGAGCAGAAATCCCTGCCAGTGTGGAATATACTTCGTCCTGGTAGGTTGTCGCGTGTTTCACCTTGCGCAGGGTAGCCTCCATTTGATCCTGCCGCCCCGTACGTCCATAGGCTTTGGCCAGCAACATGGAGATTTCCACTTCTGGCGCCTGGTGTTCTTCGCCCTCTTCGCGGGGGCGCGCAGCCCATACGCCGGGATCGAAAGGTACACTTGACGAACGGCGGACGGATTGCAGCGCCTGCTCAAGCTGCTGGATGGCTGCCTCTGGCTTCCCCTGTGCCAGCAGACAGTGCGCCGCACTGACGCGAGCCATCACTTCAAGTGAACTATCGCGCATTGCCAGCGTGTAGGAGTCAATGGCCTTATCGAAGTTACCAGCTTGCTGGTGCACCTGGCCAAGCGCAAAGGGCACATCGGCGTTATTTGGATGACTCTCTGCCGCGTGGTTGTACTCACCGACCACCAGGTCATAGTTTCGCTGACCCGCCCCGCGCAGTTGCCAGCAAATGCGTGTCAACACTTCTAACGCCTTGGCGCGGCCAGCACCATTGTCTGTAATCATTAAGATATGCCAGCGAACCAGCGCGGTGATATTGCGCGGGTCTACCTGCAACACACGTTGATACTCCGTTACTGCTTGCTGGGAACGCCCCAGTTTCTGCAAGGCGAGGGCATAGTTCAGGCGCGTTGGCACACTGGTCGGGCTCTCCTGTAGAGCCTGCTCCAGCTCGGTCACAGCACGCTCCATATAGCCCAGATGCAAATATGTCTCGGCAGCAAGCATGCGTTCGTGTAGCAACTCTTCTTTATTGCCTCGTGACGTGAGCAAGTTGATCAGGCGCACACGGTAGGTCAGGTTATTTGGCTCCAGTTGCAAGATGCGGTGGTACGTGGCAATGGCATCATCGATGCGATTGTTGGCAAGGTATGTCTCGATCAGGATGGCATACTTGGTTATCGCCTGCTCGATTTTGCCCTGGCGCACATAAATTTCGCAGAGGACCTGGTGTACATCCACGTACTGCGGGGCCATGTCAATCACCCGCAAGCACTCCTGGGTGGCGCGTGCCAGCAGGCCATAGTTGACATACTTCTGGATATCCTGCATAGCCTGGATCACCTGAAGGCGAATATTTTCTGGCAGGGATTTTGTGCTTGCCACAACAGCTTCGGCGACGTGATTTAATCCCTCTTCCTTCACCGGGCCGGCCATTTGACTGAGCAACTCTTCGGCGCCAGGCTTTGCCTCTTTCGTCGTGGATGCACTTTGCATCATCTCCACTGAGTCCAGGTCCGGCCGTGCGGGTGATGTGCCAGATTGTGCAGCGAGGGACATGGGCTGCTGCGTTGTTACTTCGCTCATGGCTGCGCTGGGTAGAACCGGCTGCTCTATAGTGGGCTGGTTGGCTATGCCTGGCTGCACGTTCTGTGACTGGGCCGGTGCTGGCTTCTGTTCCAGCCTGGGGGACGATTGCTTATTGGGAGTAATGGTCTTATCCTCTTCGCTGAGGATACCTGTGAGCCATTCAGGCAGCTCGCCGAAACCGTTGAGAGGTGCAGGCGCCTGCGGCTGTACAGGAGCGGAAGATGGCGAAATGGGTGTCCCCCCTACGCTAAATGCCATAGTTGCAGCATCGGGTATTGCTTGCGCTGGCATCACAGAAGGCTGATCCATTGTCTCCATTTGCTCGGGAGGCAAAACACGAGTCGCATTCCCCTGTTGGGGTGTACCGAATGGCTCGGCCGGCTGTGGTGTCTGCGGTTGTAATGGTCCGGACTGTGGTGGCGCAGGAGCATGCTGCATTTGTTGGAGCATGAACTCAACCTGGGCAATTTTGTCATTCCATCCCCGGCTATGCAGGAAGCCGAGCAGAGCATTGTAGACCGTAAGCGCCTGATCCAGTTCACCTAGCATGTGGTGCGCTTCTGCCGCTTCCTGACAGAGCTGCACCAACTGGTCGGACTCCTCCATAGTCAGCGCATCCAGATTCACGCGGTCTACAGCCTCATCAAAGTGCATGGATGCTGTCTTCAGGTCGCCACACGCCCGGTAGCACTGCCCCAACGCGTAGTAGCAGGAGAGCGCGTAATCGGGGTCATTTAACAGTAACTGGAACTGGCGGATGGCGTCATTCCAGCGTTGTTGTTCTTGATACAACCAACCCAGGAAATAGCGTGCATCTGGCCGGTCAAAACCACTCTCCAGGATTTGTTCACAAAGGCCGATAGCATCATTGAAGCGGCCCTGGGTCTGATATGTTTGAGCCTGCCGCAGTACTCCTGTGACCTGGCTTGCTGTGATGCGTTTATGAGGGATTGGCCGTGCTCCATCGCCATCTATAGACGATGCAACAGGATTCGGCCTTGAATAGTTAGCTGTCCCTCCGAAATTGCCCGAGCTACCCGTATTACCCATGATGCCAGTATTACCTCCGCTTGTGTTACCCGGTGGAACATTGTCTGTCGCCGGGCTACCTGTGAAATCTAGTGGACCAGAAGATGCACCAGCTATTGGAGGTGCACTTGTCATGAACGATGAACCTGTTATCGTGCCCGCAGCCGGTGAAAACGCTGCATTTGCTCCCTGTGACAATCCATCAGAAGACCCCATGATGTGCGAGAGCAAGAGTTGAGCTTGAGCATTTGTTGTATCCGCGCGCAGCACCTCTTCACATTGCATGCGCGCTGCAACTATTTCGTTACGCTGCAGGAAACCCCGCGCGGCCGCGAGGCGTTCTTGAATCATTAAAGCAATATCTTTTTTCCCGGCATAGTATGTTGCAAGGCGTTCATGGGGTTCGGGGCTGTCGGGTGACAACTGCGCCGCCTTTTGCCATGCCGCTTCTGCGCGTGCGCCCTGACCGGCCTGCGAGTATAACTCAGCCAGGTGGAGGTATGCCTTATAGGCATCGCCTCGTCGATTAAGAATGGCGTATAGTTCAGCAGTCTTGCTCAAGGCGATCACATTGCTGGGATCGCGACTCAAAATATGCTCGTATTCGTCGAGAGCTTGCTGCCATTGTTTAGTTTGCATGTAGCAAAAGCCCAATCCGCCACGTGCCGCCGCATCATCTGGGAACTCCGCCAGCGCCCGTTGGTACTCCTGTGCTGCCGCTGCCCACTGACTATCCCAGCGGTAGCGATCGGCTGCATTCATTGCTGTGCTGAAGACCTGTCTGTTCCCAGGCATGAAATATTCACTTTCTCGATTGGTACTAACGTATCATGTAGACATTGCTGTGAGGGGGGAATTTCTCTGCACTTTGATGTCTACATAACCTGTGTAAGTCATATTCCAGTCAAAACTAGGTTACTACATCTCTACTCTTCAGGCTCTTTTTTGGTACTAAAGTACCTTATATTGGTGAGCTTCTAACAGCGAGCTATCCACAATAGCGGGGCGCGGGCGCCTCCGCCTTCAGGCATGAGGGGGAAGCGCCGCCCCAAGCTGATAGGCGTACCCGTCTTTCCGGTGCAAACTCCGACAGCAGCGAGCCGGAATATCTCTGACCCGCCCGTGCCTGGTCACGACATCAAAGATCCCGCGCGTCCGCACTAACACACGTCCGATATGTGTGCCCGCCGCGCCCAGATGGGCAGGACACACGGCTTTGACCAGGTCGCCGGTGCGAAAGCCTCTCACGCAGCTTGGTCCTTTGGCCTTCCCACGAGGAAACCCGTGCTCATCCACATTGACCATCTGACGCTTCTGCCGACCCGTCGCGGTAATAAGCCAGGGCCGCACTTCGGCCATGCGCAGGGAATCCGGTGTGCTCGCTCCGGTGGTGGCGGCATCGATCCAGTGCTGTTTCGGCAGTCCAAGACGCATGCGGTTATACTGCGTACGACCTCCTGTGCTGGTCTCGACCGGTAATCCTGTGGCCAGCAAGTCTTCATACATGCGCCAGCGCGTTGCATTGACGGCTGCGGCGGCCGGAAGCGGCGTTTTGAGTTGCGCCAGGGTGCGCTCCAGGCGTTCAGGTTGATCTGCGAGAAATGCGCGCACATCTTGGTTGCCCTTGTGAAGATTGCAGGCTTCACATGCCAGGACCAGATTCGAGACACGATCCGAGCCTTCTCGCGCTTTGGGCACGACATGGTCAATCTGGAGCGGCGTGTTGGTTGCCCCGCAATAACCACAGCGCCTGCCCCATTTTTCGAGCAAATAACCCCTGATTTCATAGCCGAAAAGCGTGCCCTGCTGATAGGCTATGCCCGCGACTTCAGGATGTTGGAGCGCCTGGGTGTCGAAGCGTACCACCTCGAGAGAAATGCTCCCAAGAGGGCACCATCGCCGTAGTCGAGCCGTCCAGGCGAGCACATTGCCCATACGGCTCATCAGGGAGGGGGCAAGCCAACCATGCGGGCGTCGCCGGTTCCGCCAGCGCGCCGGACGGTAGCGGGTTGTGCGCTGCCTACGCGCACGACGCACAGCCCTCCGCTTCGCCAGGTGCTCTCTCACCTGCTCCCCACGGTGGGAGATCTCGGCAGCCCAGAGCACCTGGCCGTTCTCGTCGTTGACAATAGCCATGCCTGTGGTTTTCGCGCCCGGATCGATTTTGAGCCGAAGCGCGTGCTGCGGCGGCTTTTGGACTTCCTTCAACCAAAGGACGAATGGGAACCGCCGATAGACGACGGCTTTTCCTGTGCTGAGAAGTCTGCGGGCCTGGGCAGGATGGACCGGCTGACAAGGCTGCTTCTGTTGATTAATCACCAGGACATAGGACATGGAAAAGTCTCCTGCAAAGCCCTCTCGGGCCTCCAAATGAGTTGCCTCACCTGGGTGACGTGTTCCTCGCTCAGGTTCACAAGCGGCGATCTTCTCGCGGCACTGAGTTTTACACCTCATGTCTCTGTTTAACCGTGAGATTGGAGGGCCAGGAGTTGGAACGGCTACTCCTGGGTCCGAACTGGCGCACTCCTTGTGAACGGCTCCGTCCTCTGAAGAAGACGGGAGCTGGTCAGCATCGAGGCTGTTTTTCAAGCCTCCGGATGTATCCGTGAGGTCACTGACGGTAATTGATATATTGCAGCGCTACCGAGTAGTCTTTTTGTTTGAGCAGCGCTATCACGGCCTGAAGCTCGTCGCGGCTCTTAGCTGTGACCCGAATAGCATCGCCTTGAATCTGTGGTCGCACTTTCGGATAGTTGTCACGAATATACTTGCTGATCTCCTTGGCCAGGTCTTGCGCCAGACCTTGCTGCAACTGGATGACCTGGCGTATTCGCCCGCCGGGAGCATCTTCTTCTTTGCCTGGCTTGAATATTTTTAGTGACAGGCCACGCCGTATTGCCTTAGTCTCAAGTATGTCGCGCACATTCTTGAGTGTAAGTTGCCCATTAGTAACGATGGTGATGTTATCCTTGTTGTGGACGATCTCGGTCTTCGTGTCCTTCAAGTCATAGCGCGTCTGTACTTCTCGCCGCGTCTGGTCTAGGGCATTAACTAATTCCTGCTCGTCGAACTGAGAAACTACATCAAATGAACAATCGCCAGCCATTGAAAGTCCTCTCTTTGTTATATATCCAGCACTAATAGCTATTACGGGGAAGGTTCTTCTACATACCACATTGAATATCAGGATGTTACGTCTTTCTGGGCATTGTAACGCACTTGCTTAAAATTTGCCAATCTTATCCCCCAAGTGGGACAGCCGCGAGCTTCTCTTTGGTTTATAATATTGTTATGGCACCAATTATCTTTCAGGTCGATGCTTTCACCAGCACACCGTTTTCAGGGAATCCGGCGGTGGTGTGCCTGCTGAATGAGCCGCGCGACGACCGCTGGCTGCAATATGTGGCGCGGGAGATGAATGTACCGGCGACGGCATTTTTACGCTGGCAAAAGGGCGGCTTCGACCTGCGCTGGTTTACTCCCACCGTTGAAATAGACCTGTGTGGTCATGCTACCCTGGCGAGCGCACATATCATGTGGGAGCTGGAATACCTTCGCCCGGATGAAAAGGCCAACTTCTACACCTTGAGCGGGCCGTTGGTCGCAGAACATAGGGAGGATCTGATCGAATTGAATTTTCCGGCTCAACCCATAGAAGCAGCAGAGGTGCCTGACCATCTTGTTGAGGCGCTGAGTATCCCTATGAACTATGTAGGCAGGAGTAGCCGGAAAGTGTACCTGGTGGAAACCGACTCCGAGGAAACGCTGCGCGCTATGAAGCCTGATCTCAGTATACTGCTCCAGGTGTCGATACGCTCGGTTATCGTCACGAGTCGCAGCAGTACACCCGGGTATGACTTCGTCTCTCGCTATTTCGCGCCGGGGGTAGGCACCGCTGAAGACGCGGTGACGGGATCGGCGCATTGCGCCCTCGGTCCCTATTGGAGCAAGCGACTCGGGCGGACATCATTTGTTGCTTACCAGGCGTCGGCGCGCGGTGGCGAGATACACGTGCGCGTGGAAGGAGAGCGTGTGTATCTCGGCGGGCGGGCTGTGACCGTCTCACGTGGTGAGTTGCTTGCTTAGATAGTTCTCCTTGCCACGCCACGTTGACGGGCTATGTTCCAGGTGCAATCATGCTATGAGAGTCTTTTTTAAGAACCAACAGGGGTCATTTATTCATGCCTGCAACCATATTTGATAGTAAGCCACTTGTGACGCGCATGATCGAAGAACTGCAGGAGGGGGCGGCGCAGTTTCGCAGGCAGCATCATCGCTCTGCCCGGCTGGCACAGTTGGTAGCAGGACACGATCCCGCAGCAGAGGTCTACAGCAGGCAACTGGTGCGCGCCTGCCGTACAATCGGCCTGGGCTGTGCGGCACTGGCCTACCCGTTCGAAATTGAAGAAGAGGAACTGCGCGCAGAGGTAGCCACATTGAGCGAGGACGCAAATACCGATGGCGTTGTGCTGCTACTGCCACTACCTGCCCATATCCGGCAGCGTGTTGTGACGGATGTTTTGCGTCCCGAGATGGACGTTGATGGCCTTGGCTCGTGTAATGCTGGTAACCTCATGCTGGGCTTTCCCAGCTTTATCCCAAGTACTGCCGATGCCGTACTTACGATGCTGCGCGAAGCAGCTATCTCCATCGCGGGCCGCAGTGCTGTAGTTGTGGGACGCAGCAATGTTGGCGGCAAGCCAATTGCTCTCGTGTTGATGCGCGGTGACGCAACCGTAACCATCTGTCACTCCCATACGCAGGACCTTGGGAGCATCACCAGCAGTGCCGATATTCTGGTAGTGAGCACTGGGCGTCCCGCCAGTATCACAGCCGAGATGGTAAAGCCGGGCGCCGTTGTGCTCGACGCGGGCATCAACGCCGTTGGCGGAAAAGTGGTCGGGGATGTAGATTTTGCGAGCGTCAAGGAAGTAGCGTCATTTCTCACGCCCGTGCCTGGTGGCCTTGGTCCTCTTACCCACCTGATGTTGATTCGCCATACGCTCCTCGGCCCACAATAAGTCCTGTACCAGGCCCTTCCTGAACATGCCGGGCGTGGAGCAGGCAGCGAGTCCCGGGTACTAGTTTCACTACTCGCTTGCTTATTTCTTAACCATATCCCAACCTCCCCTCAACTTAACTACATCCTGCGCCTGCTAGACTGCTTGCCATAGATTGATGTTGATCCTGCAAGTGGTAAGTCCATTTTGCAGTGAAACCTGGTGCCCGCAAGGGGTACCAAATGCGCATCAACCTAAGATATGCAGGCGAAGACCTTGTCCCGTAGGGGCGAGGGTGGCGTGGGGTGGTGTGGGGGCCTTTATGGCCGCCCGTCTCAGCGTGATCGTTGGTGGTGCTGGGGATGATTCTAGCGGTGGGCCACGCGGGCGGCCATAAAGGCCCCCTCCCCGCATCATCCCCACCCCCGCCCCTACGAATGTTGATGGGTTTTTCTTCGGCTGATGCGTACATAGCACCCGCGAGGGGGCCACTACATATCTGCATACCATGACAATGAATAGGAGAACTCACAATGGCTATCAGTCGAGGTAGAGGTGCAGCACGGCGTCCTGCCGAATCAGATATTACGGATACCAGCTTTACATTTCCAGCCGGCTGCCTGCTGGAGACAGCGGAGCAGATGCGCCGTTTTGAACTGCTGCGCCTGGCATTTTTTGTACTGAA